>CETH01114638.1_pt1 | contig 31158 bp, 29 predicted proteins | sample 361461 | NCBI WGS metagenome assembly CETH01 (sample SAMEA2622695, study PRJEB7988) | marine metagenome | isolation source: saline water (ENVO:00002010), including
CTAAGCATTTTGCATTTTTATAAGAATTATACAAAGTGTAATCATCATCATTTTTAGTTTTTTCAATTAAGTCTGAAACTTTGTTTTCTTCAAAAAATATTTTTTCTTCTTTTGTAAAAGGCCCCCCACCAAAACATAAAATTTTAAAATCTTTTTTAAGTTTATTTGACAAAATAAAAGCTTTAATAAGATTTGTAAAATTTTTATATCTCCCTCTTGCTCCTACAAATAAAATATATGGCTTATCAATCGAATTTTTAAATTGTGATTTATTATTTGAAAATTCATCAAAATTTTCAATACCAAAGTATGTTACCGTAACTTTTTTACTATCTAAATTATAAATATCTATTAAATCAATTTTAGTCTTATTTGATGGACAAACTATATGATCAGATATTTCTAACGAATTTTTTTTAGGCATTGATTTAAAATTTGAATTTTTTTCATGCCATAAGTCAAAAACAGTCAAAATAATTTGACTTTTTTTTTTTATAATTTTATTAGAATAATAAGTTTTATGAATTATATCTGGATTAAATTTGGAAATTTGATAATTGCAATACAAAGAATTAAATTTTTCTAGTATTTTTCCAGTAAAAGGAATCCTTTTTTTAATTCTTTTTCCAATCAAAAGATCAGATGGTAAATTTTCAATTCTTTCATTAAGAAAAAGATTTGCGAAAACTTTAAGTTTTAAATTTTGGTTTTTCGATAAATGTTTTATTAAATTATAATAATATCTTGATGCTACACCACTAAATTTCTGTTTCCAGAAAATTTCATAATCATAACAAATTTTCATTAAATCATCTTACTGTAAATTTTATATCTACAATAAATCTTTAATCCTAACTAATTCTTTTTTATTATTATCCAAATTAACCACTTCACAATCTTTAATCTCTTCCAATTTTTGAACACCTGATAGGAAATTTAATTTATAATTTTTATCTCTACTATCTCTTATATTTGAATCTGTATAATATTTTAACTCTTCAGTATTTAATTTATCAAAATACTGTTTTTTCTTATATTGCTCTGAAATAAAAAAAGCATTCATTTTTTGTAAATTTGTACCAATAAAATAATAGCCTTTAAATTTCATTATATCTATTAAAGCTCTTAATGACATACCATAGCAAAGATTAGAATAATGATACTGGGTTCTATTAAATCCTTCTATATTAGGAACTGTTATTTTTAAATCTGGTCCAAAAACAGGATTGTATTCTGCAACAAATATCTTGGAGATATTATTGGGTAACTTATCTATAATCCAATAATCTATACTATCAATATCAAGACTAAATATATCTATTTCGTAATCACAGTGTTCATTTAATGCTGGGAGAATATTATCTGAATTAATTTGTGTATTAACTATTCTCAAATCTCCTTTCCATAAATTAACAAAAGGTTTAACTTTTTCTTCCATACCTTCAATACAATCTATGATGAGACCTTTTGGATGATATTTATTATACAAATATCTTGTGTTGGACTCTCTGTAATTTCCAACTCCAATTTCAACAAAATTTCTAGATCTAAGTTTTAATGTGCTGAATAAAAAATCAATAATTCCATCTTCTCCGTTTTGAGAAAAAATTTTAACTTCAGTTTCAGTTAAATCTTTAGTAATTTCATATTTTTCTTTATTCTGACCAATTTTGATATCGCCTATACAATATATTATTTTATCGAAGGCGCTTATATCAAGTTTAATTTTTTTCACAAACCAAACTGAAAATTTTATAATTATGAAACAAATTTTATTTAACATTTTAAAAAACTTTAAATTTAGTAGGTATATATTTATTAAGATATATAGATTATTTTTATAAAATAAAATATTAATTAATTAAAGGAAATATTTAAATGACACCATTAGTAAGTATCGGAATACCAGTAAAAAATGGTTTTGCAAAAAGATATATTGGAAAAAATTTTTCTCATTCAAAAAATGATATAAATTTAGAAAAAGCCTTAAATTCAATTTTAAAACAAAGTTATAAAAATATTGAAATTATTATTTCAAACAATGGATCGTCTGATGAAACAAATTTATTTTTAGAGAAAATTCGTAAAACAGATAATAGAATTAAAGTTTATAATCAACAACCAGAAATACTGCCTTTGGCCAACTTTCAATTTGTACTAAATAAATCCTCAGGGAAATATTTTAAATGGAATGCTGCTGATGATATGATTTCAGAAGATTATATTTTAGAAAATGTAAAGTTTTTAGAAAACAATTTAAATTACGCTTGTTCATCCTCAAAATTTTGGTTTGAGAGTAACGAAAAAAAAACTTATTCTCATAATTTAGATCAAAGTTTATACACTAGAATAAAAAATTTTTTTCCAATAAGATTTGTATCGCACAATATCTTTTTCGGTTTGACAAGAAGAGAGATTCTTTTAAATACTATTGATAGATCAAAGGACTATTTGGCAATTGATTGGATGACAGATTTAGATTTGCTTATAAATGGAAAATTTAAAACTATCGAAACAGGATATATAATTATTGGTGACAAAGGTTTTTCAAAATCAGATAACTATCTAAAAAGAAAAAGATTCAATAAAAAATTAATCTATAAATTTTTACCATTTTATGAATTAACAAAGGATTTTTTTAAAAAAACTATTTTTTTGAAAAATTTATCTATTTTTGAAAAAATTTCTTTATATTTTCTTTGTATTAAAATTAATATTTCTTTTATAAAAAAGCATAGTATGAATAAGACTATTTTTAGAAATTAATTATTTCTAATTTCTAAAGAATCTTCTTTTACTTCAATTACTTTATTACAATATTTTAAAAGTTCTTTTTTGTGAGTACATAGTACTACAATTTTATCGATAAATTTTTTAAATATAAAATCTAAAACCTTTTCTTCGTTTGCTTTGTCTAATGCATTTGTTGCTTCGTCTAAAATCAATATACTTGGATCTCTAAAAACTGCTCTTGCAATTCCAATTCTTTGTACCTGACCTCCTGAAAGCCTAGATCCTTTTTCACCGATTGATAAAATATTATCTATTCGTTCATTATTTACATATCTTAAATTTAATGAATCTAATATTTCTAACATTCTTTTTTTATCTTCATCACTAAAACTATTTTTTAATGAAATATTATAAAAAACTGATTCATCTGCTAAGTAAACTGATTGAGATACATAACCTATGTCTAATATAAAATTTTGTATCGCAGTTTCATAATTTGAATTATTTATTTCTATCGATCCATCTTTTGGTTTAATCAAACTAGCTATCAAGTTTAACAAAGTTGTTTTTCCGCTTCCAGTTTCTCCAATTAGACCGACTCTATCTCCCTTTTTGATTTCAAAGTTAACTTTGGTAAGAGTATATTTACTTTGAGCTGGGTATTGGAAGTTTACATTTTTAAATTTTATTTGCTCTATATTTAGCTTATTTTTAAGTTCTTTTTGGACAAGTTGTTTTTTTTCAATTTTATCATCAATCAAATCCTCTAAAACTTTAATTGAAGGTAAATTAAATTTAATAGTTTGCATTGCTCTAACTAACCCTATAACTGCAGGTAAAAGCTTAATTGAAGCAAATGCAAATACTCCAAATAAAACAATTAATTGTCCCATTCCAGTAGAAGAAAATAATACTAAAATAATCAAAAAACTAAAAAATACAAATATTCCTAAAAATTCTATTATAGGTCCTATAAATGAAAGTGATACATCTCTATAAATATTAGCATCAGCAAAATTTTTATTATGCTTATATACCTCGTTTAAAAAAAATTGTTTTTTTTTGTAAAGAATAATTTCTTTAATGCTTCCAATAACTTCGTTTAGTCTCTTTATAAAATAGGCGTTCTCTTTCTGTCTTACTTCTCCCCATTTTCTAAATTTTTCATTTGAAAGTTTAATTACTAAAAAAGATAAAATTGATAAAATTATAATGACATAAAACGAATAAAAATTATAAAAGATTAAAAATATACAAACTGAAATTATAAAAAACAAATGTGTTATAGCTAAAATAAGCTGACCAATAATTCCTGACGAAAAGATTGATGTCTCAACAGTAAGGTTTCTCAATAAAGTTGCGGAATTTATTTCTAAAAAAAAATTATAATTTTTTTGTAAATATTTTTCTAATAATTTCTGAATAATATTTATATTAAGAGTATTTATGAATCTTGCATTCCACCTATTATAAAATAAAATAAATAATGTTTTAACCAAATATATTGCTAAAAAAACTAGTACAAAAAAAATTATTAATTCATTATTATTATACTCTTTCAGAAAAGTTACATATTTATAAATAATATTTTTGCTATCTTCATTTACTAAAAAATTTAATATTGGTATAAGTAATCCAATACTCAAAACTTCTAAAATTGATTTATTAATTAATAAAAATAATGCTAAAACAAAATTTTTTTTGTCCTTTTTATTTAAAATTTGAAAAATTTTTTTAATGCTTGTTTTATACATAAGAAGTTTTATCTTTGAAAAATTTTGACGAAATAACCTCAGAAATTTTCTTACATGAAGAATTATTTCCATCTGCCATTAGTTTAAAATTTATATAATTATCATAATTTAATTTTGATTTATTTAACTCTAAATCCAACTCATATTTATTTAAATCGTATTTTTTATCTATATCAAAAGATACCAAACCTAAACTCTCTACATATTGACGATTTATATTGCCTAAATAATCTCCAAGTAATTCAGACCTAACATTGATAATTTTTTTTCTCAACATAACTGCATTTAGAACTGCACTAGACAAAGTGTATATCACAATATCAGAGTCAAAAATTTCCTGATCAGTGCCAATTTTTGATATTTCAAAAAATTTATAAAAATCATGATTTGACTGATTATTTGGATGTTTTGAAATTTTTACTGGCATATTATAAATGTCAGAAATTTTTTTTAAAAAAATACCAAGATTTTTATAAAATATATTTTGTTTATTTGAATCTACTTTTCCTTCTCTTGACAATCTATCTGGGTGATCAAAGTGAGTATCTACATAAATAATATGTTTTTTATTTTCGGCTTTGTTTTTTAAGAAAAAATTCATCTTATCAAAGTAAATACTATTTACAGTTATAACTTCATTAAAATAAGAAAGTTTTAAAAATGGCAAATACTTTTCAATTTTTTTACTTCTAGAATTTTCAATAAATTTTTTAATTTCTAAATTAGATTCAAATAATAAAGTAATTTTAGGGAAAATATTTAATAAAGTCATTAATCTAAAAAAACTATAAAAACCTTTAATAAAATAATTTTTATAAGCTGAAAATAAATATTTAAAATTTATATCTGCTGTCATTTTGTTACCAATTTGACTCTGGTTCATAATCATAACTAATTTAATATTAAATTTGTTAATTTGATAATGTATATTAAAGTAAGAAGGATCCTTTCCCATTATAAATATTGCAACTATTTTCTTTTGTGAAGCAAATTTTTTAAATTCATTATTATTGAAAAAATTTAAAATATAAAGTTTTTCATTAATTTTTTCTTTATGTTCAAATTTTTTTTTCTTTGAAAAGAGTTTTAAATTAAACAAGTTTAAAATATAAATAAAATCAAATTTTTTTGACAATTCTTCAATCAATAGAGAATTATGTTTATAAATTTTTTCTGTGCTTTCCTCGGCTACTATAAAATATATAATTTTATGTTCCACTAGTAGCCTCTTAGATATTGTTTGGGTAAGATCTTGCTATACTTAGTTTTGCTTGCCGCTTCAAAAATCCATCTAGGATTTTTCAAAAATGGTCTAGCAATTGCTACAAAGTCGAAATTTTTATTATTTACGCCTTTTTCAATTAGTTTTAAATCATTTAGCATGCCTGTAGTACAAATCTTTAATTTTGTAAATTTTTTTATTTTTTTTGAAATTTTCATTCTAAATCCCATTTTAAACTTCATATTTGTTTTTGGTAAAATTCCTCCACTAGATACGCAAATATAATCTAAGCCTATTTTTTCTAGTTTTTTTGATAGATATATTGAATCTTTTACTTCAATTCCTCCAGGTAAATGGTCTGAACCAGTAATTCTAGCACCTAAAATTTTATTTTTAGGCCAAACTTTTCTCACTATTTGAGAAATCTCAATAAGAAGTCTACACCTATTATTTAAATTGCCTCCATATTTATCTTTTCTTTTATTTGATATAGGAGACATAAATTCGTGTAACAAATAACCATGAGCCATATGAAGTTCTAAACAATCAAAACCTGCATTATTTGCGGCAGTTGCGGCCTTCTTGAAATCAGTAATTAATCCTTTTATGTCTTTAATCTTCATTTGCTTTGGTTTTGGCCATCCGATAGATCTTTTAATTGAAGACGGAGCAAAAGTAGTCCATGAATTATTTTTTTTTGTTAAACTTTTTCCTTTTTTAACCCATGGCAAATTTGCAGATCCTTTTCTTCCAGAGTGAGAAATTTGTATTCCAATTGGGATTTTTTTGTTAAGTTTTTTTAAATAAATTAATAGTTTTTTAAGATCACTTACTTGTTTTTTGCTATAAATTGCTAAATCTTTATGAGTTATTTTTCCTGTCTTACTAACGGCTGTAGACTCCATCATTATAGAGCCTGCTCCTGAGGACATTAATGGACTTAAATGATTATAGTGCCATTGTGATGGAGAACCATTGTTTGCCGAATACTGACACATAGATGACACTGAAATTCTATTTAAAAATGTTTTACTTTTTATTTTTAATTTTTTAAATATCATACTTACATACCACAAACTCATTATGTGGATGAAAAATTGCCCCTGGATATGCCCAATAAGTTTCAATAAAAAATTTGTTAAGTGCTTTACCTAGTTTGGGAAGATGTGGGACATTATCACTATCCACCATAGATTTCATTTCGGTTGCAATTCTCAACCATTCTCCCTTTTTTTGGTTTTTGTAAAAAAGTCTTGATCTTAAAGCTATATCAACTGGAACAAGTTTATAATTTAACTTTTTAACTTTTTTATATATTAATTTTAAAGTTGTTGGTTTTTTGAATCCTAAATCCTTTACTTTAATTCTATATAATCTAACTTTTACATTTGTAATTTTAATTTTATTCTTCCTATTTTTAATTATATCAATAATCCAATGACTCAAGATTACTTTATTTTTTTTTAAATCTACTAAACACTGACTTATATTTTTATATTTCGGTTTTTTTAATGTTTTCCAAGATTTTATCATAAGTATTTAAATAAACTTTTTGTTCTACTTTCCTGCTGTCCATCCCCCATCGGATATAATAGAGGAGCCTGTGATGCTTGAAGATTTTTCAGTAGTCAAAAAATAAACTATGTCAGCTATTTGTTTGGTTGTTGAAAATTTTCTTAAAGGGATTTTTTTTTTTATTAAACTTAACCTTTTTTTTGTTCTTACTCTCTCTGATTGATTAACTATAGTTTTTGTTGGAGCGACAGAAACTGATCTTATTCCATATTTAGCAAGGTCCAAGGCAATCGATTTATTAAATCCTTCTAATCCAAATTTTGACATACAATAAATACTTCTATTATATGCTCCAATGTGACCTAATTGAGAAGTTATATTAACTATGCATCCTTTAATTTTATTTTTAATCATTTTTTTTGCAAATATTTGGCTTAGAAGAAATGGTGCTTTCAGATTAACAGAAATTAAGTCGTTCATTTCATTTGCTGATACTTCTGTAAAATACTTAGTGTTAGCCATTGCTGCATTATTAACTAAATTATCAACTTTTTTAATTTTTTTACTTAAAGAATTGATAAAGTTGGTATTTCTAAGATCTCCTACAATTATTTTAAAATCAACTTTGTTTCTTTTCAAAATATTAGATAGTTCTTCTTTTTGTTTTTTTTTGAAAACCAATAAAATGATACTATGATTTTCTTTTCCAAACTTTATTGCTATCTCTTTACCAATTCCTCTTCCAGCCCCAGTAATTAATGTTATTTTTTTCATAAAATTACGTTTTATAAATCTGTGCCCATGCGTTTGCATGTTTTTTTCCTAAAATTGTTCCTTCTGCATTACATAAAGTGCATGGGCTATCAACTCTTTTTCCAAAAATTAAATTTTTTCTATATTTATTCATAATTTTTCCATCCCAAATATCAAATATATGTTCTTGCATCATATTTCCCATAGTTACTCTTCTTTGCCAGTCTTGTGGGCACAAAAATATATCGCCATTCCAATCAATTAAAAATTGATAAGAAGGATAAAAACATTTTGTAAAAGTTCCTATTTTTTCTTGTTCGCCAATATTTATGGTGCCAGTTCTATTGGTCAGTTTAAGTCCATAATCTTTGGATGAATTGTACCATCTATCTCTTAGTATAACAAAATCATCTGGCACATCAGCTTTTGAAGTCATTTTTTTAAACTTCTCGATTTGATGCTCCCCATCATACATGCTAATCAATAATTTATTTACATTATTCACATAAAGTTCTCTTATTTTTTTTGAATTAAGTGGATCTCCATTTGTTACTACTTCAACGAAAGATACTTCTGACAATTTTTTGCAAATAATATTTATTTCTTTGTGTAACATAGGTTCTCCATAACCACATAACACGACAGATCCTTTATAATTTATGTCTTTTAATTCACGACATAACTTGTCTATGAGTGATAATTGCATTCTTTGATGAGTATCGGGAGCAATTTTTGGATCAGACTTAGGACAAAATGAGCAGCTTCTATTACATACATCAATAATGCTTAGTTCTATCCAGCTTGGTATGGGTTTTCCTTTATATTTTGACAATATGTCATTTACAATTACAGTTCTTCTTTTAATATTTACTGAAATAGTTTTAAATAAAGGTTTGGTTCTAGTTTTATTTTCTTCAACTATTTCTTCTGTATCTATAATTGCATTTCTACTATTGTGCCCAATACCAAAGTCTTCTGTAATATTTACTTTTTCTTCGTTTTTAACATTATCATATTCTTTCATTACCCTTTTCATAAAATTTAAAGCAAGTTTAGTTTTGAATGAAATTCCTTGTGGCGTAAGAACGTATAGGTAGTTAATTTTTTTTTTGTTCTTTTTAAAATTTTTAATTTTAATTAAACCTTTTTTTTGCAATTCTTTTATTAAATAATTTAATTTTCCAAGGCTAAAACCTAGCTGTTTTGATAATTCTCTTTGAGAAATATTGGGTTTTTTAGAAATTTTTCTTAATAATTCAAAGTCATTATTATTTTTGTTCATAATTTGAACATACTTATATAATAATAAACAATTTAGTAAAGATTAAACTAAAATTCTAATATGTTGATTTTTTATTAATTATTGATATCAGTGAAAAGCATTTAAATACCTGAATCCCTAACAATGTTTTTATCTACAAGAAACTACGATTATTTATATAAATTTATAGTGGGAGCTTCAAAAATATCTTGTGAAAAATTAATAAATAAAAATTTAAATTTAAAAATTTTTGAAGTAAAGAAGTTTCCTAATTTACATTATCTGTTTTATTTTACTTATATAATATTAAGTGGAAAAATTTTCAAAAAAAATAGAGCTCAATTAAAATATAATAATATAGAAATTGGAAGATTTATATTATCTCAAACTTATTTTCGTTTTGATTCTTATTTAAGCAAATTTATATTTTATAAAACATTACTAAAAAATTTTTTCTATGCTGGAAAAATATTAAATTCTTGTGAGTATTATTATTATAATTTTAATGTTAATGGGGTATATGCTGATCATTGTGGTTATCTTAATGGAATTATATATTCTTATTTTGCGCAAAAAAAAATTCCTGTATATACCAATAATTATCCTCATGGTATTTTTTTTGTTAATAATAAAAAAAACAAAAAAAAACATCTTGAAAAATATGAAGGGGCAATAAGAATAAATTTAAAACAAAAAATTTCTAGAAAACAAAAAGAACAATCATTAAAAAAAATTTCTCAACTTACAAAAAAAAAATATTTTATTCCATGGTTACAACATTTAAAGTTTAAAAAAATTAAAAAATTAAATTATAAAAAATTTGATTATGTAATTTATGCTCACTCATTTACTGATGGTCAAATGTGGTATGGTTACGATGGATTTGAAAACACTCTTGATTGGTTAGAATTCACATTGAATTTTTTTAAAAATAAAAAAAAAAATATTTTAGTCAAACCTCACCCAAATTTTTATAATAGCTCTCTAGCAATTTATGCAGAATGGGATAAAAAAATTTTTGATTTTCTGAGAAAAAAATATGAAAAATCAAATAACATTTTTTTTCTTAACTCTCCAATTCAAAATTATGAACTTCAAAAAAAACTTGATTCATCAAAATGTATAGCAATAACAAAATATGGATCTGTTGTTTTGGAAGCATCATATATGAATTTTAAGACTATATGTTCTAACTCAAATTTTTTTAATTCAAAATTTAAAATTGCAAATAGATGGTCAAACATAGATGAATATGAAAATTTACTTGGTATGAATTTTAATAAATTAAAATATCCTAGTAAATTAGATTTATTAAAGTTAATACATAGTTTATTTTTTGTTTATAAATCTGTATATAATAACAATTCTTATTTTGAAACTACAATATGTAAAAGCTTAAACTTAAGTGCTGAAGAGTTTTATAATTTAACATATGTTAAATCTAGAACTAAAATATCCTATTCAAAACAAAATAAGTTGAAAAAATTATTAAAAAACAATTTAGGAAAAATAAATAAAAAAGTCTCAAATAATATTTGGGAAGTAAAAGTTTAGTTATTTCATTAAAATTTTAATTAATTTTTTTTTCTTTAAAACTTCTAAAATTTTATAAAGTTCCCAAACTGGAACCAGCAGCTTATCTGCAATTTCAATTAAGGATTTTTTTCCATCTGCTTGAGAGAGCAAATTGAATAATGGATCTGTATTGCTAGAATTAAATTTATGAAATTGACTATATTTTGTATCCTTGTGTGGATTATAAAGTTTATATTTGCTCATAAACGGTTCACATTTCTTTAAACTTGTAGGGTAGCAGTTATTTTGCACTGCCTGAATAATTTTCAATAAAATCGAATAAGAACCTAATAATCCCTTTGGAGTGACAACATTTCCAAAATCATCTTTTGAAGTATGGTATTCCGGAAATTCTCCAAATTTACTTCTAGATATTGTTACCACCGGTAAATCAACACCAGGTGAACAATATTGTCTTTCATCGCTTCCCCTTTCATTCCAGGTATAATTTTTATATTTTGGATAAACCCAATTTAGAACATGTTTGGCACAGATGTCTGAAATTGTATTTTCATTTCTCGAAGGAAGATAAGAATAAGTTCTATCGTCTCCAACACAAGTAATATTAAAACCTGCAATAACATTTTTTTTTAAATTATTTAAATTTTTTTTTATATAAGATATAGATCCAATAGTCTCAGGAATAAAAACTGCTCTAATAGAATAATTTTGTTTAGGTAAATTCTTTAAATACTTTAATAAAAAAGTTGTTACACCTATGCCAGATAACTCATTATTTGCCATTTGTGTATGACAGATATACGTTGAAATAAAAATTTCTTTTTTTGTTTTGCCGGGAATAAAAATTTCCCCGTAGTCCATTTTACCTTTCTTAAAATTTGAATTAATATTAACTATGTAGTTTCCTTTTTTTAATTTTTTCTTTTGAGAATGAGTCATGCAAAATCCCCAATCTTTCTTGTAGTAAGTTGTTATGTAAGGTATTGAATTTGGATATTTGCTTAAAGAATAAATTTTGTTTTTTAAATTTTTTAAATTAATTTTAAGTTTTTTTACAGGCTTAGAATAACCAACAAGATGTAAGTAATTATTTTTTATATCTACAATTTTTTTACCATTGGGATCTTTAATATAAGCATCTATAACATTCCACTCTTCTGGCACTACCCAATCAAATGCCCTAAAACCTGATTTAAAGTTTAATATTTTAAGATTATTTATTTCTTTTTTAATCTCTTTTAGAGTGAGTCTGTTTCCTTCTCCGGTAATGCTTCTATTGAACTTTTTTATTTTTTTACAAAATTGAAATATTTTGAACCCTGTATTAGATATCATCATAGCCAAGATATAACTTTTGTGATAAATATACAATCCATTATTATAATCAAATGAAAAACCTTAAAATTATTTCAGAAGTTCTAGAAACAACAAAAGTGAAATTAAAATATAATTCTAAACTAGAAGATTTTGTTTGGGACTCAATGTCACAAATTAAGCTTTTAACTATTATTAATAAAAAATTCAAAAAAAATGTAGACTTAAAGAAATTAAAAAAAATAAAAATGGTAAATGATTTAGATAAATTAATTAATGATACAATTGCAAAAAAATGAAAAATCTTTTTGTTGGAGGATCGAGTGAAATTGCAATTGAGTTATCTAAAATATTAAAAAACTCTTATAACTTAGGACGTAAAAAATTTGATTTTTACAAAAAAAATTTTATTCTTAAAAATTATTCTGAAAAAGAAGTAAAAAAAATATTTAAAAAAATAAAAAAATATAAATTTGATAATATATTAATTTTTAATGGAATATTTGATACTTCATTTTTAAGTAATTTTAAAAATACTGATTTTAATAAAATTATTAACACAAATTTAAAATTGCCTCTGATAATATCTAAGTTTTGTATTCTTGAGCAAATCATAAATAAAAATGGTGGTATTTATTTTATTTCATCTATTTCTGCTGATAAACCTGAGGTTGGAAATGCAATATATTCTATTTCTAAAAATGCACTAAATTTTGCCAGTAAAATTTTACATGTAGAACAAAAAAAAAGGTTTTTAAGATTTAATACTATATCTTTAGGTCTTTTAAATAATAAAATGGGTAATAATTTAATTGAAAAAATACCTCTAATTAAAAAGAATAAAATTAATATTTTAGATAATAATAAAGTTTCAATCAGAATAAAAAAAACTTTATATAATAGAAAAATTAATGGAAAGAATATTGTAATTAAATGATTAAATTTAATCAAATATCTGTTTGTTTAGGTAAAAAAAAAATTAAAAACTCTCTAATTGAAAAAGAATTTAATTTAAAAAAAAATTCAATATTTAATAAAACTGGAATCCAAAATAGATATATAAGTAATAGTGCGCAAACATCTGAACAAATAGCCATAAGCTGTGTTAAAAAAATAAATAAAAAATTTTTAAATAATATCACACATATATTGAGTGTTACGAATACCCCATCTTATGCTTTTCCATCTGTTGCACATTTCATTGCGAGCTTTCTCAATTTCAAAAATAAAAATATAAATTGTATTGGTATAAATTCAGGATGCTCTGGATACGTTGATGCTTTAAGTATATGTCATGATATTATTAGATCAAATAAATCAGCCAAAATACTACTTACAACATCAGATACATATTCTAAATTCATAAGAAAAAAAGATAAATATATTAAGTGTTTATTTAGTGATGGAGGCTCTGCTTCTATCATTTCATATTCTAAAAATGGATGGAAAGTTAAAAAAAAATTTTCACAAACTTTACATAATTCACAAAAATTTTTGCAAATGAATAATCTTAATAAAAATGAAAATTTTATAAGTATGGATGGTCCTGAAATAGTAAAATTTGCTTTAACAAATGTAATTCCAAAATTAAAAGAATTTTCTAGAAGTAATACAAAAACAATATTAATTCATCAAGCTGGTAAAGTTGTTATGGATTTAGTTTTAAGTTCAATTAATAAAGATAAAAAAATATTTATTCCAACAAACTATAAAAATTACGGAAATTTAATCTCAACCTCAATACCTTTGGTATTTTATAAAAACTTTAAAAAGGTTTTGTCTTCAAAAAGTATTGTATTATGCGGTTTTGGAGTTGGTCTAACTCACTCATATATGAAACTTGAAAAATAATTCATTTCTTTGGAAAAAAATTTCCTAGATAAAATTGATTTTTTTTTAGTTTATTGATTATAAAATTTGAAGCATAATATGTATTCATTTTGGATATTGGGTACTGACTTTTAAAAAAGTATTTTCTCTTTAATATTTTTGACTTTATTAAATCTTCCTCACATTTAGACCAGTCATTATTACCCTCAAGATTTTTTTTTATAGTCCTGGCGTAATAACTATAATTTGATAGTATTTTTTTTTTAGGAGGAACAATAATTTTATCCTTGATTTGAATATAATTTCTATATTTTACACCAATAAACTCTTCTGGAAAATGACAAATGGATGCCCCTCCCTCTAATTCAACTCCTAAAGACAAATTACAAACATTTTTATTTCGACATAACCACTCCCAAACAGAACCTTTTCCGAAACTAGATGAACACTTATGTTCAGGTATATCGTTAGAATTTTTTCCATAAATTGAAACAGAATGAATAGGATGGACGGTTCTTCTTGAGGCTATATATTTTCTAAAATACTCTGATAAAATTCCAGTTTCACTTTGAGAATTTTTGAGATCCCAAAGCTTTTTTCTTGTAAATGTAAATGTTGGTAAAATATAAGTTTTATTTTTTCCAAGAGCATCAAATATAATCTCCCATAATCTTGAAATTGAAAAATTTTTAAAACCTAATCCAACAATATCAGAATGAATTATAATAAAATTCTCTTTTATTTTTAAACTTTTAAATACTTTGTGAATTTCGTCGATTTTATGCATTTAAATGAAAACTATTTATTTATTTTTTTATAATTCATAAACCAATCTGAGAATAATTTTAAACCATTATTTATATTTGTTTTAGGTTTATAATTTATATTTCTTGTTAATTTTAAAGTAGACGAACTTGACGAAATTATATCTCCTCTTTTTCGTGGTCCAAATTTAACTTTTGTCTTTTTATTTAATAAATTAAAAAGTATCTTAACAATTTGAGTAATCTTAATTTTTTTTCCGCCCCCTAAATTAAAAATCTGAAAATACTTATTTTTCTTTTCATCAATTTTGTGAAATTTTTTTAATCTAATTAATCTATATAAACAATTGATCACATCATCAATGTAAGTAAAATCTCTGAAATGATTGCCATTATTATTTAAAATAATTTGTCTACTATTTATAATTGCATCTGCAAACTTATAAATTGAAAGATCTGGCCTTCCAAGTGGGCCATATGCTGTAAAAAATCTAATACCAATAATTTGCATTTCAAAATGTTCTGCGTAAAAACTTGCTAATATTTCATTATTTTTTTTCGTTGCCGCATATAAAGAAATTGGGTTATCGGTATTATCACCTTCTTTAGCAAACTTCAGATCATTATTTCCAAAAACTGATGAAGAAGATGCAAAAATTATTTTTTTTATTTTTTTTCTTTTTGCATTTTCTAATATATTATAAAATCCTATTTCATTTGTATTAAAATATAAATCTGGGTATTTAAGAGAGTATTGTACGCCTGCATAAGCAGCCAAATTTACTATTAAATTAATCTTATTTTTATCAAAAAAATTTTTGATTTTTTTTTTATTACCAATATCGATTTTATTAAATTTAAAATTTTTATATTTACGTAATAAATTTAATCTTTCTTTTTTAAGTGATATATCGTAATAATTATTCAAAGTGTCGATACCGAAAACCTTAAATTTCTTTTTTAGCAAAAAACTTGATAGATGATAACCAATAAATCCACAACAGCCTGTAATCAATATTCTCACATAACCTCTTTTAAAAATTTTAAATCTTTTTTATTATTTATTATAAAACTATCTTTTTCATCCAATACTATGCTTGTTGTTTTAAGATTGCTGGATTTTAAGTATGACTTATATTTATATACAGTAAATGCACCAACATCTTTTAAAATTAAGTTTTTTTCTAATCGCAACTTATGATCTTTCTCGTTACTAATTAATTTCAATCCTTTCTTGGAATATTTATAATAATTGTTATCTATATCTGGAACTGTTCCAATTACACTATCACTATCATGGATAATTAAATTACTAATTGCTTGGCTTATATAAAAAGATTTTCTAAATGGATTTTCATAAGTCATTATAACTATTAAATCTATTATTTTTTTTTCAAATTTACTAATTGCATTTATAACTGCTTCTTTATAATCAATATTTTGCTCGGAAAGATGCTTTGATCTTTTGTGATAAAAAATTTTATTTTTATATTTTTTTTTAACTAAATAAATTAATTTTAAATCAGCCGTACTTAATATAACTTTTTTAAACTCATTAATTTTTAATGCCTCATCTATAGTATAAAAAATTAGTGGTTTATTATTTATTTTTTCTAATGAATTACAATTCTTGTTAATATTTGGACCTCTAACTGGTATCACGCAATCAATATGTAGATTTTTAATTTTACTCTTTTTTTCAGAAAATTTTCTAAGAATTTTTGTTCTTGTTTTGTATAGTCTGCTTTGATTTTTAGTTAAATTGTTACCATGTCTTCTGTAATAAAATAAAGGAAGTGAAATATGCTTGAGTTTATAATTTTGAATAAGTTTATACCATAAATCATATCCATCTTGTCTGTTGAATCGCTCATCATATAAATTTACAGAAAAAAGAGAACTTTTTCTTATCAAACAACAGGCCGCTAAAACTGGTTTGTCATCAAGTTTTGATTTACTTCTTTTCAATTGTTTTTCTAAGGATAAAATATTTTTCTTATGATCTACTAAAAAATAATCTGAATAAACCAATGCAATGTTTTTATCTTTTTTAATTTCATTATATAAAATTGTTAATGCATTCTTGTCTAAGTAATCGTCAGCATCTAGTCTTAAAACAAATTCACCTTTCGCAGCTTTAATGGCAATATTTGAGCTTTTGATTAATCCTTTTGAGGTCTTATTATATATTGCTCTACATAAATTTTTGGTTTCAAATTTTTTAATTATATTTTTTGATTTATCGTTTGATGCATCATCAATAACTATTATTTCAAATGATTTGAAGTTTTGATTTAATACACTTTTAAATGCGTTTTCTAAATATCTACCATAGTTTCTGTTTACGATATAAACAGATATAAGCGGATCAATTATCATAAATTTATTAGATCGCCTTTTTTATATTTTAATTTAGATTTTTTATTTACTAAATTAAAATATTTTTTTGAATTGTCTTTTTTATAGGGTCTTAAACAAATTAAGTTTTTATTTGAAAATAATTCCCCTTTCCCAATATTTTTTTTTGCATAAATTGATCGTCTAAAAGAATACAAATTTTTTTGTTTTTTTTCACTTTTAGTTTGAGAATACCTTGTATTTAAATACTCGCTAATTTTATTTATATTTCTAAGATAGTTATTTACACCTTTTTTGTTCAGTGAGATTTCGTGATCTCTGAATGATTTTTTTTTTAAATTATTCGAAAAATGTTTTTCTATTATTTTTGCCCCTTTTAAAAAAGCATATGTAATGATTTCTTTTCCAATTGAATGATCTGAATAACCAACTGGTATACTAAATTCTTTCATAAGATAATCCAATGTCCCAAGACAAACATCCTCTTTCGGTGTCGGATAAGCAGTATTACAATGTAATAATGCAAGTTTTTTAGATTTTATGTAAAATCTATTTACACTATTAATAAATGAAATTGTCTTTTTAATATCATTAATATTACATAAGCCCGTAGAAATAATTAATGGTTTATTAGTTCTTATAATTTTTTTTATAATTTCAAAATTATGTATATCTCCAGATCCAACTTTAAAAATATCTACATATTTCTTAAATATATCTATTTGATCAACATCCCATATTGATGCAGAGCATTTTTTTTTTTTTTAATTTTATGATTTTACAAAGTTTTTTGTTTTGCTCTATTGAAAGCTCAAGTTTTTTAAAATGATTATATCTTTTTCTATCGTATTTTTTTGATACTAAATTTTCAGCATTTAATATTTGCAATTTCACTACATCTGCCCTTGAATTGCATGCATTAATAACTAGTTTCTTTGCTTCACTATAATTACCCTCGTGATTAGATCCTACTTCAGCTATAAATAAAACTGGATTAATTTTTGAATTAAAATACATAGTCCTTTTATACAGTTTATATGATAAAAAAAATAATATTAAAACTGAAATCAAAAAAGTTTAGTGTTTGTGTAATAGGTCTCGGTTATGTGGGTTTACCATTAGTTTCAAGATTTATTAAATCAAAAATTAATGTATATGGTATCGATATTGATAAAAATAAGATAAATGATCTAAGATCGGGAAATTCATATATTAAATCTTTAGACAAATCAATATCAAAATATTTTAAAAAAAATAAATTTAATTTATCTACAAATTATAATTTAGTAAAAAAATGTGATGTAATTATAATTTGTTTGCCTACTCCATTAAAAAAAAATTCACACAATCCTGATATGAGTTATATATTTAATTGTGCAAAAAATTTAAAAAAGAATATTAAAAAAAATCAAATTATTATTTTAGAGAGCACGGTTTACCCTGGGGCCACAAGAGTTTTTGCCAAAAAAATAATAAATGAAAAATTTGAGATTGGTAAAAATTTATTTATTGGATATTCGCCCGAAAGAGAAAACCCTGGAGATAATAAGTTTAGTTATAGCAAGACTCCCAAGGTAATAAGTGGTTATTCAAATAATTGCTTAAATTTAATTAAATTAATTTATAAAAATTTTGTAACAAGGATAATTTCAGCAAATAAAATAGAAGAAGCTGAATTGTCAAAATTGGTTGAAAATTTATATAGAGCTATAAATATTGGCTTAGTTAATGAATTAAAAATGATATGTCAAAAACTAAATATAGATATTCTTAATACTATAAATATAGCCTCTACAAAAAATTTTGGATTTCAAAAATTTTTACCTGGACCAGGTTTAGGAGGCCACTGTATACCAATAGATCCTTTTTATCTTTCTTGGATCTCAGAAAAAAAAGGTTATGACCCCAAGTTTATCAAGCTTGCAGGTTTGATAAATTCAAAGATACCTAATTGGACATTTAAACAAATTATTAAACATTTTAAAAATAAAAAAAATTTAAAAATTTTATTATTAGGGCTTGCCTATAAAAAAAATATAGATGATGACAGGGAGTCACCTACATATGAATTTATGAAAATATTAAAAAAAAATAATATTTTTTTTGATTATTCCGATCCATACTTCAAAAAAACACGTCAAGGAAGACAGACTAAGGAAAATAAAAAATCAATAAAAATAACTAAAAATAATTTACTTAAATATAATGCTGTTGTGCTTTTAACTGATCACGATAGTTTTGATTATAAATTAATAGCTCGATACTCCAAATTTATATTTGATACTAGAGGAAAGTATAAAGCAGTAAAGCTTAAGAATTATAAAAATATTATTTTTTGCTAGATTTACTAACCAGATATTCTCCAATATATAAATATTCTAATCCACTGTTTAAAAAAGATTTTACTGCATTCTTTGGTGAAAATACAATTGGTTCGCCATGTAAATTAAATGAGGTATTCAATAAAACACCTATTTTCGTAATTTTTTTAAATTCTTTTATTAAATCATAATATTGAGGATTAAGATTTTTTTTAACAAACTGTGGTCTGCATGTTTTATCAAATGGATGTGTTGCCGCTGGAATTTTAGCAATGTATTTCTTTCTTACATCAAAAGAAATTGTCATAAATTGATTTTTATGATTTTTTAAAACTTCCATAATTTTTTTAGCATCTTCTTCTAAAACACTTGGGGCAAATGGCATCCAAAAGTCCCTAACCTTAACCTTTTTGTTAATATGGTTTATAATATCTTGATGCCTTGGATCTGCAAGAATGGATCGATTTCCTAAAGCTCTTGGTCCAAATTCATTTGGCTGAAGAGAAAATCTTGCTACTGGATTACCTTTACTTAAAATTTTTGCTACTTCTTTATTATTTGTTCTCTTTATTTTGATATTTTTTAATTTTTTTAGAAAAACCAGATCTTTTTCATGAAAACCTATACCAACATAAGGGTTTTCCATATTTGTTACTTTAGATTTAATTACATTTTTTTTTGCAAAGTAACAATAAGCTGCACCAATAGGAAGAGATTCGTCCCCAGGTCCAGGTGGTATAAACAATGACTTAATGCTTTTAATCTCTAAGATTTTTTTTGATGCTTTTACATTTTGAGCTACACCGCCAGAAAATATAAAATGATTTACTCTTAACCTTTTTGATATATTTGTGAACCATTTGACTAAAATATCTTCTAAATACTTTTGAATACCATAACAAATTGTATCAAATCTATGATTTTTCAATTTATCTTTAAAGTAAAAAAAATTATCTTTTGGTTTTATTTTATATTTGAATTTAATTCCCGATACATTTAGAGTTTCTTTAAATACTTTAAGTACACTCTCATAAAATTTATTTTTATCTAAAGCATAACCTGCCATCCCCATTACTTTAAACTCGTGCTCAGTTGGCTTCATTCCTAAAATTAAAGTTATATATCTGTACATTCTACCCAAATTTCCTATGTTGGTCCTGTAAATCTCTTTTAATTTTCCTTTATAAGAAATCCATATTGCAGCATTAGTATTATCGCCACCGCCATCAAGTGTAACAACACATGTTTTTTTAAAATTTTTATTTGAACTGTAATAACCGTAATAGGCATGACATTCGTGATGGTCATAAAAAAAAATATTTTTTTCACTTAGGGAGAAATATTTGCTTATATAATCTTTTCTTGCATTGAGCATACCATTGTAGTCATCTTCATTTTTAATTTTTTTGAAATCGTAATAAAGATATTTTTTTTTAACTATATAATCTTTAAAAACCTTAAGGTATTTTACATTCTGTCTTTTGTAGATCTTTTTATACCAATATTCGTTTTGTTCTTTATAATAATCATCAATTTTAAATGTAGTATTTCTTTTTACTTTAAAATATTTGGGTGGCAAATTCTTTGTGGAAACTGCAATTTGCTCTATCTCATTTTTTTTTATTTTAGTATATTTTAAACAGGCTTTAATTGCATTTATTGGAAAACCATATTCATTTTTTCTTCTGGTTACTCTTTCTTCCGAAAGTGCGCAAAGCAAAACCCCGTTTTTAAAAAAAGCACAACCGCTGTTATGGCCATCATGGATTCCTAGCACTATCATATATTTAAAATATCTATATATTTTTTTCTATTATTTACTCTATATATTTTTCTGATTTTAATTAAATCTTTTTTATTATTTATACTATAATTTGTGTCTAATTTTTTATAATTAAATTTTTTAAGTTTAAAGTTAAAAATTTTAAATTTTTTATGATTTCTGTAGAAATAATTAAAAATGTGCTCTTTGTCAGTATTTTTAACTTTTTTATGAATTTGTTTATTAAAAATCTTAGATTTGGCAATTTCACATCCTAAGCCTTTGGGATAGCTTCTTGGAAATTGATTGGTAACAATATCGTATTTAGATTTTAAAATTTTACTAATCATTTTATCCATTAGTAAAACATCAAAAAATGGTCTATCCGCACATACTCTTACAAAATATTTAATATTAAAATATTTTAAACAATCCATTGTTCTTTTAAAAACATCATTTAACTCACCTCGAAATAAAATTAATTTATTTTTTTTACAAAATTTTTCTAATTTATCATCCGAGTCATATTTTGAGGTTGCAACTATAATTGGCAGTTTATAGTTTGATTTGCTCTTTATCCTGTCTACAATTAAACCTAATAAAGGCTTTGAGTTAACTTTTACAAGCGCCTTTTTAGGCAATCTTTTAGAATTTAATCTTGCATAAATTATTATAGCAATACCTTGTTGAAAAAAAAAATTTTTCATTTAATTATGTTAAGTAATGTGTGGTATAGCTGGATATATAACAAAAAAAAAGTATTCAAATTTTTCTTTTAAGGAAACCTCAAAAAACTTAGCAAAATTAATGAAAAGAAGAGGTCCTGATCAACAAGGATCTATGACTTTTTCCAGCTGCTCATACAATATAAATTTATTTTCCTCTAGGCTAAGCATTATCGATTTAGATAATAGGTCAAACCAACCTTTCAAATATAAAGAACTTGTTCTTATTTATAATGGTGAAATATATAATTATTTAGAAATAAAAAATTTTCTTAAAACAAAAAAAATAAAATTTAAAACTAATTCTGATACAGAAGTTTTGATTAAATCCTACCAATATTGGGGTGAAAAATGTATAGAGAAATTTGATGGTATGTGGTCATTTTGCATTTTTGATTATAAAAAAAACAAAATTTTTATTTCCAGAGATAATTTTGGCGAAAAACCTTTGTATTATTTTTATGAAAATAATAATTTTGTTTTTGGTTCTGAAATAAAATTTATAAATGAAATATTGAAAAGAAACAAACCTAAAGAAATAAATTTCAATAAAGTTAATGATTATATCAGCAAAGGATATAAATCTTTATATAAAAACACAGATACATTTTTTAAAAATATTTATGAGGTTGAAAGAGGCTCAAATATATCTTTAAATTTAAAAAGCTTTAAATTAAAAAAGAATAATTACTTAGATAGAAAAAAGTTAATTGATAGATCTATTCCAAAAAATCTAGATGAAAATATATTTGATGTTAAAAAACTTCTAATTGAAAGTTTGAAGTTAAGATTAAGATCTGATGTACCAATTTCATTTTGTTTAAGTGGTGGAATAGACTCGGCTAGTTTAGTCTCGTTGTGTTATAAACATTTTAATATTAAACCTAAATGTTTTTCTATAATCGACAAAGATAAAAGGTACAATGAAAAAAAAAAAATCGATCTAATTAAAAAAGACCTAAATTGTGACATAAATTACATTTACCTTAAAAAAGAAAGTACTATCGATTTTATATCAACATTAAAAAATTTGGTTGAATATCATGACTCACCTCTATCCACTATATCATACTATATTCATTCAAAAATTTCACGATTGGCATCTAAAAATGGATTTAAAGTAATATTTTCTGGTACAGGTGCTGATGAAATTTTCACAGGATATTATGATCATTTTTTATTGTATTTAAACGAGATTAAGTCAAACAAAAATCTCTATAAGCAAGAACTAACTTTTTGGAAAAAATATATTAAACCATTGGTTAGAAATAAGCCTCTTAAAAATTATAAGCTTTTTACAAATAATCCAAATTTTAGAGATCATATTTATTATGATAAGAAATTTATTAAAAATTTTATACATTCATATAATGATACTTCTTTTAAAGAAAGTTCTTATACAATGAATAAACTTAAAAATAGAATGTTGAATGAACTTTTTCATGAATCTGTTCCTGTAATCCTTAAGGAAGATGATTTAAATTCTATGTATAACTCAATTGAAAATAGATCTCCATTTTTATCAAAAAAACTTGTAAGTTACTGTTTAAGCTTAAATAATTCTAATTATATTTCAAAATCTTATTCAAAAAATATTTTAAGATGTGCCATGAATGGAATACTTAGCGACAATATAAGGTTAGATAGGAAAAAAATAGGTTTTAACTCCAATATAAAATCTATAACTAATTTCAATGGAAATAATCTATACAATTTTCTTAAAGAAAGTCTCGAAATTAAAGAAATAGCTAATTTAAAAGAAATTAAAAAAATTAAATTTAATAATCAACTATCAAATAGTACTAGTAAATTAATCTTTTCATTGATTAATTTAAAAATCTTTTTTGATTGCAATAAGCTATGATTAGTATTGTAAATTACGAACTTGGAAATGTTTTATCTGTACAAAATGCTATTAAAAAAATTGGACACGATTGTATTATAACAAGAGATGAGGTGGAGTTGGCTCGTTCCGATGCAATTATTTTACCCGGAGTAGGGTCTTTTGAAAAAGGTATTAATAATTTAAAAAAATTTAATTTAATAAATATTTTAAATAACCAAGTTTTAAATAATAAAAAAAAAATATTGGGAATATGTTTGGGTTTTCAATTAATGTGCGATTTTAGTGAAGAGTTTGGAAAATATTCAGGCCTATCATGGCTTAATTTAAAAGTAAGTAAAATTAAATCACTAAACCATAAACTTCCACATGTAGGATGGAACAAACTTCAAATAGTTAAAAATAATAAAATTTTTAAAGATATCTCAGAAAAAGAATTATTTTATTTTAATCATTCTTACTGTGTTGAAATAAATACTGATAAACAGTGCGAAACTTTGGCGGAATGCAAATATGGCGGAAAATTTATTACTGCTTTAAAAAAAAATAATATCTTCGGTATTCAACCACATCCTGAAAAAAGTCAATATCAGGGACTAAAAGTTTTAAAAAACTTTATTGAATTTTAATTATGTTAGCTAAAAGAATCATTACAACTTTAATGCTTAATAATGGAATTCTTTATAGATCAAAAAAATTTATACCTGATTATAGATATACTTTAAATTTTATAGATATGTGGTCAGTAGATGAAGTTGTTTTACTAGACATTACTAGAAATCTAAACTTTGAGTCAGAAGAAAAAAAAAATTTTTTTAATGAAATGAACAAAATATCAAAAAATTCTTATATACCCTTAGCTGTAGGTGGGGGTATAAGAAAATTGAAACATATTGAAACATTATTAAAAAATGGTGCTGATAAAATTATAATTAATTCTATTGCACTAGAAGATATTAATTTTATAAATTTAGCAGCTAAAGAATTTGGTACTCAGTGCATTGTGGTTTCCATTGATATTAAATATGAAAATAAAAAATTTAATTTAATGAAAAATTATGGAAAGCAAATTAGTAAATATAATGTTTTAGAATATATACAAATTGTTCAAGAAAAAAATGCTGGAGAAATTTTTTTGCAATCAGTTGATAGAGATGGATCTCTTCTTGGATACAATTTAGATATTCTTGAACACGTTAAAGAAAAGATCAAAGTACCATTGATAGTATCATCAGGAGCTGGAAATTGGTCACATGTAAAAGATGTTTTAAATAAGGATTATGTATCCGGTGCTTCATTGACAAATATATATCATTTCACTGAAAAAAGTATAAAAAACCTTAAACACACACTAAAAGATACTATTTATATTAGAGAATAATCGTGGAAAAAATAATAATTTGTAAATCTTGTTTAATGCCAAGTTCAAGACCAAGAATTACTTTTGATAAAAATGGGGTTTGTAATGCTTGTAATTATCAAGTTCAAAAAAAAAAAATTAATTGGAAAGAAAGAAAGTTAGAATTTGAAGAACTGTGTAAAAAATACAGATCTAAAGACGGAAAGCATGATTGTATAGTTCCATGGAGTGGTGGCAAAGATAGCAGTTCAATTGCTTATAAATTAAAATACGAATTTAATATGAATCCATTATTGACAACTTTTTCACCATTAATGCCATCAGATATAGGAAAAAAGAATAGGCAGTTATTAATAAATAAAGGATTTGATAATTTATTTTTAAAACCAAATGAGGAAGTTTCAAAACATCTTGCTAAAAGATTTTTTATTGAAAGAGGGAATCCAAAAGTGCATTGGGATGCTGGAATAAATGCATTTCCTATAAATGTTGCTCTTGAGAAAAATATTAAGCTAATATTTTATGCTGAACATGGCGAAAGTGAATATGGAGGCAATGTTTTAGGCAATGAATCTGACAAAATAAGAAACCTTGAGGAGGTTTTAGAGAATCAAATTGGTGATCATCCATCAAATTGGGTAGATGAAAAGGTAAGTACGCAAGAATTGTCTCCGTATACTTACCCTGATGAGAAAAAATTAAGAGATAAAGGAATAAAAGCGTTCTATTTTTCCTACTTTTTTAAATGGGATGTCTATGAGAACTATCAATTTGTAAAAGAAAAATATGGATTTTTAGAAAGTAAGTCTCGCATTTCAGGTACCTTTCAAAATTACGATAGTATGGATGATAAGATAGATCCTCTATATTACTATATGCAATATATCAAATTTGGATTTGGAAGAGCATTACGAGACTCTTCAAGACTTATTCAAAACAACCACTTAAAAAGACAAGAAGCAATAAAACTTGTAGAAAAATATGATGGAGAATATCCACAAGAAAATCTAAATGAAGTTTTAGATTTTTTAAATTGTTCGCTTATAGAATTTAACGAAAATATAGATAAGCATAGAAATAAAGAAATATGGAAATTAAATGGAAATAAATTCGAAATTAATTTTAGTATTGCTTAAAATTATTATTTTTTGATAATTACAAAATGATGAGGTAATATTAAAAGATCTGCTACTTGCATTCCATTAATTACTCTAGTTGAAGCAAGTTTTTTTTCTTTTTTGTTCATAATTAATTTTTTATTAAAAAAATTATCTTTTATAAATTTAATTTTTGATTTTGGATTTATTTTTTTTACAACAGAACTCATAAAATCTCTTGAATGAACATCAAAATACTCATACGCCATTGGATTTCCTTTTTTGTCAAACTCTTTTGCAGGAGGCACATTTGTATATTTAAACCATTTCGAATTTAAAACCATTTGAATTCTATATGACTTATCATGAATTGGGGTTCTTAAAATTAAATATTTGTTTGTAACCCTAAGCATTTCTTTTAAAGGCACGGTAATTTCTGGAATATGAGTCAGTACATTTGAACAAATAACAACATCAAATTTTTTTTTGTGTGGAATTTTTTGAGCCCAACCTAATTTAAAATCAACATTATTATCTTTATTCCAAATTCTTTTTGCTGCATTGATATGGTTTTTCCATGGGTCAATACCAAAATATGTAAATTTTTTATTTATTCTTTTTTTGAAACTAAAATAAAAATGGCCAGTCAAACATCCAACATCTAAAATTGAAAAATTCTTAAGTTTTAATTGAGAAATTATTTTTGAATATGCTTTGGCAACTTCCATTTCTGGAAGTTTACCTTTAGAACGATCAATAGAAAGTTTTAAATACTGACTGTTTCTCTCGCAAATATCGAAACACTGATTATATTTTTTTTTTATCATAAAATTTCAGAATTATATTTTTTACTATCCTTGTACCATGAAATAAAAAATTTTTTTACTTTTCTATAATCATCCAAAATTATTTTTTTTTTATTAACTCTAGTAGTTTTTTTTGCAATTATTACAAGATAATCTGAGTCGATATATCTATTTATAAAAACAGGATTAAATTTGTTAAGAACTAATAAATTTGAAAGTGAATTTTTACTAAAATGAAAAGGGTGAGAATCTGGATCCGGGTTGCCGAAATACATTTGTATTGGCTTCTTGTAAGGAACTAAAATTCTACTACTTTCAGCAATAACTATATGACCATTTTTTTTTAAAAGATTTGATGCGCAATTGATAACATCAAAGCAATTAGAGGTATTACATAGTGTCCATATTATTGTTATTACATCAAATCTCTGATTTTTTTTAATTTTATAGAAATCTTCAACGGTTCCTTGAAATGTTTTGATTCTATTTTTTTTCAAATATTTACAATTTTTTTTTGAAGGTTCTATTGCAAAAAGTTTTGATGATAATTTACTGTCCTTAATCATTTTTAAAAAGTCTCCTTCTCCAGCTCCAAAGTCACAAATATTTTTTTGGTTCAATTTAATTTTATTTTTCATTGTTTCTAAAACATAAATTTGTCTTGCTATTACTGCGGGAATTTTTGATGTATAACTTGATTTTGAAAATTTTGCTCCAAATATTTTGCTTGACCATTCATCTGCTAGCTCTGATGAACTTCTTCTTTTGATAACAGAGACCAAACCAGAATATTTTGAGATATTAACTTCGCCATTTGTTAATTTTTTTGAATAAGGAAGAATTATATTCTTTCCTTTGCCTAAATAATCATTTTTTAATTTTTTAATATTAATCATTTTAATCTGGATCAAATATATCTATCTCTTCAGGAGAAAGTACTTGTTGATCATTTCTATCTAAAATAAATCTGTTAATTAATAAATAGTCAATCTGCGTCCTCATTAAGCACCTAAAAGCATCTTTTGTTGTCAATACTGGAGGTTCGCCTCTTGTATTAAAAGATGTATTAATTAAGATAGGACAACCAGTAATTTCAAAAAACTTTTTTAAAATAGAATATAGAAAATTATTACTTTTTTCATCTACTGTTTGTACTCTTGAACTCCAGTCATTATGTATAACTGATGCTTTGATATTTTTTAACTGTTCACTTGATAAAACTTTGCCATCAATTGATAAGTTTGAATTTTCTAGTCTTAATTCTTCTTTAAGAAAAAATACAAATGACATATATGGCGAAGAAGAAGAATTCAAAAATATTCGATCTAAATATTTTATATCTAAAACTGGAGCAAAAGGTCTAAAGTCCTCTCTTTGTTTTATTTTTAAATTAAGTATCTTTTTTATATCTCTAGTCATTGGATTTGCAAGGATTGACCTTGACCCTAATGCTCTAGGGCCCCATTCAGCTTTTCCTTGGCATATTGCAAATGTTTTTCCATTTGACAGATTTTCTGCTACAAAATCAAAAATTTTTTTATCTTCTATTTTTTTGTAAGGGCAACCTCTTTTTTCTAAAAAATCATTAATATTTTCATTTGTATTTTCTGGTCCTGAATAAACATTAAAATTATGGTCTATTTTTTCAATAGGTTTTGTTTTGTCATAATATAGTGCTAGTGCAGCTCCCATTGACCCTCCGGCATCACCTGCAGCAGGTTGTACAAAAATATCATCAACCAAATCTGAATTTCTTAAAATACCTAAAGCCTTGCAATTTAATGCGACTCCACCAGCCAAAGATAAATTTTTACAATTTGTCTGTTTAATTGCATGATTAATTAAATTGAATAATGCTTTTTCTAAAACTGATTGAACAGAGCAAGCTAAATCCTCATGAATTTTTAGAATTGGCCCATCCTCATCTCTGGAAATAACTCCTAAGTCATTTTGAACTTTTTCAAAATTAATCATTTCATTTTTGTGCTGAAATTTAAAATATTCCATATTTAAATTATATGAACCATCATTATTTAGAGAAATAATTTTGTCCAAAATTTTTTTTTCATAAATAGGTTCTCCATAAGGCGCCAGACCCATTAATTTATATTCACCAGTATTTACTTTAAAGCCCAAATAGTTAGTAAAAGCAGAATAAAACAAACCTAATGAATTTGGAAAATCTATAGATTTTATTAAATTTAAATTCTGACTCTTTCCATGACCTATTGTTGTGGTTGAAAACTCACCAACACCATCAACAGTAACAATTGCAGATTCTTTAAAAGGACTACAATAGTATGCTGAAGCTGCATGTGAATAATGATGTTGAATATAAAACAATTTTTTTTGTATATCGTTGTTGTTACATAAAAACATTTTTTTTAAATTATTTATCAACTCTTTTTCTTTAAATTTATTATAAACTGCAGAAATGAAGTTTTCAGATGATAAATGGCCATATGTTAATGCATTATCAAAGTTTCTTTTTTTTTTTAAATACCAATTGTCGTAAAATGCAATAAAATCCACATCTTCTACTTTTATTTTATTTTCATTCAAACAAAATTTAATTGCATTTTCTGGAAAACTTTTATCGTGTTTTATTCTCGTAAATCTTTCTTCTTGAGCTGCTGAAAGTATTTTTCCACTATCCATTATGCATGCTGCTGAGTCATGATAGTAAGCAGATATACCTAAAATTTTCATCTATTATCCATTGATATAAATTTTGAAATTTCTTCTCCAATTATCTTATTTCCTATTTCAAAATAATGTGATTCATCATAAAACACATTTTCATTTTCTGATAAAGATGCAAGCTTTTCGTCTATATCAATTATTTTGGCATCATTTTTTGAAATTAAATTATTACAATCCAATCCAAAATCTTGATAAAATTCTTTAAACATATTTATTCTAAAATTTTTTGTTTCTTCGTTTTCTCCAAAAAAATTATTTTGTTTTCTGTAGGCAGCATTCTCATATCTACTTAATTGTTTTTTCGTGGTAAATAAAGTTGGCTGTAAAATGAATAAAAAAGGTTTATTCATAAATTTACATAATGAAATAATTTGATTTAGTAAACTTAAATATATTTTTTTACCCTCAGAATATAAAGGTGTAGGTATATAACTGTCTATTTTTTTTGATCTTTTAGATCTAAAATATTTCTCAGCTCCTCTGAAATTTTTTTCTGCAAGATTGCCAGCTTTTAATATTTCTTTTTTTCTAAGAAAAGAATTCCAAAAGTTTTTTAAAAAAAAACTTGGTTTATCCAAATTTTTATTTACATCAAAACCTTTTTGATAGATATCAGAAATATCTTGAAATTCCCACAAACTGCCTAGAGTAAATGAGCTAGCATCATTAAAGCCGCTCATCAATACAACATAATCTATATCAAACTCAATCAAAATTTTTGATATTAATTTTAATTCATTTCCTATTCGAGCTGCTATTACTCCGAAGTTTAAACTTTCAAAATCAAGTTTATTTTTTTTAAAATATTTATTTGAAAAAGATGAAATGTTATTTTGATCATTGGAAACGGGAATACCTACAAGACCAGAAGGGCCAAACAAAGCAACTCTTTTTTTAGAGCTGATATTTTTGTTTGGTATGTCTTTTTCTCTGAATCCAAGTTTTGAGATATTTAATGATTTCGAATTAAATGGTGCATTTGTATAGCCTACGAATGGATTATATTGAAATCTATGTCCTAAATACCAATATCTTTCAAAATCTTTTATTTCCTGAATATATTTTTGTTCTGTTTCAAAGATAATTCTAAGATCATTTTTATCATTTATATCATTCATTTTATAAAAATTAGTTTAAAGGATAATAATTACCAGGTACTTTTTTTTGAATATGTTTTTTTTTCTTAAAACTTGAAAGTAAAATAAAATATAAAATATTTAATAAAAATGTTAAAATAACTTCTTTAAAAGAATATTTTTCTACATTTTTTAATTCTTTATATGAAAGTATCATTTTTTCAGAAGATAAATTTCTCCACCCTTTATTTTGAGCTTTTTTATTCTTTAATAAAAAAAGAAAGGGTTTTATTACGAAGTTAATAATCTGATACATGAATAATTACCTTAAAATTAAAGACTTTAAATCAATGAAATTTAAATAAAACCATAATTACAAAAAAAATTTTTTTCAGTGCATAAATCAAGCCAATTGAGCTATTAGT
>CETH01032802.1_pt1 | contig 31157 bp, 45 predicted proteins | sample 361461 | NCBI WGS metagenome assembly CETH01 (sample SAMEA2622695, study PRJEB7988) | marine metagenome | isolation source: saline water (ENVO:00002010), including
GCTGGTACCACCGGACGATTTAGCCGAACAGGCGGTCTATCCGGCTTAGGTGAAACTCGTAGAGGTGGATACTAGATGAATAACGGAACCCTGACCGTATCAGGCGAACTAAATAACCTTATTGGTTCTCCGACCAATAAGCGTATAAAGGAGAAACTATGAGTAAATTCGAGGAATTAATCGGACAAGCAAAAGAAGGAAACATTGAGGCATTAGACCAGCTAGAGGCTGAGTTTAGTGGTTCTGCATTAAGAGAAAAAGCTGAAAAGGCTAGTGAGCTACAAGCACAAGTAGACCAACTTGCTCCTTTCGCCAAAGAGGCAAAAATAAAATCTCTTAAAGATAGTCTACCAGAGGCATACCAAAATGTGGATTTAAATGCTGATGACCTGATTGATGTTGCCCCTACGGATATTACACTAGAAACTCTTATTATCAAGGCACAAGGAAAGCAAAAAGCTGAACTTGAGTTTCAAACCAAGGCTGCTCATGCGGCTGGCTTTGATAATGTTGAGGCGTATAAAGAGGCATTGGAAAGTATCAGGCCCGAGCCTTCAGATGTGCAACCATCTGAGGCCGTTAGCGATATGGAGAAAATCGCAACTGCGGCTACCGGTACTTCTAGTGGTATACCAGACAATAGTGTAGATACTTCCAAATTGGCAGCCGATACCTACAAGCAATCAAAGAAATCAGGTAAAGCAGATGACTACGCAATAGGCGAGGCATTAGAGGCTTTATTTGATAATCAGATTAACCAGGAGAACTAATTTGAGAATTTGTCAGGCATGTGGGATAAAGCAAGACCATAATAGGAATTTCTGTACCGATTGCAACTCTGTGGTTGATACACTAGAAATGAACATAGCCCCTTCGGCTATGCCTTCGACAAAAAATAATAAACCGCCGCGTAGACCAACAAATGCGTGGGAAAAGGGTACAAGAACAGATGAGCGAGGAGTTGCTTATCTTGACAAACAAGGTAAACCCTTAAAAAATGGTGAAGGTTTTAATCAACATGATTATAAACCTAAGCCTATAAGTATAAGTGCTAATTAATAGGAGAATATAAATGGCTACACAATCAGGTACAAGGCGTACCTATGATTCCACAGTCGGCGTTAAGCTGGACATGGAAGACGCAATCCATTTGATTTCACCTTTTGATGTGCCTTTCTTAGGTACTTACGGTGCAGAAGGCGGTTCAGCTTTATCATCGGAAGATACATCATCTAAAAAAGTAGAATGGATAGAGGACGAACTCGTTCCGGCATCCGACAAGGTTAATATGGGCTCTAACATAAATAGCTCCGCTACAACTTTAACAGTTGATAATGGTGGTTATTTCAAAGCTAATGACCTTATTAGAGTAGATGATGAACTTTTAACAGTATCAGCGGTATCAGGCAACAACTTAACAGTTGTTAGAGGTTATGGGGACACTTCAGGTGCCTCACATAATGACAATGCAGTTGTGTATATATTAGGAACACTACCAGTTGAAGGTGCGGATCCAGTATCCGGGGTAAACTTTCAAAGAGTTGCTAAACATAACTTCACACAAATATACCAAGATGAGTTAGAGGTCACTCGTTCCGAGGAAAAAGCCGCTAAATACGGTGTAAGTTCTGAGATTGCATACCAAGGTGGTAAGAGGCTTAAAGAAGCCGCAATCAAAATGGAACAAAACCTTATTCTGGGATCCAGAAATGAGGACACTTCAAACAAGAAAAGGTCCATGGGTGGACTTGACTACTTCATTACAAGTAATGTGGATAGCTCAACTAACACACTAACCATGGCAAAAATCAATGACCAAATGCAAAACTCATTTGACGCCGGTGGTAATGTTTCATTACTTGTCGTAGGTGGCGCTCAAAAGAGAAAAATTAACGCATTTGACGCCGATGATATCCGTTTCTCACAGGACGAAAACATCAGAGGTGCAGTCGTGGATTTCTTGGATACCGATTTCGGTAGAGTGTATGTAATGTTAAACAGATGGGTACCAAGCGATATGTTGTTTGGACTAGAACCACAATACATCAACCTAGTATGGTTTGATAGATGGTTCATGGAGGCACTAGCAAAAACTGGTGACCGCCAACAATTTCAACTCATTGGGGAATCCTCAATGAAAGTTAAAAATGAAAAAGCCCATTTCAAATTTAACGCATTAACATAATGGGAACCGTTAGAGGGACTATCTCAACTTATGAGGGTCCCTCTGACCCCACACCAGAACAAGAGGAAGAATAATGGCAGCCGCAAGTACCATAATAGATAGAATAACTAAAGCCTTTAATAGGCATGACAACGCAGATATATTAGCTACGGGCATGAACTCAAGTACCACAAGTTTGGTATATACTGGAATTTTACCAGCATGGGGACCAGGCTCAGTTGCAGAAATTGACCAAGAATTAATGTTGGTTCAAACTGTGGATACCACTTTAAAAACTGCTACTGTCATAAGAGGTTGGTTAAATTCTACTGCCGCTAGCCATACTGCAAATACACCTATCTATGTAAATCCTAGAGTTTCAAGGGCTGATGTTTTAGATTTATTTAACGATTGCCTTACTGCAATATATCCAACTATATATAAAACTTCTACAACCACTGCTACATATAGCAATAATACCATTGGATATAATATGCCGTCAGATACATCTAAAATATTAACCGTTCAATATCAAGTAAATACCAATGCAAGTCAATGGGAACATATAGGTGATTTTGAATTAATGCACCACATGGACACAAGTGATTTCGCTGGAGGTAAAGCAGTTATGATAAGAAAATCTTTACCATCCTCAGCAAGTATTCGTATTACATACGCCTCACCTTTTACTAGATTTAGTGCAGAGGCTAATGACATGACCTCAGTAGTAGGCTTACAAGATTATATGACAGACCTTTTATTTTATTTTTCAATGAACCGATTAGCAGTTCAGGAAGAGTTAGAGAACACGCAGAAAAAGAACGCACAAAGCCATCAAAGGGCTCAGGAATCACCTCCATTTTTATCAGTAAGAACAGGTGAATGGTACCAAGCTCGTTTTGAGGAATTGTTGCAAGATTGTAAAAACCGACTACACTTGGATAATAAACCATTTATAATGAGTAGATATGGCTAGAAAATATTTCAGTAATACCGCAGTAGCAACAACCTTATCGACATCTATTTCGGATGCCGATACTTCCTTAACAGTTAATAGTTCTACTGGTTATCCTGCAGTACCATTTACAATAGCAATTAATCCAGGTACTTCATCTGAGGAAATAATAAAAGTAGCGGCCAAATCTGGTACAACCTTTAGCTCACTTTCAAGAGGTTATGATAATACAACTGCAAGGGCTCACACTTCTGGAGCAAGTATTAAACATGTGGCTGCGGCTGAGGATTTTGACGCATTATATACTCACAGTCATGCCACTTCAGATGGACATACAAATATTCCTATAGCCAATGTGACCGGCACAGTACCAACAACTAAAGGTGGTACAGGCCTTAGTTCTTTAGGATCCGCTAAACAAGTATTAAAAGTTAATGACGCCGGTAATGCCTTAGAGTATGGTAATGCAGAGGCAATATTAAACATAGATGGTATGACAGATGGGTCTGGAATTACGATTGCAGATACCGATGATTTTGCTATATCAGATGGAGGCACAGAGAAAAAAGTTAATGCCTCACAAATAAAAGCCTATACTCAACATACCGATGAGGAAATAGAAGATGTTGTAGGTGGTATGTTAGATGGTGATGAAAATTTTATAACGGTTGAATACGATGATACTGATGGAAATATAGATTTTACAGTAGCCACAAAAGATGAGGATAATATGTCATCTAACTCGGCTACACATTTACCTACTCAACAATCAGTAAAGGCTTATGTAGATACTCACGCGGCCCTTAATACACATTTAACTTTAGTTGATGAGGATAATATGTCATCTAACTCCGCAACTTCAGTACCTTCTCAGCAATCTGTCAAAGCCTATGTGGATGGCCAAACTCATTTAACTTTAATTGATGAGGATAACTTTTCTAGCGATAGTGCTACACAACCTCCTTCCCAGCAATCTGTTAAGGCTTATGTTGATACACACGCCGCTTTAGGAACACATTTAACTTTAATTGATGAGGATAATTTTTCTACTAATAGTGCCACCAGACCTCCATCTCAACAATCGGTTAAAGCCTATGTTGATACACACGGAGCATTAGGCACTCACTTAACTTTAATTGATGAGGACGACATGGCTACTAACTCAGCTACTAGACCTCCATCCCAACAATCAGTAAAGGCTTATGTGGATGGTCAAACTTTATCTTTAATCGATGAGGACGATATGTCCAGCGATAGTGCTACTCGTCCACCTTCTCAACAATCAGTAAAAGCCTATGTAGATGGCGCCAGTGTTAGCTCTGAACAAGTAGAGGACATTGTAGGTGCCATGTTTAGTAGCAATACTGAAACAGGTATTACTGCCACTTATGTTGATAATGGATCCTCATCAGGAAAAATTAACTTAGAAGTTTCTGCCTCAAGTACCGCTATTTTAGATGGTGATAGCGATTTTACAATAGAAGATGGAGTTACTAATGGAATACACTACGAGTTAGACAATACAGATATGGCTAACTGGAACGCAGGTGGTGTTGCATTAACAACTGCTGGTGGAATTTTTAGACACCATCAAACACAAGCGGCTACTTATACAGTTGCTACAGATGAAGGAGCAGTTATGGCAGGACCTATAACAATTACAGGGACGGTAACCAATAACGGTACAATGGTGGTATTATGAGTTCAATAATTAAGGTAGATAATATACAAGAAAAAACCTCTGCTAATGGGGTAGACATTGATGGCTTTAAAGTTAAAGACGGTGCAATACTAACTGCTACTGGAGTCCCTATACAAGTGGTGACATATCAAAATCCAATTACTACTGCCGTAGATATTACATCAACCTCTTGGACATCTATAACACACGATGGTACAAATAGATTGGAAATAAAAATCACACCAAAACAAGCCGATAGTAAAATTATTTTAATTTCCTCTGTCCATGTTTATCACGAATATGCAAACCAAACGGCTTTTGTAAGATGTTTGAGAGATATATCAGGAGGTACTTCAGACCAAATAGTGCAGGCTTGGTATCATAGAAGTGAAAATCAGCCAGATGGTTATAATGTTGATATATACACTCCTTATAATTTTATAGATACCCCAAATACCACAAGTGAGGTTACCTACCATTTTCAAGGTTATGTGTCTAGCACATCCGCTGAGTTTGCCTGGAATGCGGCTGGCTCAACTAGAAATCAAATGTTTACCCTTTGGGAGATAGGAGTATAAATGCCAGGAATAATTAAATTATCAGATGGATCCAACACAATAGGAATAACTGTACCTAACTCAATAAGTTCAGATAAAACCCTTACACTACCTAATTCTACTGGTGATTTACCAGTTTCGGTATCTAGCACTTACACATGTACCATTACCTATGATACTGACATTACGGAAACAAATGCCTCTAATTTTGAAACCATAAACATTACTGCATACTATTACCAAGTTGGTAAGTTATATCATTTTTGGCTACCAACAGTTAATAGAACCACAGTTTCATTAAGTGCAGATTTTATTATAGAAAAGGTTTCATTACCTGCTACAAGTTCATCAACTAATCGAACAGTAAATATGGTACAAGGTTATAACTTACAAGGTAGATATGCAAGTACCGATTATCATAATGGTTATGCTGCCGCAATCGTTGGAAATAGTTCTACTACTGCCTCTACACAATTTTTTGGAACACAAGGGTCTGCAGGTCAAGGTAAATTAAGAGTTTATGGTGAAAGTGGTACTTGTAATATATCTGGATGGTTTATAGGAGCATAATGGAATATTTAATATTATCGGAATTTAAACATATAAATGAAACCAATTTAGAAACAGGACATAAAAAAGTTTATACACCAGATATGGATATATCTGGAGAAAGCCAAGCAATTAAAGATTTGGCAGATACTCATTGGACACAAACAATAAAAGATAATTGGGCCGCTAAATTATTAGCAGACCAACCACCGGAGCAAGATTAATTATGAGTGAATTACAGGTAAATACAATAAATGAAAATTCATCTGGAAGTGGTGTGACCATTGATGGTGCTTTAATCAAAGATAACTTTTTAGTAGCCACTGCAGGTGGAGGTATGGTAAAGTTAGCGGAATATACATTTAGTGATGACGCCGATAAAGATTTTGATGTTTGTGATGGTACTAAATATTATGGGTATAAAATTATTTTAAAAGATTTCCACCCTGCAACTGATGACGCCTCTGCAAGATTGGCTTTTAGAAATGATGGTTCTGATGTTCTTACTTCTTTATATACCCATAGAGCCGCATATACAATGGCAACAAATAGCTCTGGATCCTTAGCAGGCTCTGCCTCTAATCCATCTGGATATTTTGAATTAACATTTGCTACTGGAACTGCTAGTGGAGAATATGGACACGCTATTGCAGAGTTGTTTCCTCACGATACAGAAAAAACTTGGGTATCAAGAAGTATTAGAGAACAAGGTAATGGAACTAAATATATATCTAACAAAATTAGTTTCGCCAAAGACAACACCACTGTAGATGGTATAAGAATTTATGCAAGTTCAGGCAATATAACCTCAGGAAATATTGCAATATGGGGGTATGTAAAATAATGGCTAGAAGTTTAGACACAATAAAAGCCCAATTAAAAACTGACAATCCTACTTTAAAAAGTGATGGTAGAGTTTTTGATGAGGAAGAATACAATGAAACTATAAATGCTTGGGCAGATGAAATTAGAGCAAATGAAATAGACCAAGAAACTAATGGTTATAAGTATGTTAGAAAAGAGGCTTACCCTGAAATTGCAGAACAATTAGATTTATTATACCATGATATGACGGCAGATAAAGGAGATAAAACAGGCGAGTGGTATAAAGCAGTTAAAGCCGTAAAAGACGCCAATCCTAAACCATAATGGATTATATATTAGGTTTTATCTTGGGTTATTTTTGGAAAAAGATTATCGATTTCTTGTGGTCTTTGTCTGAAGGTAATCGAGATACTTATTGGATAGATTATAAACATGACTAATAACGGATATACTAATAAGGAATTATTAAATATGGTGATAGACCGGCTTGATAAGTTGGAAGAAAAATTAGATAGTAAATTGGACAAATCAGAATTTTATAAAGTATTGGGATTAGTGGCTACAGTGGTTTTAATAGTAGCCGCATTTATGTAGGAGGACTCATGGACTGTTGTGGTGGCGGCTGTTGCGGAGGCTAAATAAATTAATAAGAATATGTGTGGTTATGGTGCTACTTGCACCATTTCCTGTATTTGCAGACCATGTACCTACTCAACCCGCATATAATCAATCAATAGAATTAGATACCACAACAGGTGATTTAACTATTGGTATATATACTTCAGATGGTTTTGAGGATAGTCCGCCAGAAAAATATACAATCTGGTTTACTATAAGTGATACCACAATAGATACTTCTACGGCTTATTGTATATCTACTTCTTTTGGCCATACAGATAATCTTGTTTGGAACTACTATGTATTTTCTTTAGAGGATTTACAAACATATTTTGAAAATCCCTATGGTACATTTAGAACACAGATAAGGTCTGATAATGATACCGATAATAGTTATAGCACATTAACCACAGAACAAACTATTACTATACCAAATCAATTACCTTTTGTTAATCTTGGATCCTGGACTGAACCTACCACTACTTGTGTGGATACATCTACTACAACTACTACAACTACTCCAACTACTTTACCACCAACAGAGGAAGAATTAAATTTTGCCGAAACTGGTATATATGAAACTAATGAGGAAAGAGAAAATAGAGAATGGGAAGAGGCACAACAAGCCGCACAGGATTGGGAAAGAAATGAAAACTTTAACGAAACTGGTTATTATGAATTAGATAGTGAGCGCCGAGATAGAGAGGCTATAGAGGAAGAAATAAGATTAGAGGAAGAAAGAATAGAGGCTGAAAGAATTGCTGAGGAAGAAAGAATCCAAGCTGAGATAGAGGCTCAAATACAAGCGGAAATAGAATTTAATTATAGTGAGACCGGTTATTATGAAACCAACGATGAGAGATATGAAAGAGAGGAAAGAGAATACCAAGAATACCTAGCTGAACTAGAGAGAATAGAGGCAGAGGAAGAGGCTAGAATATTAGAGGAAATAGAAAGTATGGAAGATTTAGATATACCAGAGGAAGAACTTCAAGACTTTATAGATGTTATCCAAGTTGTAGAGGAATATGTGGAAGAGTTGGAAGAATATGAATTTGAGGAATTTATAGAATTAGAGGATTTAGATATACCAGATGATATTGTTGTTATAATATTAGAGGAAGAAGTAGAGGAAGAAATAATAGAAATCATTGAGGAGGTGATAGATGAAGAAGTTGATGAGGAAATTTTGGTTGAGCCAATACAGGAAGATGTTGAGGAAAAACCAACAGAGGAACTTACAGAGGAAGAGATAGCTGAGGAAGTTGCTGAAGTTGAGGAAGTTATTGAAGTAGTTATTGAGGAAGATTTAACAGAGGAAGAAGTTGCTGAAGTAATTGAGGAGTATGTAGAGGAATTAGAAACGGAAGAAGTAATTGAAATTATTGAGGAAGTTGTAGAGGCTGGTGTACAAAACTTAGAACAAGTATCGGAAGAAGTACAAGAAGTTGTACAGGCTATAGTGGAAGAGGCTATAGATGATATAGAGGAATTAACAGAGGAACAAGTTGAAGTTGTGGCTGAAGTCTTATCGGTAGAAACTGATGATGTGGAAATTATCGCAGAACAAATTGAGAAGGACGAAGTAATAGCTGAGGCAGTAGAGGAATATGTAGAAAGAGCCGTAGAGAATAAAGATGTAGAGGATTACACTTTTTCTGATGTGGTAGTAGAGGTACAATATGAGGCCTTCTTAGATAACCCAATAGAAACATTTGTTGATTTAGATTTGGAAGGAATAAGTATAGATAACATAGGAGATGACATGACAAGTGACCAAAAGGAAAAAGCCCAGGAAGTTGTAGTTCCTGTAATTTTGACTAGAATAGCTAGTATGTCCGCATTTATGTTTAGGAAGTCAATATGATAAAAAAGATATGGAATTGGTTAATCACCATTATTAAAGAGACCCTAAATTTAAGCTGGACTTTAGTCGGTCTTGTTATTGCCACACTTACCTTAACTGGTAGTGCCCAGCAAATAACAGGATTAGCGACTATAATAACATTAGCCGTATGGTTATTGACTATTGGTTTTAGAAAATAATGTGCATGGTAAATGTAAAGGAAGACGGTTCTTTTACACAGATATGTAATTGTAAATACGGTAGTGACCATTGCTTGGGTGAAGTACATAAAGCCACCCATGATAACGACTATGTGGAGGAATAATGACAGAGTTTGAAGTATTAAGGTTTAGTTCTCAAAAGGATAGCACAAATGGTATTCTATTTAAGAAAAATAAAAATGGCACCAAACAATTTTTGTGTTATACATTAGAGGACGAAAAAAGAGATACCAAAGTAATGCACGAAACTAGGATCCCTGCTGGTAAATATAGGTTAGAGCTTAGAACAGTAGGAGGTTTTCATAGTAGGTATGTAAAGAAATATGGAGCATTTCATAAAGGTATGATTTGGGTAAAAGAGGTGCCTGGGTTTGAATACATACTATGGCATACAGGCAATACAGATGAGCATACCTCAGGTTGTTTAATTGTGGGTCAAAGCCAAGAAAGTAATTTAATAAAACCAGATGGGTTTATAGGCTCTAGCGTTTCGGCATATAAACATATCTATCCGATTGTGGTAAAAGCTATTGAAAATGGAGGTGCAAGTGTGGAATATATAGATTATGATACTACACCACCTAAACCAAAACCTAGAATTAACACAAGACATTGGGGTTTATAATTGGCTAAATCAGAATTAAACTTAGATTTTCCTTATGACTTATCGTTTGAGGAATTTTCTAAAGCAGTAGGTATTGGTGGTTTATGGTCTGTAGGTATAGATGGTACTGGTTATCTCTTATCTACATTAGAGGACGAGGCACCATTTGATTATAGAGCTTATACCGTTCAATCTATACCAGTTCAAAAACAAAGATTAGATACCTCTGCTGAACCAGGCGAACAAACATTTGAACAATGGTGGACTAGAGCCCAACACTCATGGGTAGGTGGTGCTGGTCAAAACATATTTGACGCCGAGGGTTCTAATAGGTTTTCTTTTAAACAAAGTAAAGGTATAGATATATGGACAGAAGGCCAATTGAAATTATTAAAAGATACGGCCAGTGTGGATAATAGCACCGGCGATGATTTGAATTGGTTTATTGCAGGTGGATATATATTCTATTCAAAAGATGGTTCATTATATAGAGGCACAACTGTAGATGGTACTTATACTGCTAATGATTTAGGCGGGCCTGGTAGTGGTCAAGATATAACTTCAATTACTACTGATGGCCAATATGTTTATGTCTGTTGGACAGGAACAAATAATATTAGAAAAGCCGACATTGATAGTGGTAGTTGGAGTAGTGAAGGCTCACTAGCTAATGACCTAGACCCTTCATTAATATCTTTTGTGAAAGGTAGATTAATGGCCGCTAAAGATAATAAATTATATGAAGTGGATTTATCTACTACTACCGCACCCGACCCACATTTTACACACAGAACAACAGACTGGGAATGGACTTCAATAACTGAGAGTGGTCCAGCTATCTATGCCTCTGGTTATGCTGGTGAAACTTCTGAGATTTACGCCACCAGATTAACTACTCAAGACTTAGCTTATGCTGATACAAGCACCCTGGGAGCGCCAATAAGCGTGTTTAAAGCGCCTGAGGGTGAGATTGTGCATACTATTAGGGGATACTTGGGTAGAGCCTTAGTTATAGGTACAAATAAAGGAATAAGGTTAGCAGTTATAACTGATGAAACTGGATCCTTAGAAGTAAGTTCTTTGTTGGTATCTGATGACCACAACTTAAACTATGCAGTTAAATCCATTGAGTTAGATGGTGATTTCGCATACTTTGGTTGGACTAAATATGATAGTACTTCATCTGGTATAGGTAAAATAAATTTATCTGATACTACTTTTTCCTCTCACCTTATGTATGATATTCAAGGAGATGTCACCAGTATTGCACAATTTGGTGGTAGGTTATTATTCTCTGTAAATAATGTAGGAGGCGGTGGTCATAGTAGAGTTATAAAGGAACATGCTACTGATTACATAGGTACTGGTACATTAGAAACTGGTGAAATAAGATATGGTACATTTGAAGTTAAAACCATAAGATACTTTGACGCCATGCTTAAGGGTACAGGCTTATTAGATGTGGATATAAAAAGAGATAATACTGAGGCTTATGAAAATATTGTAGCTGATTGGGAGGCAGATACAGAGGTAACCGATAGAGTATATGGTATTATTGAACAAACCTTAGAAAAAGATATATCCAGATTTGAATTAAAACTTACTTTAAAGACCTTAGGTTCTGCTACTAATACCCCTATTTTATTAGAGTGGAGAACTAGAGGTGAACCTAAAGTAAAAGGAAGGTATAGATATTTTGTACCTATAATGTTATATGATACAATGATAGCAAACAGTGGCCAAACATTTGGCTACGGTGGCTATAGCCAGGAGAAGTTAAATGAACTTGTGGAAATCTATAGAAGTGGTAAGATTATACAGTTTCAAGACCCTGGTAGCCACTTACCTAACGGTACGCCATCGGTGACTGTAAGAATTGAGGACTTACAGTTTAAATCGTGGGCACCGCCGTCAGGCTACGATGGACCAGGAGGTATAGCATTAGTAGTGATGAGAGAGCAGACCTAAGCACTAATCCGAGTGCAAATCCAGATATAAATAATCATATTGAAAGCCTAGGTTTAGACCCAGCTGATTATGATATATTGGATCCAGTTGAAGTAAGAAGTTGGGATACCAATATGGGTAACCATGTTGAACGCCTACATTATTATAAACTTCGGTTGATGAAAAAGACGCCAATGGACCCAGATGTATTTGATGATTTGGTCAAGTTAATAAAAAATGATAAACCTAAACCTAAACTACCTAAAGGTAATCAAACTTTTGTGGTAGCCCTAGCTGATTGGCAGTTAGGTAAATCGGATGGTGGGGGTACAAAAGAAGTAATTAAAAAGGTTAACCAAATGATAGTTGATGTCCAGCAACAAGTTAAAGACCTAAGAAAAACTGGCCACAAGATAGATGAATTATATATTGTAGGCTTAGGGGATTTAGTTGAAGGTTGCGATGGTCACTATGATATGCAAACCTTTAGTGTTGATTTGGATATGAGAAGTCAAGTAAGGTTAGCATGGCAATTACTTATTAAAATAGTAAAGGCTTGGGCACCTTTGTTTAACAAGGTAACCATAGCTTGTGTGCCAGGTAATCATGGGGAGGTAAGAAAAAATGGTAGAGCCTTTACAACCTTCGGTGATAACTGGGATATCCATGTATTTGAAATACTAGAGGCAGTTATAGCCGAGAACAAGAAAGCCTACAAACATGTAAGTTTCGATATACCCGATGATGAACTGGTAGTGGTGACTAATATAAGAGGAAAGAAATGTGTTTTTGCTCATGGTCATCAATTCCGAAGTGGAGGTACTAACTCTTTTGCTAAACAACAGAAGTGGTTGGCTTTACAATCATTAGCTAAATTAAAAGCGGATGGTTGTGATATATTATTGTCGGGTCATTACCACCACTTATCAATAGTACAAGAATACAATACCCTATTCCTTCAAGCACCTTCAATAGATGGTGGTAGTAGATGGGCCGAGAATACACATGCTTTGATTTCGGATCCCGGAACCTTGACATTTGTGGTAGGGAACAATACAATATCTAATATGGAGGTTATATAAATATGGACTATAAAGACCTAGCAGAAAAAACAATCTGGACATTTGTCGAGGCTTTTATTTCTGCTCTTACAGTCGCACCTTTAGTTGGAGTTGATGCTGACGCCGTACAGTTGGCTGCTCTATCTGGTGGTGCCGCCGCTTTAGTGGTAATTAAAGAGTTTGCTAAAACCAAAATAGCTACTCCGTAATGAAATATAAAGCAAAGAAAAAGAAAAAAGGTAAGAAAAAGAAAAGGTACTAAAGTCCGTGGTGTTCTAGTATTTCTATAGCCTCATCTGGTGTATAGATAACTGCTGAAATACCACCGGCATTAGATACTTTTTCTAAAAAATATTTCTGTCGTGGGCTTAGTTTGTGGTTACCGTCAATTCGTTTGACTTCAAATGCCACAAACCGTCCATGAATACAACCAATAATATCTGATATACCTGCACCTTGTTGTGCAGAACCATGAACTTTAATCCACACACCACCTCTAGCTCTTAACTCTTTTAGGATGGCTCTATGAACTACGCTTTCTCTTGCACCCATTTAGGTATCTCCCTCTTAGTATATTTGAGTAGGTGTTTCTTATGAACATTATAGTAGGCTCGGTATGATAACAAAGCACTACGGTTATTTTTAACATCATCAGGCATAGCTAAAACTGGTTTAGTCATTGGTTGGTGTAATATATTTTTAGGTAAATGTTTTAATGCCTCAAGTAATCTTGTTTCGGTTTTATGTATCTTTTCATATCGGTAAGTGTATTCACCGCACAAAGCACGCCATAGTTTAAAGGTGTAATCATAGTTGCCACTTGTTTGTCTTATCCATTTACCGCATGGGTGATTAATATAACAAGCCTTATATAAAATATCATTTTCGTATGGTGCTATATCATCAAGGATCCGATGAGCGGTACTCATTAGCTGGGCATATTCTAAAATCATTTTAACCACATGCTTATCATTATGAGCCATAGCACATTTAATAGGGTCTTTATCTAGGTAAAAAATATTCATTAACTCTCCTTAAAAAAATAGAGTGGTATGTCTTGGCGCCTGACATACCACTCTTTATTGCTACGAGAGAGGAGGTAGCAATCTAATTATAACTCAATACTGTTGGTTGTGTCAACCTCAGTTTCGGTTTTAACCTTAGTTGTTTCAAGTAGATTACGGCTAAAGACATCATTTATTTCTGACCTCTTTTGCCCATTGTATTCACCATCAACGATGGCTACTGCACATTGTCTACCTTCTAATCTATCTAAAGGTATATCCATAGCACCTGAGCCTGCTACTTCTACTCCACATGCCTCTAAAGTATTTCTAAAATTCCATAGAGATTGTGGAAGTAAGACAGTATTATACCAAAATCTTGCGCCGGTATAATCTCCGCCTTCTAATTCAAAAGTCCAAACAACCATCGGGTTACCTGCTTTAGAAGTTTCAGCTTTTGCCTCTACTACTTTAGCTGGGTAATTACCTTCAGGTATAACGGGCTTTCTGGTTTTACTTTCAACTCCTGTGAAGTCAACCTTAATTTGACTTTCACTTTGGATATTGACTTTACCTTCACTCATTTATTTACCTCCCAGTTTTTTGAGTAATTTAGGAACGGTCACATCTTTTGCCCAGTTAGGCAATACTTGTTCGTCCCCAGTGGTTAATCTTTCACCTACTAATGACTTCGCACTTCTAAATTCCATACCATATTCTAATGGTGGGTCTTGAGTAAGTGGTGCGTTAGTTGGTAATTCACCTTCTCTTACAAAGGTTCTAGCAATTATGTCTGGCATTTCACATAGCGTGGACCTAATTGCTGGCGATACATCGGGAACAATATCTGGACCAGCGGCATCCCGGTCCTCTTTTAAATATCGTTCTTGCGCCAAATATATCAAGTGCATACCTTGAGTTCTACATACCGCAGATAACTCTTCCATAAACTCGTTCATGGATTGAGATAATCTACCCCAACTTTGCATAGTTGGATTGTTTGGCATGCGTTCTGTATCTCGGCTTTCCTCATCTTTTAGAATATACCTCATACATGTTCTTGCCAAAGCGGTAATTGTATCTACCACAACAGTTTTTCTATCGTGGTCTGCATACTTAAGGTAATACAAAAAGTCATAGGCACTAGACCATTGAACTTTTGTAGGCTTGCCTTTTTTATCAACTGGAAACAGTTGAAGGTCAGGCACATCTCGAACTGTCATGACACCAGGCTCAGCCATAAATAAGATTGGCTTTGGACCAGAACAAGCAAATCTAGTCTTGCCTGTTTTCTGTCTGCCATAGACCGTCATGTGTAATGTCTGGTCTATCTTATCTACGGGAGATACTTGCGACATGATTTCGGCTAATCTAGCCTCGTCCATTTCTTACCTCCTTAGGTTTATACTTCTGTTTTCTTATTTGGTTAGCTTGTGGGGATCCTAACAATTCAGCATTACATAAATCCTGAAACGAGCAATCCCAATCACATGCTTTACCTAGAACACGATAATAAGCCAAGTCATCTCTGCTATCCATGAAGTTAATAACTTCTGCGGTAGCCAATAATTCTTGTATCATTGTGTCCGTAAGTAATTTAGGTTTAGCGATAGTTATCCTCTTATAAAAGCTGGAACTTTTTTCTAAATTCCCTAACCAATGGGTTAGTTCATCTGTCATTTCCAAATCATTTTCCTCAATAAATTCTTTTAAGGTTAAATAATCGGTCTCTATCTTTACCTTAGACATACGACCTGACTTGGTCATACGCGGTTTAGTAGGCGGTTTAGTACGGATATAGTTAAAGATAAACTGGTCAACATTTATACCAAGTTTCTTTAACGCCCACAAATATAATGTGGATTGTATATCTGTATTACGCCACTCTGTATCTGGTAAAGTCTTGTTAGACTTGTGGTCCCAAACACTTACTATACCATTTCGTTTGTCTTGGACAATCATGTCCGGCTTAAATTTAAATTTAAGATGGTCATTTATATCCACTTCAAACTCTTCCTCTACAGAAATTACTTCAAGGTTTTTATCTTCCTCTTCCCATTGATACATATAGCCGTTCATAAGTCTAGCCGATATACCTGGCAAATCTCCGTAGTGTTCTTTTTCCTCAGTCATTAACCCATTAAATTTGTGTGTTAGGTCAGCATAAGTTTCCAACCAATCACCGCCTTTGTAATGAGTTTCTAAAAGAGAGTGGATCCAATTACCCAACGCTAATGGTAATGACTTACGCTTAGCCTCAAGTTGTTGGATATATTTATACTCATACTGTTTAGGACATCGCCTAAAAGTTTTGAGTTTGGATTGCGATATTGTAATCACTACTCTCCTCCTCTAATGAATTATAACATAACTGGTTAGTTATTCAAGTATCAAGTCCTCTGCACCTTCAGACCACCATTGACCAACTTTAAAATCCACAGTCAAAGGTACTGATAATTCAAATGGTTGATAATAAGATAGGTCAGGGTTTTCCATTACTTGTTTAATCTCACTTAACCGAGTAAGTAAATCCTCATCATTTTTAATTAAGAATAAAATGGAATCATGAACCGTACCAATAAGTTCAACATCTTTATTATCCTTATATTTTTTATCTAATTCTTTTAAGGACATCAACATAAAGTCGCTGGCTAATGATTGGACTGGTGAGTTAATTGCTTGGCGTTCTGCTTGTGCCCTAAAGTATTCATTACTGGAATCTATATCAGGCAAGTGTCTTACTCTACCAAGCGGGTTCATCACCCAACCTTTTCTACGAACCATTTGTCTTTGTTGTTCATGCCAATCAATTAATGTAGGATAAGTCTGAAAGAATTTCCTACGAGTATCTTGTGCCTCATCAAGAGTTATCTTTAAACCGAAGTTATCTCTGGCATACATTTGGAATTTCTCAGCACCCATACCATAAACAAAACCAAAGTTAACCGCTTTAGCTTTCTTTCTCTCTTCCGCCTCAGGTTTTACTTTACCTGTCATAGCTTGAGCAGTTAAGGTATGTATATCTTGACCTTCATTGTATGCTTTAACTAAAGCCTCATCTCTTGAATAGTGAGCTACCAACCTTAACTCTACTTGTGAATAATCAACCTCAACTACTTTGTATCCCTCAATACCGCCAATAAGACCTCTAATAAAAGTATCTCTTGGTACTTGTTGTAGGTTGGGGTCAGCACAAGAGAGCCGGCCGGTAACCGTATGAAATGGTTTATAACTTGGGTGTAGCCTATAATTTTTATCTAATCGTTGGGCCCAGTTATTAAAATATCTTGACCTATAGCCTGCCCATTTACGATACTCTAAAATATTATTAACCACTCCGCTCTCATCAATATCTCTTAGGCGCAGTAATACGGATTCAGCAGTTGAGGGATTACCAGTTTTAGTAGCCTCAAGTATAGGCAAACCTAAATCTTTATATAATACCTTACCAAGTTGTTGCACACTTCTAGGATTAAACTCACCAACCATATTAAATAAATCATTTTCTTTTTGGTCAATAATAAATTCAGTTTCCTCTAAGCGTTCATCAAATTTATCCATGTCTATAGGCATACCAGTTATTTCCATATCAGCTAAGGCTTTATAAGCTGGCATAAGCACATCATAAAACATGGTGTTTGATATATGCCTTGCTAACCCTAGATTACCACCAATTATCTGGCGTTGTAGTTCCCAGATTTGATAGGTATATATAACATCTAAGGCACCATACTCTACAAGCTGATTGAAAGGTGTAATGTAGGGATCCTTATATTCTTTTAATAAGTATTTCCATGGTTCTACACCAAGATATTTTATGGCCAGAGTTTCTAAATCTTTCTTTAGGTTCTCATCGATAATATACTCGGCACCCATGGTATCATAACTTGGAAACCAATCTAAATTGTATGCCGTCTTTAATGCCTTGTAATCAAACTTACCGTTTTGCATTATCCAGTATTTAACATACGGGCCTAATGCCGCATAACACATTTGCCAAATACCTTCTTGTAATTGTCTTTCGTATTCGGCATGATTAATAGGTATTACATAAGCAGTTTCACCATCAAAGGTAACCTGAACGGTCACAATTTTAAACGATGGATTAGTAAAATCACCTAGGTTTTTCTTATCATCAGTTGTGGTTTCGACATCGAGTGCGGCACACTCTTTCATATTGGTTTTCATTTCCATCACTTGTGAAGTGGTGGTAACTATTACCGTTTTCATTTTAGAATATTCCTTTCATGTCCTTCGCAAAGCCGTGTAATGAAAATATTGTATGGCTAAATGAACCTAACTCTACTGGTTCTTTAACAGAATTTTTTAATGCCTGTATAATAGCGTCACCATAAGCAATAGCTAGGATAACATCTTTGGCCCAGTGCTTATAAAAATCACAAGACCTCATAACATAGTGCATGTGGAGTTTATAATTCCTCATCATGAAGTGATAACCAATAGAACAAGGTACTCTATTACCTTTATCTCTATTTCTAAAATCGGCATAATTCCACCAAATTGGTACCCATAATTGTCTGCTTTCTGGGTTCTTAATAAGGTTTCTCACAATAGCCTCAAGATTATCTTCCAATCTTTCTGGATATGAGTAGGCAAATTTGCCATCATCATGTAAAAATTGTGACCAGTATTCCTCATCATTTTTATAAGCATTACCAGGATTAGCACCTGTTGTTAGCCTCTCTTGCAATTCCTCTTTAAGATAATCGCCATCAAGATTTTTCAATCCCCATTGCCAAGTATCGTTCATAATGGTTTTGCTACTTATACTATAGGAATAGTTTATCAATTCATGGGTGAGATAATTTGGATCCTTAGATACATCTTTATCTTGCACCGAATTGGATTGGTAAACTACTGCTAGTTCTTTTAGGTCTCGGCTAATCTCGTTCTTAGCCTCATCTAAAGTGTGGTAGTATCTCATCTATCCTCCTCGTTTTTTACTTTTTAATTTAATTATTCTGGCCTCAGTATAGACTAGGATATCGGTTAGTTGGTCTAAACTATCGACCTTGTCTATTTCCTCTAGCCACTCGTATGTTGTTTTCATGGATTAACCTCTTTCTACAGTCCTCACAAATAGGACTGGCATTAATACCTTTATAACTTAAACACCTACTACATATCATAATCTACTCCTAAGCCTTCTAACTTAGAGAAGTCAAGGTCGTTGATTACACTAGGCGGTCGTAGAATACCGTTGTTTGAGTTGTACCAAATCTGTCTTACTCTACGAAGTGGCCCATATAATTCATCATCAATAGGCTTACCTTGTTTCTCATATTTTAAAACCATCTCATGCCACTTCTGTATTCGAAGGGCAGTTGGTGTATCTAATCTTAGCACATAATCCAAAAGATTTCTATGTGCATATAACCATGGTAAAGTTTTAAAAGCATGGACTTGGCTTACATCAATTTTCCATATCAAACCTATGTCTGATAACCGTTCTCTACCAGCTATATACTTGGCTAAGACAGTAGCTAAACCAATGTCAAGACCAGATATATAACCCATGTAGGTGACACGGCTATGAAACACTAGGGTAGGTTTAATGTGTGAATCCACTTGTCCTCTATAACTAGCGGATAACAGACAGTTACCCCATTTGTGTTTCTTAGCCGACCTTTTGTTTGACTTAAATTGCATTTCGGTAACTACACCGTCTTTGCCTCTCTTATTATATATCTCACGAGAGGCTTTGACAAATCTTGTCACCAGTTCAGGGTCTAGGTAAGAGCGAACTAAGTTAGTCCATCGTGCTTGGGTAAACCACAAATCTCTACCTATATCAAACTCGTTAGCCAGACTATCACAAATTAACTGGACATCATATAAGTTAGTGCCAATGGACATATCATGTTCGACTGTTGGTCTAGCGATATGTGCCATAGTAGCAACTTCCATTAATTGACTTGCGTCCGTTAAATAGATGGTCTTGCTATCATCATTTAAGCCTAATTGCATTTTAGTACCCGCTATTCTGCCTGAATTTATTTACTTCGGCTTTTCGGAAATAGTAATTGGCAAATTCTTTGGCGTCAAAACCACTTACTATTAATAATTCCAAAAAGAAATGGAAAGTATCTGCTAACTCTTCCTTATAATGGGTTTCATCAGTAGCCACTTCATCTTGTTTCCATGGCTTATTCTTAAGACAATTAGTTGCCTCAGATAATTCCTCTACTACTCGGTATGCACACTCTTTTAATCTGGACTGTACATTTCTTAAATCTAGTTCGCCAAATTGGTCTGGCTCTACTACATTAGCACCGTTCTTTTTCTCTATGGATTCGTATTTCTCCATCAATTCAGTTTGCCTATTAAACATAGCCATGAGAACATTACCGGATCCCTCGCTATAACCTTTAATAGTTTCCTCTAAATCAATATCCGAAAAGTCATTTACATTAACCATCGATTAATTTATCTCCTTTGTAAAGCAAATCATCTGGCCAAGTAAATGGCATAGTGATTGGCTCTACGCTATAATACCTTTTACGGTATCGGTTTAAGTGTTGTTTAACATAGCCTTCTACAAAATCGGCACTACTGCCGTTGTAATCGTATGGTGCTACATTAAATTGGTTATGGGTGTCATCTTGTGTGTTAAAGGACACATCTAATAACCTATACATTAAGGCATAAGACATAACCAGCATATCATTTCTTAATGCGGTGTCGCTACCATCAGGTGTAAGTTCTACACCTTCATTAATATCACCGTTCTGCATACAAAATAGGATTTGTGTAAAATCCATGTGTTGCTTAAGTGATTGCCACTCTCTAAGAAAGTCGCGGTTTCTTATCTTGCCCTGTCTATATATACTAGCGTAGATAGGCTCAGATATTTCTGGCGTTCTATCTAGGATATACAATCTACCATCTTGTTCTTCATCGTAGTAATGGTCTACTGCCCAAGATGACCAGTTATCGTCCCAATCTGCGGAGACACTGGCAGGGGATTTAATGATATAACAACTCTCTGGACCAAGCCATGTTTGTATGGCATTGGCAAGAGTTGATTTGCCCGAGTTATCTGGGCCTTCGAGTATTATCATTTATACTATCCTCCTCTTATTTATTCTCTTATTTAATTGTATCATTTCTGGTCTCTTACAACAACTAACAAAGCCGGATTGTCTTTTACCAATTTCTCTAAATCCTGCTTTTCCTTTAGTGCTTGTAAGACCATATAGTCTATGGATTTACTCATACACATGTGGTAGAATATGATAGGTTTAGTTTGACCTGCTCTATCTATTCGTCCTCTGGCTTGAAAATAATTTATCCAACTATAATCTACGGAATAGAATATAGCCTTAGAACAAACTTTCTGTAAGCCATCAAGAGCCTCACCACTTGCAATTTGAATAATGAAAGGTTTATCACCTCCCTTCATTATCCATTTATCTATGAGCCGGCCGCGTTGCTTGGCAGTTACTCCACCTCGTATCACATAAGGTGTATCAAAGACCTTCTGCAACTCAGCCAACTCACTCTTAAACCTAGCAAAAATAATTACGGGCTCACCGGCCTCGCTTAAATTATCAACTAGGTCTACTGTATGGAGTAATTTGTTTTCATTAAACACCACAGATTTACCCTCCTCATCATGAACTACATAGCCTGTCATTTCTTGCAGGCGAAGTAGTTTGGTAAGCACTATGGGAGCGAATATCATGTGGCGTTTATGAACAACCATTCCATCCAGACTAAATCTTTCATAGCTGGCGAACACTCTAGGATCCCAGCGAACATCTACATTTATATCGGTAACGGGAGGCAAGTCTAAACAATCTTCCTTTCGGGCACTCGACACAAAGGGGCTGTATCTTTTTTCCAGGTCATCGACCATTCTGTACCCTAAGAGTTCATATCCAGATTTGCCACCCCAGATACCGTATTTATATCTAAAATCTGTCCAACTTATATTACCCCATATTTGAGGGTCAATACATTTTAGTTGGCTATATAAATCTAATAAGTTTTTACCTACTGGTGTACCAGTTAATAACAAGGTAAATTTAGCAGAGGCACAAATCTTGTGGGTCTGCTTACTTCTCTTGGCGGTTGCTGATTTTATTTTTTGGCTTTCATCTAGTATCACCATGTCAGGTTTCCATTTCATTAAGGCTTCAAATATAGGTGCCTTCTTATTTCTGGTTATGATACTTTCGTAATTAAATACCGCCACTTGTAATGGCATTGGTAGCCAGCTATTTTCCTCACTATCTTGCCACTCTTTAAAACCTTCTACTTTATCAAACACATTACCGGTTTCTGGCCGCACAAACGAGCTGAAAGGTACCGGGGAATGTTTATTTAATTCTTTAGGCCATACTGTAAGAGCATTTATCGGACAAAGGACCAATACTTTATTTACTTTACCAGATATTTGTAAAGCGGCCGCACTATCTACGGCTATTTTAGTTTTACCTGTACCTGGATCCATGAATAAAGCATGACCTTTATCCGAATTAAATACTCTTTTTAAAGCCTCAGCCTGATGTTGATATGGTGGTGTTTTGAATTGATATTCCAAACTTCTTAAACTCCTCTAATAAATATTTATAGGTTTGTGATTTTTCACCACAATTTTTTAACAACATCTCATGCCACATTTCGTAGCAGGCTTGGTTTATTTTCATCTCTATATGGGCTATGCGACCACTTTTTGGTCCTCTTTCATAGTAATCATTTAGGTCTGTAATAAGCCACTCGCACAAATCAAATAATGGGCCAGGTGTATGTCGAAACCAAGGCAATAAACTTTTGGTAAAACCCCATAACATTTTAGAGTTTTCCCAATGGTAGTTCATGTCCTCTTGTTTCTCAAACTTGTCCATGATTGTCCAGAATATCAGTCTGGTTTCTGTGCTATCCCACTGAAAAGCGGTATGTAAAGCAGGCCCTCTATCAAGCCTTAGTTGATATATCTGCGGTTCTTGGTTTTTTGACGGCATAATGCCCCTTTCTATCTAAGGTTAGAATTAGTTTTGCCACTAACTCTAACGATTTAACCAATGTGTATTCTGGGTGAGGACGATATTTATTTCGCCACTCGTATGGTAAACCATCTTTCTTTTCTGGTGTACCGAATACTCTTTGGTATGCTTGTCTTCCAATATATAGATGGACAATCTTATCGCCCAACCATGTAGTTTTAGATACTCTATAACCATACTCACCTGTTGGACCAAAAAAGTCATTTGTTTTTTCTTGGTATAGGTACTCGGTTATATCATCTTGACCTAGAACTGTGGATACACCAACTCTTGTGGCATCCACGATACATACGCCAAATAAACTATAGTTGAATATTGGATCCAACTGTTTGATTATTGATACTGCCTCATCTAAACTTATAAACCTAAATCTTAGGTCTTTTTTATAGATGGTATAGTCTTCCTTTGCAGTCATTTTGATACCTCCGCTTTTTGTTTATGGTATTTGCATAACTCCTGCTCATATACTTCAAATGGTTCAAAATAAAAGTGGGTTTCGCAACCACAACTTGCATATTCTGAACCTTTTTTCCTACTCATCTACATCAACTCCTAATATATGTGCCACTATGGCAAGTATTTCAGGGTCATCTAATGCCTTATCATTGATGAGTTTTTTATCTTGCCATTGGTTGGCAAGTTTATCTTTAGCCATGTTTCCCCTTTCATGTAGCTAATCTAAACACCTTGCTTTTACCTTCTTTTTCCATAACTACTGCACCATCGGCAAGTAATTTGGTAAGCAAGGCTCTTGTTTTCTTTTCTCCCATGCCACTGATTGCCTGTATCTCAGACATGGACATAGGTTTCTTACTGAGTAAGGTAAAGATGTTAGCCTCTGTACCAACTACACCTTCACCTTCCCAGTTATAATCTATCTCACCTATATCACCCATCTTGAGTTTAAAGGCTTGTGGTGGAGGCGCTAACCTCTCTCTGAACTCACGCTCCACTACAACGGTTGATGAGCCGTCTGTATTTGGATTTGCCTCCAGATACAAAGCACTCTCTAACCAACCGTAGATAGTTGTAGAACCAAGCAGTTTAACACCGCCTTGTTTTCTACCTTTCTTATCACTAGAACCTTTGCCCCAGTGATGAACCACTATTATCGCCACATCATAGTGATTCCTAAGTTGTAATAGCCAAGATAAGATAGGTCGTATTTCATTGGCTGAATTTTCATCAACGGATCCCATCATTAAATATAATGGGTCAAACACTACCAGTCTTATCCCTTCTGTGGCTATTATCGTTTCAATCGCCTGCCGACAGGACTCATCGGTCATGTCAAAGGCGAAATCATTATAAAAGAACATAGGTACTTTTGCCGGGAATGTCACCGACAAAGTACCATCATCTATATTACTTGCTCCATTTAATAAACCTTTATTGTATGCCATTTTGACTACTCGGTCTTTGAGAAGGGCTGGAGAGTTTTCAACTTGCACAATGAGAGTTGGTCCTACTCCCTTCTCATTGACCTCAAACATATTCATAAATGGTCGACCAGTGGCGACAGATAAAGCCATGTCTGTGGTGACGAGAGATTTGTAGGACTTAGGTAATCCGGCAATAATACCATGACTACCCATTGTCCACCAATCCTCTATTAGCCATTGCGGTTCTTGAATGGTCGAGCCAAGCAAATCTCCGTAGGTGACTAAAGTAGGTTTTATCTTACGCCAACTGGTCTCAACAACACTATCACCTTCGTGGTTTGAAAGTGCTACATTTATAGTGGTTGCTGCCTTGACAATTTCTTGCCAAAGTCTTTCATCACTATCCGTTTTATCCCTATGTTTATTCCATACTGAATTTCGGACAATGAAAAACACATTTTCCTTACTTAGCCCTGCCTCTAATAACATACACTCTAATTCCCATAGCCTTGCTGACCTATCACCCCATGCCTCTTTGGCGCTGAGTAATCTACGACCTCTTGGTTCTAGTAAATCCCAGGCTATTTCATATAATTTTTCATACTCCATTTCATCAATAATGGCTGGCACTTCACTTGATTGGTCTACTACATTACCATCACTATCTGTATAACCTACATATTGCCACATCATATTTTTACTGTAAGTTGGGCCATCGTCCCACAATAGTTTTACTTCTTGTGGTGGGTTGTATTTATAATTCATGGATCCCGGTACTCTTAATACTTTGGTTCGTGACCAACCGCCTTTGTCTGCACCTATCTTATATGTTAATAAACGATTGGCTTGTTCTAATACCTCAGCCTCTATTACTGAATCCAATTGCCATAGTGCTTGGTATCTTTTGTGGCTACTCTCCCAAGCGATTGTGGGCCTCATATCCAGGTCGAAAGGAGACACATTGTCTAAGTCGGCCCACAACCACATATTTGGGAGTGCATTTTCTTTACGCCTTGCTCCGTCAAAAGTTAATACGGAAAAATATAAATCAAATTCACCTTTTGGTTTTTGTACATAAAATTCATCTGCGGTCAGTTCTCGCCATGCACCATTTTGCATGATAGGTAAGTAAGATGTACCTGATCCCGTATCTCTTACTTGGTCTAAAAATCGTTTATCAATCATTGGCTACTCTCCTCTTTAGCAGAAAGCCTAGCTCTCATAATGCTAGGCTCTACTGCGCCATCTAATTTCTTAGATAAAATATTATCTCATGAAGGCTTAGTCCTTACAACTATATAATGCCATCATTTTCATCACCGAATAAATCCTCAAATAATTCACCGAAGGTATATGGCTCCAGGCTATCTTGCGGTTCTAAATTGTGTATAATCCAATCTACCATGGCACCATCGGCTTTTAATATAGGAAAACTCTGATGAGTTAATTGGTCCGTTAAAATAATCTGAAAACCACTCTCATTTGTAAAGGTAAGTGAAACTCCATATCTCCAGTTTTCAACTGAGATTTCCATTTCCTCGGTACCTTGTCTTGACACCGTTTTGTCAGACCTATCGGTTTTGATTGTTGCTTTTAATCCGGCCATGACATTATTGTAGTCGGATCCCTTAAAATTAAAATTCATTGTGCCACAAAAACAAATGGCCTACTTGCAATTAAGTAGACCATCTGCTATACCTTTATTCCTCACTTGGTCCAAACATCTTGTTCCAACAATCACCATGCGTACCAGTTATCAATAGTTCTCTCCAGTTATTATCTTTCTCTGGCCAAACTTGTTGAATTGGTGTACCAGCCTGCCATTGATTATATTTTTCCTCATCAACTTGTATATGGCTGACCGCACCACATGATATACAGGGATTGGTTACGACAAAGGTATTACTCGCCATCGTGTTGTTCTGATTCCTTTTGAAATCCATAAAAGAAACCTTGCATATAGGCCTCTTTATTTTCATCTAACCATGTGGCTACTGCGGCAGGTACAAGTTCTTTTACCTTCTTTAAATCTGCCATATTAGTTAAGCCACTATCTCTTACTATGGTTAAACTATCCAAAATGTCATCAGGTACTACTACCTTATTCGACACGGATATCTCCCTTCTTATTTAGGCTAATTGAACCATAGAAATTTCTTTTTGTGTAGGGATCCGGCCCTACAAATAATATCTTTCCATGGGTCTGTAGCATTTCGTAGGTTAATAGACCATCCGGTTCATTACCAAATGCACTCGTTGCCTCAACATGCACCGGTTTGCCTTGTTTAACCATCTCTTTTACTTGTTTCTTGGAAGTAGGTCGCACCATAGCGCCTTCTTCATTATCCACATATATGCCTTGCATAATGCTCCTCTCTTATTACCAGTTTTTTCCAATCATGGCACGCCATTTATGGAAGTGTTCTTTGGCATTTTCATGCCTCATACACATTTGCCACCAAGTTTCGAAGTCGCACCATCCACAAGTCTTTCTATACTTTAGATGGTGCCGACACTTCGTACCTGGGACCTCGAAAAAGTCTGCGGCAGTCTTTCTCTTGGCCTTAGGCATTAGATATAATCAACTTGGGTGAATACAACCTCAACTTTATCGGCAGTTATACTTTTTACCGTTACCCTATTAGGTTTTGGGCAAGTATCTAACCACTTATAAAAATCCTCGGTCATTATTCTTCCTCAAGTTCTAATTTACGGTTGGCTTTATACTCATCAGTGGCTTTAGCTTTCATACTATTACCTTCTTCCGCAGTAATACCAGCTATTTCACATAGCCTTTCGTAAATTGTTGCGGTAACATTTCGTGCCCATGTACCGCGTCCCGATATCCAACTATGTTGGGCTAAGTCAGCGCCAATGACGCCGCCAAACCAACTTAATATATCCTTGTTATCTATACCTTCTAGGTACTCAACAGGCGCACCATTAACAAATATTGTGGATTTGTAACCATCACCACTATAATGTCTTTGGTTCATGTGTTGGATATGTTTTTTCTTGATACCAGCAGGTTTGCCCCATGTTATATAGTCCTTCATGTTATATATATCATGACCAGAACCAAATATGAAACTATCCTCAAATGATTGGTTGAGCAGGGCTAATGCCTGCTCTTTACCAATCTCTGGTATCTCTACCTCTTTATTCACTTTCCTCAAGAACTTTGACAGGTCGGTTATCAAATTTAGCTATGATATTACCTCTCTCAATGTCCATAAGTATGAAAAGGCTTTCTTTGTCTTTGGCTTTTTTAGCCTCAACAAAAGTAAGCCATTCGGACTCGGCGTTCTCTAAGGTGAAGTACTCGTGTTTGACCTCTGTTTTCACAGTTCCGTCATACCAAGCAGTAATCTCCAGAATAGCGAACTTTAAAGTTCCTTCTCCCATTGCTTATCTCCTTAATTACGGGATCAGAAGGCGTATATCAGGCATTAAAAATATATCATCAGGCGTGTCGGCATTTCTGCCTCTTTCGCCAGGCGATACTCGGCGACTAACCGTTTTATTTGCCTTTTTGCTTTCTGTTCCTCTCTCGTATTCGCCTTGTATAAATACAAAGCAGGCCTTAATCTCTGCTCTAAAACCTCAGGTTCTATCGCAAAGACGCCTTCATCAGTTTTGGTCTTGGCGTCAAATGCCTCGCTAAATAAAAACTCGGCAACAGTCGCCTGACCATGGTTAAACTCAGTAAAACCGGCTTTTCTACGCCCATTTACCTGAAGTATAACCTCAATGCTCATCGTTCGGGATCCCCGACCAAAAGCAAATCTCCAAAATCACTAATTCTCGTTCTCGGTAGGGAAAAGTATATCCCTATAGGGATATATACTTTTGACCTGCCGATAACTCGTTGAAAAATTAGTGGCTTACAAAACTTGACAAGGGATCCCAATTGGTGTAGGGTAGTCCCATGCTTAAATTTTATATCCAACTCGTTCTCCATAATTTTAATCTCTCTTGGTATAATTTTACTAGCAATGGCACTTGGTTTCAACTGCCAAAGCCACTAAAATCATTAGCTGGTTTCAAACATTTCCTCGGCCTCGCTATCAGTCAGCTTGGTCAAGAAATACGGTTGAACTTTAATAGGATTGTAAAAAACCGAGCCGTCAATCGTTCTTACAACCGTAATGGTTTTACGATTGATTTTATCGACCTTGCCAAGTCTTTCGGATTCTCTAAATTGGATTTTGACCCAATCACCAATGCTAAAAGTTTCTTTAGCCGCTTGGGCAACAAGTTCCGCTCTATCATGAACGGCTTTGTTGACCTCAACCAAATCATTTATGTCGCTGGTACTGTCAATCCAACCAAGAACTTCGTCCTTACCTAGTAGTTCCTTCAATTTTCACCTCCTCTTATGCCTTAAATCTGGCATTTATTTCCATTAACTCTTGGTTAATGTACTCTGTGCCTGTACAACAATGGCAAAAGACCAGATTATCAATCGGTCCATGCTCACCATTATTAATGTTATCCACGCACTCACCACAAACTGCGGTGCTATAGCCTATACATTGTACTGAAATAGGCACTCCGTCCTCATCTCTTGTTTCCATAATGGTATTACAGAAATCACATAGGAATATTTCACCTGGGTCAGGCATTTGTATGACATTCCAACCTCTGGCTCTTAATCTATCATTAGAACCATCGGCCTCACTTATCATCATCGCGGCCCGACTGTTAAATCTGTGCATTAATGGATCCGAGATAACTAAATTCGGTTCTTGCACTCCGTCTCCTCTCTTATATTTTGTATTCTTCCATTTCGGATGGCGTATAGAACATGGAGACAGTTAATGTACCTCCCCAGTCTAACTTATCGAGGTTATTTCTTTTCAAACTAACCTCTGCCATCTTTAAAATGGCTATTAAATTGGTTAATTCCCTCACATCTTGGATATGAAGGCGATTAACATTATCACCAAAGCCTAATGCAAGAGTACCAACTTGGTCTCTGTCAATATGAACCTTAATTCGGCTATAATTCTTGACAAGACCACTTGGTGTCTTATTAGGTTTGGTGTAAATTAGCTCATTTTTGGCCATTTATACTCACTTTCCCGATATTCTGTGGCTGACGGATGCCAGTGTCGCTTGGCACCCATCACATAACCTTACATACATGCCAAATCGATATGGATTGCGTATCACTATGCCACATCGGTTGCAAATGTATGGATTTATATGCTTAACCACAGATTATCCTTCTTTTTCTTTTTTTCGTAGGCTCTAATAGCGGCAAAACCTGTCTTATCGGTGTACCGCAGCCTCTGTTTATGCTCATCTTTCGGTGCCTTTCGGCTTTTCATCATTTTTCGTGCCTGTGCTGGTCGTACCGGCGATTTACGGTATAAATCACAGGTATAACACTTACAACCCGCCATCGAAATTCACTTTCGGCTTGACTGGCTTGGTACGAACTGTGCCATAGGTACATCTTTGACAATGCACCATAACCATTGTTTTTGATTTGGCATTTGAGAAAATACCTAAGGTAAATAAGTTACCTACATTACATTGTGGGCACTTATTATCGGAATCAGGCATGCTAACCTACTTTCTCTCTCTTATACTACCATTATAACAGAACGGATAACCGTATTCTACCTATAATCAAAATAGTGGGTAGGCACTTTGTATGCCTGGCCGCACGAGTTAGTTGCACCTACCACGGGCCCGCCTTAAAAATATAAGCTGATAATAGGAACCACCAATATGTACGAAGGAAAGAGGCACTTTTTCAACAGGGCTGCTGGGGTAAGTGCCTCAATCCTTTATTTTGCTACTTCTTGGCTTTGGTCTCAGCGTTTTTCTTAACGGTTCTGGTATAATGCTCTGTGGCTGCTTTCACAACCTCATCTGGCAAGAACCAGCGACTGTTTTTGGCGTCTAAAGGTCTTGTGTAGTTCTGGCGTAACCAGGCTCTCAAGCTCTTAGGACTAACGCTGAGGGTCTCTGCAAGTTCTGTAGGTGTAATGCCTGTTGGCTCAGCTTTAGCGGCTGCTTTTGGCTGTGCTTTAGGCTCTTTTACTGCCTCTTTACTCACGGTGTCACCTCGCTTTCTAATAGTTTACCTACTATTATAAACAGAAAGGTAGCCACTTCGCAACTGTTTTAGCCACTATTTACCCTGGCATACTCCTGGATAGCAGTACCTCAAATATGTAGGCAAACTTGTCAAATTGGCTAATGAAAAAGCGGCATTTTCACTTGACAAGGCAGTTGCAATTTGCTAGCCGGAACCTCAAGGGATTGACTGGGATTTCGGCTTACCGCAAGGCGGGAACCGCAAGGACCCGGGCCACCTCACCGCATGTTTGGTGCCATGAGGGTCCTCCCCCTTAACTCCTAAACCGCTTACCGCAGATTGTTTGTATTGAGGATCCACCCGGCTATAAAAAGAAAAGGTGATTCCTGAACTTCCTAGAGGAACCACCCGTGATTAAAATTGACTGTTAGTCTTTCTGGTAAGTGTGTATCTCGACACATGACACACACTCACCTATAGTTTATAGACATAGTGGAGCTTTCACACGGTCTCTCAACTAGATAGCTTAATTATCTAGTGAAATGTTTGCGGGCAGCGGTAGCAGTCTTGCTATCGATAGCCCAAGCAGTTGATTTCTGCTCAAGCTCACGACTAGCGTTCTTGCGTAACCATGCCCTTAAAGTCTTAGGAGAAACATGTAG
>CETH01008422.1_pt1 | contig 31102 bp, 26 predicted proteins | sample 361461 | NCBI WGS metagenome assembly CETH01 (sample SAMEA2622695, study PRJEB7988) | marine metagenome | isolation source: saline water (ENVO:00002010), including
TTAAGCCACTGCCATCATATTCAAATAAAAAATCTAAACCTCCTTTATGTATCATAATAGGCGTACGCAATTTAAAATTAAGAAAAAAGTTTGCTGATGTTGTATCAGCAATCGATTGTGTATAATCATGAGAATCAAAAGCTAATGCCCCTGTACCAAAACCTAAAACAGACTCTAAATAATAATTGTTTTTTAACTTCTGTACATAGCTAAAAGATGTAAATAATGAAATACGGTGCGGGCTATCTGAAGTATATAAAACATCATGTACCCCAACATTAATGCCAATATTGTTACGCTTAAAAACCTGTTTGTGTATATGAAAACTAATATTTGAGGGCGGTGTAGCTGCAGTATTTTTTTCTAAATATTCATGTCCCACGGTATACGATATGCCATAGTTATAGCCTGATGGTGTTACGCCTTTAAAATAGTTTGAAAAAGCATGATTAAAATTACCAAAGTGAGTAATTTCTCCCCCGAAACCCACTATATATTGATTAAAATAATCATTATCTAGCATTCCTGGTGTACGAATTAATGAACCTGGTCTCGAAAAAGCTACTCTTGTATTGGCATGCAATAATGCAAAACAACTCAAAACAATAATAGCGATTTTTTTATTCATATTCTTCCCAATCGATTCTATAAGTATAACTTATGAAGGGTCCAAAATCACTAGGAACCACTAAAGAAAAATTGCCAACTTCTTCAGCATATAAGGAAGAGGTAGAAATTACATTATTATCAAATACAACGGATGATCCATTAATAAATGCTGTATACTCTACAGGTACGCTGTCATAGCTTTGATTTTTATAAATTGTAAATGTAATCTTAGCAAAATCAGCTCTCTGAATTCCAATATTTTTAACCTGCCCTGATAAAACGACATTTTGACTTTCATCTTTTTGCTCTGTAAAATCACCTAATAAAATAACTTGTGCAGAATGCTGATTAGAGATTTCGTTAATACTGTTATTAATTTCATTTTCTGCATTTAATTCGATAAATGTCTCATCTTGATCTAAAACGGTAACAGCCTGATCTACAACTCTAATAATTGTTTCTTTATCAACTGCCAATGTACCTATTAATGTTTCTAATTGAATAGAGGTATCATCTTGAAAAGTAATATTACCATATAAAATACTACCATTAGTTAATAAAATTTTCTTACTAAAAAATGCAAAAGGACTTCCTAATGCTGATGATTGTGCCTGATATGAATTAAGTAATTCTTCTAAATATTTAACACGCGCAGATAAATCTTGTATTGATTTATCGCTATTGATTAAATCAATATCAGGAATAACATTTTCAGAATTGGAGTTTGCGATAGTATCTATTGATTCTTCAATTTTTGAATTATCTAACTGTGTGCTTTTGAGATTTTTTTTAGTAGCACAATTTGTTCCAATAAATAAGGACAAAAATAAGATGCAAATTTGCTTGGTATTAGTTTTCAAAATTAATTCCTTATGTTTTTGCTTACATTTTACAAAATAAGCATAGTAGAAAGTATTAATAATATGACTCAAATAACAAGTAATATCTAACTATTTTTATTATTAAATTATATATGTATTTGTTAAAAAAAATATGTTACTTAATTTATAAAATATGTTACTTAATTTATTAAAATCAAAAATTCATCGGGCAGTTGTAACGGAAGCCAATTTAGACTATATTGGATCTATCAGCATCGATGAAGCTCTAATGAAAGCGGCCAACATTAAAGAATTTGAAGCCGTCCATGTATTAAATATATCAAATGGCGAAAGGCTGATTACGTACGCCATTAAGGCCAAAAAAAAATCTGGCGAAATATGTGTTAATGGAGCGGCGGCACATTTAGCTCAAAAAGGTGATTTAGTGATTATTGTTGCATATTGTATGATAAATGACGAACATGTATCTCAACATCAACCAACCATTGTGCATGTTAATCCAAAAAATCAAATTGTTTAGTGAAAAAAATAACTATACAAGATATTAAAGATTTTAAAAAACTAGATTGTCCTTTTGCAACCTTAACGGCTTATGATTTTTGTACTGCTCAAATTTTAGATGAGGCAGAAATTCCGCTAATTTTAGTTGGAGACAGCGCATCAATGACTGTGTATGGATACAACACAACCGTACCGGTGACAATGGAGGAAATGCTTTTAGTTATAAAGGCTGTTATGCGCGGGGTGAAATCTTCTTTAGTTGTAGCAGACATGCCTTTTTTATCTTACCAACCATCCATTGAAGAAACTATTAAAAATGCAGGTATATTAATAAAAGAAGGTGGTGCTAATGCTGTAAAACTAGAGGGCGGCGAACATATGGCGCCTAATATTCAAGCGTTGGTTAATGCTGGAATACCTGTCCTCGGTCATGTTGGACTGATGCCGCAATCAGTGAATCAAACTTCGGGCTATAAAATACAAGGTAAAACAAATATGGCTGCAGAACAAATTGTAAGGGATGCAAAAGCAGTTGAAAACTCTGGTGCATTTGGGGTTGTTTTAGAGTGTATTCCTGAAACTTTGGCAACACAAATTACCAAGGAATTATCAATACCAACAATTGGCATTGGATCAGGTAATACATGTGATGGACAAATACAGGTCTTCCATGATATCCTTGGATTAACAAAAAACAAACCTCCAAAACATGCTAAGCAATATACAAATTTATATACAACGATTTTAGATATTGTAAAAAAATACCAAAAAGATATCAATCAATTATAATATGGAAATAATCAAAACGGCTGATGAATTTGTTAATTGGAGAAGCAAACAATCAGGTTCTATTGGCTTTATTCCAACTCTTGGTGCCTTACATGATGGACATATGTCTCTTATTAAAGAATCTCAGAAAAATTGCAAAATTACAATCGTATCCATTTTTTTAAATCCAACTCAATTTTCTGCCAATGAAGACCTTGATTCTTATCCAAATACACGCAAACAAGACATCTATAATCTTAATTGTTTGAATGTTGATGTTTTGTTTCTACCCAATGAAACAGAAATGTATCAAAATGTTTGTGATGTCAATGTGCCTTCCAGTGAATTATTTAATAAGCTAGAGGGCAAATCAAGACCACATTTTTTTTATGGCGTAACAACGATTGTAGCTAAACTATTCAATATTATACAGCCAACTCATACTTTTTTTGGTCAAAAAGATGCGCAACAACTTATCATTATAAAAGAAATGATTATGAATATGAAATATCCTATTACCCTAGTATCCTGTCCTACCATAAGAGATAAAAATGGATTAGCATTAAGCTCTAGAAACAGCTATCTAAATGATAATGAACAACAACAGGCTGCAATAATTCACCAAAGCTTAATGAAAATCAAAGAAAAAATTAATCAAGGAATATTTAATACGAATGAGTTAAAAAATATATTTAAAAAAAATATAATTACAAACCGTAATATAAACATTGATTACATTTCTATTGCTGATATGAAAACATTAAAAGAAGTTGATAAAATCCAAGATCAAAAAGTTTTGGTTAGTGCTGCTGTTTTTTTTAAAAATGTGCGATTAATTGATAATTTTATTTACTGATTATCAGACACATAATGAGTGCCCCTACTTTCTCTAGCCTCTATGCTAGATGCTATAATGGCCAATGCTGTTTGTGCGCCATTTCTAAGAGCAATAATATTTTTATCTAATTTGCTATTTTGATAAAATTTTTCTACATCTGACTGCAAATTACGTAAAATATGCATGGCTGAATGTAATTTTTCTTGTGACCTTATTAAACCACCTAAATTCCACATTGTATTTTTAATTGTTAACCACTCTTGAGCAATATGAGAAATATCAACTGTAGCGATACCCTGTTGCCATTCACTTATTAATGGAAAATAATCTCCATCATCTTTATTTTCTATAGCATCTTGACCGGCAAAATGTCCCCAAACTACACATTCTAACAGAGATGTACTAGCCAAACGATTGGCTCCATGAAGCCCGCTACATGCTATTTCGCCAACAGCATATAATCGTTTCAAAGAGGTTTTGCCTACTAAATTCACGCCTACACCACCACAACTGTAGTGTGCTGCAGGAACAATGGGGATGGGCTCCGAAGCCATATCAATTCCTTTTGAAAAACAATATTTGTAAATTGTGGGAAATCTATTTTGAATCCAACTGCTATCTCTATGTGATATATCCAAAAACATGCAATCCATATCATTGTTAATCATTTCTGTATGAATTGCGCGAGAAACAACATCACGTGGAGCAAGATCTCCAAGCCTATGGTAAGCATGCATAAATTCTTTACCATTTGTATTGATAAGCTTACCACCCTCCCCTCTTACCGCTTCTGAAATTAAAAATCTACCGCTTGGATGATAAAGCGCTGTTGGATGAAATTGAATATAATGTAAATTAAAACAACGTGCACCTGCACGCCATGCCATAGCAACCCCATCTCCGGTTGCTTCCTTGGGATTAGTTGTATGCATAAACAATTGACCAAGTCCACCTGTAGCTAAAATTGTTTTAGATGATAAAATAGATATAACTTCATTATTTTGATTTAAAACCATTGCACCAAAACACGCAGGCTTTTTATAAATATCAGTTGATATAGTTGAATGGTGAGAAAATGTCAACAAATCAATAGCTGTATGATTTATTAAAATTTCTACATTCTCTAATTTTTGTAAATACCGCAAAGCTGATTGATGAATACTTAGCCCTGTTTTATCTTGATTATAAATAACCCTTGGATCACTATGTGCACCTTCTGCAACACGCTTTAATTCATCGCCATCTTGATCAAACTGTGTTTTAAGGGTATCAAATAAAATATTTTTTACTAGCCTGGGGCCATGCTTACATAAATGATCTACAGCCTCTTCCCAGCAATGGCCAGCGCCTGCATTTAAAATATCATTTTTTAATTTTTGAGGGGAATCATTAAGGCCCTGATATACAATCCCTCCCTGCGCCCATGGAGTATTCCCTGATTGCAAGGAGTCGGTCTTTGTAATAATCGTAATTTGTTTACCACTTTGTGCTGCTGTAATTGCGGCAGTCATGCCAGCTAAACCAAAGCCTATAATAAGAATATCTGTTTTTTGTTGTTTCATTTTACATCTAAACTTATATCTTTACTTTTAATGTTGTGGGTAAGCGATCCCATTGAAATACCACTGACTCCATCAATACAAAAATCTGGCAAAGTATCAGCTGTGATACCACCTGAAAGTTCAACATACATATTAGCGCCTTTGGGATGTAGCCTAATATTTTCTAATACATCGGGCAAAACATCTGGTTTAAAATTATCCAATAAAATAGAATTTGCATCTGATTCTAATGCAATGCTTAACTGGTCTATGGTATCAACTTCAATTTGAATATTCTTATCTGGGTTTAATACTTTAGCTCTTGAAACTGCTTGTATTATATCAGGACTACCAATCAAATGATTATCTTTAATCATAACTGCCTCTTGAAGGCTAAATCGATGATTGGTGCCGCCGCCAATTGCAACTGCGAATTTTTCAAATAACCGAAGACCTGGAGTTGTTTTTCTCGTATCTAATAATTCTATCTTGTGTTTTTGGGTAATTTGTGATAGTTTGAAAGTTGTACTGGCTATACCGCTTAAGCGTTGAATTAAATTTAAAACAACGCGTTCTTTTTTTAAGATGCTAGAAATAGCTCCACTCATCGTTGCAATAATATCACCTGTATCAAGATTTTCGCCATCATTTACAATATGATCAATCTTACAATCTATAAAACCCTGAGTAATAATTTCCTTGCCAGCAAAAACAAGGGGTTCTTTTGCTACAAACACTGCGTTGGCAATATCATCAGATATTTGTGTTGATCTGGTGGTAATGTCGTTATTAATACAATCTTCAATAAAAAATTCTTCTAGCTTGTGCTTAACAAATTCAGGGGACAAATAAGTATATTGCTTAAATCGGGTCATACAATTTCAAGCATTTTATTTAAGGGTTTCAGTGCCCTGAGTCTTATGTCTTCATCTAACGTAATCTCATATTGCAAATTTTCTAATGAATCAACAATTTTTTCCATTGTATTAAGTCTCATATGTGGGCATTCATTGCACGCACATCCCGTATTGCTTGGGAGAGGAATAAATATTTTTGATGGATTGTTTTTTTGCATTTGATGAATTACACCTGGCTCTGTTACAATAATATGTTCTTGCTCTTCAGAGCTTTGAACATATTTAATAATAGCACTTGTAGAGCCAATAAAGTCTGCATGAATTAAAATATTTTCATCACACTCTGGATGAGCTAAAACAGAGGCATTAACATTTTTTGCTTTGAGGGTTACCAGTGCTTTTTCAGAAAAAATCTCATGAACTTGGCAAGTTCCATTCCACAGCACCATATCTCGTCCTGTTTCCTTTATCATATATTGACCTAAGAGCCTATCAGGCGCAAAAACAATTTTTTTATCTTTAGGAATAGATTCTATAACTTTTTTTGCATTAGCCGATGTACAGATAATATCTGACATAGCTTTCACATCTGCTGAACAATTAATATATGAAATTACCACATGATTAGGGTACTGTTTTAACCAGTCACTAAATTTATCTGGTGGTGCACTATCTGCAAGCGAACAGCCTGCATCCATATCAGGAAGTATAACTTTTTTAGAAGGATTAACAATTTTTGCAGTTTCGGCCATAAAATGCACTCCACAAAATAAAATAACATCGGCATCTGTAGTAGAAGCTTTACGCGATAGCTCTAGGCTGTCTCCAACAAAATCAGCTATATCCTGAATCTCTGGCTCTTGATAATAGTGAGCCAAGATAACAACATTATGTTTTTCTTTTAATTCTTTAATACGAGCAAGCATTATTCTCCATTTAAAATATTATCAATAAAAATTACGATATCAACAATATTTAAAGCTCCATCCAAATTTACATCTCCGCTTTGTGCACCTGCAATAAAACCAGCATCGTCAAAACCATCTTCATTTTCATCTGAGATAATATTTGGTATTATCGCTACCGTTCTAATCATCCTTTGGGCCGCATTACCATCCGCATCTAAGCAATCATAGTGTATTTGATACATGTCAGGTATAGCCATATTTACAATCTGTCCACTAATTTCAACCGCATCTGAAATATTTCCATCTTCGTTATCATAGCACTGTGCCCCAGGGTCTACATATTCGGCACCACTTTCTGTTTCAAACAATAAAACAGAGCCTTCATTAAGTGTAATTGTTGGATATTGGTCACACCAACCATCACTATTATTATCAAAACAAGTAATTAGTTGCGGTAATACTGTCAATAAAAATGAAGCTGAGTGTGTGGCATTTCCATCGCTCACTGTAACAACAATCTGTAGAGTTACGTTAGGCTCTTGTGGTGTGATTGTTAAAATATTACCATTGATATTTGCGGTCGCGTTTCCTTCTGAAATGGTTGCCGTATATATAAGCGCATCGCCATCAACATCATTCGCTGTTAAGGTATATAAAAACGCTTCTCCATATTGGATTTGCGCATCAGCAATATTATTAAGATAGGGCGCATCGTTCACTGCATTGACAGCTAGATTAATTGTTCCTATATTAGAATTAGACTGACCATCATTAGCAATAAATGTAAATGTATCCATACCATGATAATTAACATTTGGGATATAGGTGGCCATTACTCCTGATAGTGTTAGCGTGCCATGAATTGGAAAATCATTAATAGTAAAACTTAGCGCATCTCCATCAGCATCAGATGCAGGTAAATAAATAGTAATAATATTATCTTCGTCTAATGTATATGTTGCACTTTCTGCAATAGGCGTGTTATTATTATTTGAGCCTACTATATATAAATCAAAGGTATTATTTAGGTCTCCTATAATTTCATAAGACACAAATGACAGCGTTTCTGATATATTATATATCATATTATCAGCTTCTGAATAAAACTGAAACTCAATGATATCACCGAAGCTGTTATGTGAATACGCCTGTATTAAAAACGCATAACCTCCACCTAGAAAGGGGGGAACTTCTGCTGCTTCTGCAACACCAACACACTCGCCGCCACTAAACGCTCCTACTATATCCGACTCCCACCCTGTATCTTCAGAACCATCAAATACTCGAGCTGTTATAGACATTACATGCTCAAACTCTAACGGATCAAGGGACCAGCCTGGATTGGTGTTGAGTGCAGAACATCCCTCTTCTATGGGCTCGCCAATATATCCCGATGCTGGAAAGCCATAAGTGCCTTCAATACATGCATTTGAAAAATTAGTATCAAAAAATATAGCCCCATATAAAATAGCCCCTGATAAATTAGCATCTGTAAAATCTGCTGCGCCAAGTCCTGCTCCAGATAAATTAGCATCTGTTAAATTAGACCCTATAAAGGTTGTCCAAGTTAAATCAGCGTCTATTAATATAGCATTGATGAGATTAGATCCGGAAAAATTAGATCCTGTTAAATTGGCACTTGTTAAATTTGCACCAAAAAAATTGAATTCAGATACGTCCATCCACGCAATATTCGCATCTTCTAAATCGCAATATTCCAAATTAGGACTATATTGTTGCCAATTATTTGCATTACAGTCCTGAGTATATAATACAGAGACCGCAATAAATATAAAAAAAACATGTCTCATATCTGTTCGTTTCCTTATAGCTTAATCGCCACTTAAAATCATATTAATAATCTATACAATCTAAAAGGTCATCATTAGGAACACAATAACCCATCCTTCAGTTATGTGAAAACCTTAAACTCACTATTATAGTTATACAAGCTATTAATTGCCTCATCTTCTTATCCTGTTTCTGAATAAAATATACATTATTTTATATATTCAATGTTATCAGTAAATACTCCATCAATATCTGCGCGATCCAAGATATTTTTATCATTAATGGTATAGCTATTAATTCGCATGCCTTTTTTGCGTGCCCACTTCACAATCCAATGATTAAGCATAGAATAATGAATATGTAAATTCTCTGGTTGCACACGAAACATCCAAATCATATTATCCCAGCCATGAAATAATCGCTTTCTATTATATAAAAAACCTATCACTGTTTCGGGACGTTGTAATCTAAGCCTCATTAAAATCAGGGGATTAAAACTGGAAATAATACACTTATCATCAATTTGATGTTTATTTAAAAAATCAATAAGAGGCGTTAAAATATCATGGCCTTTAAAAAACCCATCAGATTTAATTTCAATATTAAATACTTTAACATAGTCAAAAAGAGGGATAATATCGTTAAGCGATGGGATGTAGACCCCTTGAAGCTGGTTTTCGCTACCCTGAAGTGTTACTGCCTGTAGCTCTACTAACGTAAGCGTACTAATTTTATCAGACTGATCGCTAAGCCTTGAAAGATCAGAGTCGTGAAAAACCACTATTTGTCCATCAGCTGATAGTCGTATATCAAGCTCTAGTCCATCTACTTTTTGATCAATAGCCTTTTGAAATGAGGGCAATGTGTTTTCTGTAATAAGTGCAGGCGATCCCCTGTGTCCAAAAACCAAAGTTTGTTCTTCATCATAAAAGGGTTGACAATTTTTTTTCCACTGCCAAAAAAATATTAAATAAATAATATAGAACAAAACAAAAGATGTTATAACTAATAAAACAATAGACATATTATAAGTTTTTATTTAATATAGTTGATATTATCGATAAAATAATGGCCACCAAAACATCATATATCGGTTCAGCGCCAGGTACTCCAAAGTTCCATGCTGCAACTAAAAATAACCATAATAAAAATATTTTTTGATTTTTTTTCATAAATATTTAGTATAAATAGTTATTCAAACTTATTTTAAATTATGTGACGAAACAACAATGTTTATAATTTGTGAATAACTAAATAATGAATAATAACACTAACTGGAAAAACTTTTTAGCGGCTATTAAAGAAGAATTATCGGGCCAAGCATATCAAACCTGGTTTGAATCTATTAGCATGGTTGATGTTGATGACACAGAAATTACTATTGAGGTTCCTAATCGATTTCACTATGAATGGTTAGACTCTAAATATAAAAAATTAATACTATCTGCCTTAAAAACCGCTTTCAATAAAACTCTTTCTGTTAAATATAGTGTAATTATTGATACCAAAACACCCAGTGTTAGTTCTCAGTTAGATGGGCCGAAAAAAATTGATGATCTTATCCCTAGAAAATATCATCGTGCTTCACAATTAAACCATAGATATACCTTTCAAAGGTTTGTTGAAGGCAGGGGCAACCAGTTTGCAAAGGCGGCAGCTAGTTCCGTAGCAGACTCTCCGGGTCAAACACCTTTTAATCCCCTGTTAATTTATAGTACACCAGGTCTTGGCAAAACACATCTTCTACAGGCTATTGGCAATCATATTTTAAAAACTTCAAAAGATACCAGGGTGGTTTATGTGACGAGTGAAAAGTTTATGTTGGATTTTATTTCTTCAATTCAAAACAACAAATCAACAGATTTTGCCCAATCATATAGAAATAACGATGTTTTATTATTAGATGATGTTCAATTTTTTCAAACCAAAGAACAGACGCAAGAACAATTTTTCCACCTATTTAATGATTTATTTCAACAAGGCAAGCAAATTGTACTAACAACCGATAGACATCCTAATGAATTAACGGAATTAAAACAAAGGCTTGTCTCTCGATTTCAATCAGGGTTAATTGTAGACATACAACCTCCGGATTTAGAAACACGAATTGCAATTTTAATGAATAAGGCAAAAAGCGAAAAATTGGACATTCCTTATGATGTTACAGAATTTATTGCATCATCTATAACAGAAGATATTAGATCTATGGAGGGTGCACTAGTAAAGCTGCTCGCTCTAGCGTCGCTTAAAAAAGAAGATATTACAATCGAGTTAACTAGAAAGGTAATTCAGGACCTTGTTGGCAAAACAGCCTTTTCGCAACTATCTCTAAAATATATTACAACAACTGTAGCACACTCATGCAATGTCCCCATTAAACCCGTTTTAGGACAATCAAGAAAAATGGAGCTTGTCAATGCTCGCCATATTGCTATGTTCTTGTGCCGCGAAATGACATCTTCATCTCTAATTAATATTGGAAAATATTTTGGTGGGAGGGACCATTCAACCGTAATCCATGCCTGTAAAACAATAGAAGACAGGTTGCAAAATGATGCTACTTTTGAAAAACAATTAATAGAAATTAAAAACCAATTAACATAGAGGAGAATAAAAAATATGGCTAATAATATTTTGGTGATAGATGACGATATAGAATTAACAGAGCTGCTGGATGAGTTCTTAAACTCTCACAATTATCATGTTTCCACATTTAATAATCCTTTAAAAGGAGTAGAGGCGTTATTTAAAAAATCAAACCAGTCATATGATTTGGTAATTTTAGACATTATGATGCCAGATCTGGATGGTTTTCAGGTATTACGTCGAATTAGAGAGTCTTCCAATGTGCCTGTCATTATGTTATCAGCTAAAGGGAAGGTGGCTGATAGGGTTGTGGGCCTAGAGCTGGGAGCCGACGACTATTTAGGCAAGCCGTTTGAACCTCAAGAACTATTAGCTAGAATTCAATCAATATTACGTCGCGTAACATCATCTAATTCTTTGGTTGATATTATTGAATTTGAAGGCTTGTCTGTTAATAAAATCAAACAAGAGGTGCTTGTAGATAATAAGCCAATTAATTTATCAACTGCGGAGATGGAAGCGCTAATGTTGTTTGTTGATAATGCAAACGCTCCTCTTAGCCGTGATTTTTTAGTTGAAAACCTCAGGGGAATAGAATGGAAAACTTGTGATAGGTCTGTCGATGTTTTGGTGAGTCGATTGCGCACCAAGCTGGGAGAGTCTCCATCTAAAACCCGATTTATTATTACGGTTCATGGGGTTGGGTATCGTTTTGTGGGGGTAAAAAAAGATAGTGATTAAAAAACTTATAAAACAATTTACCTCTTGGTTTCACAAAACTTTTGTTTGGTGGTTTTATAGTTTATTTGGGCGATTAGGAATTTTGTTTTTCTTAGCTGCGTTTTTATTGGTTTTTTTAACCTATTATACTGTGAATTGGGCCGTTACAGATAAAGATAATATTTTAGACGTACATGACGCCTATTACCATTATCAGTTTGTGCAATCGTGGGGAGATGCCCTAGACACCAATGCAATTGCCCAAGAGCTAACCAATCTTAAGTTAAGGGGTGCAATATTTTTTATTGATGCGGATACTCTTTGTAACGATACAAATTATATAGTTGATTATAAAAAAGAAAACGATTTAACCTACTGGTCTAATATTGACGAGCCCTTTTCGTTGTGCGATTATGTTAGCTATCAAGATTCAGACTATTTAAGCCAAACCCATAATGTTCTCTTCCCTGAACTTGTTTCTTTTGGAGATATTTACATGGGCACAGAAATATATCCCGCATCTGTAATTGAGAATCGGCCTTGGCAAATATTGCTAGTGGTAAACTCTCCTTACCCCAAAGAATGGATAACTTTTTTACCCGTGATTATTATTTCTGTGCTTTTTATGTTGTTATTATATTTAATTGTTTCAAAATTTTTACAACCCATTCGATTAATGCAACAACGAATCCATGCCCTTAAAAAAGGTGATTTAGATTCAACAATTCTTGTCTCCGGCAAAGATGAGCTCGCTATGCTATCTCAAAACTTTAACAACCTCACACAGCAGGTGAAAAACCTGTTAAGTCAAAAAGATCGGCTTTTATCAGAAGTAAGTCATGAGCTTGGCACTCCTCTGGCGAAAATCAAACTCTTAATTGAAATGATTAATCCCCAAAAAAACAAATTGGCAAACACAAAGAATGTGGTTGAAAAGTTAAATTCCATAGATACGCATGTAGACTATTTAGATTCTATTATTAAAAATGTATTAATTTCTGATAAACTGGCAATGCCTTATACCAATTTAGAAATTGAAAATATTAAAATTAACCAATTAATCAAACAAGCTCTGGAATTATCAAAAAACAAAAACATCAATTATTCAGAAGACGACTCCTTTACCGTAGCGTGCGATGTAGTAAAAATGTCAATTGTTATTAGAAACCTTTTAGATAATGCACGAAAATATGCTCCATCTAAAAAACCGGTAGAAATACATGTTGTGCGCAATAAAAGCATAACCCAAATATCTATACGTGATTTTGGGCCTGGAATAAGCGAAGATTTAATTAATAATATTACCAAACCATATGTTCGTGGAAAAAATCTTAAACAACCAGGCTTTGGCCTTGGGCTATCAATTTGTAAAAAAGTATTAGCCTCTCACAATGGCGCTCTAAACATTAAAAATATAGATGGCGGCGGGGCCTGTTTTATGATCAGTTGGGATAGTAAGCAATTGGGGGAAAATTAATATATGCAAACATACAGTCTAAACAAGGTTATTTTAATTGGCAGGTTGGGTGGGGAGCCCAAGGGAAGATATACGCAAAAAGGCGTTCCTACCACATCTTTTTCAATAGCCACCAATGAAAGATGGAAAGAATCATCTGGAGAAGGGTGGCAAGAACATACAGAGTGGCACAATATTGTGGCGTGGGGCAAGCTTGCCGAATTTAGCGCTGAAAATCTACATAAAGGACAACTGATACAGGTAGAGGGAATGTTACGAACACGAAGCTGGCAAGATGATAAAAAAAATACACACAAAACAACTGAAATTTTATGTTCTCAAATTGTTCCACTTGAAAAAACCCCAAATAAAAAATAGTTACAATTTGTAATATTTTTTTCTTTGAGCGTATTGGTTTCTATCTTTATATTGTGATTAGAGTATAGTTTTGATGTAATATAAAATTATGAATACTGTATATAAAATATTAACATTTGTTGGAATTTTGGGTGCTTGTGCTTTTGCGAGAACTTCTAATAGCTTTAATTCTTTAGATAGTTTTTTTGAACAATATCAATCATCGACAAAGCCTGTGTTTCAAGAGAGCAGAGCGGAAGATGGTGCTGATTCTTTAAAATGGAAAAGAAGACATAAGCGTAGAAAAAAAGCTCCAAACAGAAGGCCTAAAAGAGGAAAGTAGCCGCTAAAATATTGTGATATGCTTAATAAGGGCTACGGCCCTTTTTTTATACCATGACAAAAAACGAAACCCCTAGTTATACCGATTTAGAAGTAGTAAACAACGAATATGTTGATAGCGATTATGAAATTAATATTGAAATTCCTGAATTTAATGCTGTTTGCCCAAAAACAGGTTTGCCTGATTTTGGCACAATATATATACAATACACTCCGCATAAACATATAGTTGAATTAAAATCTTTAAAGCTGTATATTGTAAAATATAGAAATGTGGGTATTTTCCATGAACATGTTACTAATAAGGTTTTAAATGACTTTAAAAAGGCTTGTAAACCAAAAAAAATTACAGTTAGGGGCGATTTTCATCCCCGTGGAGGCATTAAAACTATTGTAACAGCAAAAAAGTAGCCATTTTTATATAATTAATCATTAAATTAGCTGGCGTAATATTGGAGAGTTCTTTATGAAAACAACGAAACATATTAGTAATAGAAAAAGAAAAAATAAGCATGGATTTAAAAGCAGGATGGCAACTAAATCTGGGCAAAACGTTGTTGCTGCAAGAAGAAAAAAGGGCAGAAAACGTATAACTGTTAGTTCTTGAGTCAATATAATTCATTATATAAATTTCAAGACTTACTAAGTTCTTCTAGGCGATTCACATGTAAGCGTAATGTTCTTTTTACATATAGCCTGTCCAATGATAAATATTTATATTTAATGGTTAATAAAAGCTATGGCAATGCGCCAAGCAGAAATGTGTTTAAGCGACGTGCTCGCTTTTTATTTAGCCAATTACTTAAAAAATACCCCGATAAAACAATTGGGATAATGATAAAACCATTACGACAAAACATTTCATATGATTTATTAAAGCAGAGTTTTAGTCGTCTGGAAAATCAAATTAACTTAGAGAGTAGTTTATTTTAAAATTATGGCGGAACTAAAAAAAACTTTTTTAGCTGGCTTTAGCGTATTAATGGTATTGTTGTTAGCTCCCTACTATCTACAGTGGATTGGATACAATGATGCCGACAATGACGCTCAGGTCCAAATTGATATATTAGAAGATAAACAAAACATCACAAAAGAATTATATAAGAGCAATAAAGATGATTTTGAATTGCCGCTCGCTACAGATTCTTTACTAATTAAGGAGCAAGGAGGGGTGTCTGAAAAAACCTTTTCCCTTTCTACAGAGCTCTATGAAACTCAAATTTCTAGTGTTGGGGGTGGTTCTTTAGTGGGTTTTCATTTAAAAAATTATCAAGGAAATTGGGAGGGTTCTAAATACAACGACCAAGGTTTAGTAGAGCTTGTGTCTTATGGGGGTGATAGGCTGTGTGCTCCTTGTGTGTCTTACAATGGCAAAGCCATAGATATCCCTTTTGAAGAGTGTCGTTTAGAGGGTGGGGAACCTCTGTGGTCTTCAGGCCAAACAATAGACTTAACAGAAAATAAAGAGTCTTTTAGCTTAGTTTGTGATATAGCTTATTTTGGTAGTCAAATAACAAAAAAAACGACCTTTTATAGCAACTCATTTGTAATTGATCATAGTATCTCTGCAGTTAACAACAATAAACAAAACCACAAATTTGGGTTAATTTGGGACAAGGGGTTAAATCAAACAGAAGAAAATGTTTATGATGACGTATCTTATTCTGGTGTTAGTTTTTCGGCGAATAAAGAAATTGAAAGCTCTTCTTTTATTCCTCAAAACATTGATGATATAATGGATTCATTTTCCTCTATACAGAGCAACATAGATTGGGCTGCAATGCGAACCAAATATTTTATTTTAGCAGTACTCCCGAAAACATCTCAAGAAGGTTTTGGGCAAGCCTCTTTTACAGGAACAACTAAAAGTATATCTCAGGGGTTATCGTTGGTGCCGGTTTATTCTTTAAACATATCTCAGCGGACACCTATAGCAGGTGATGCTGTTATTTTTCAAACATATTTAGGGCCATTGGATATTGATTATATTAATGAACTTAATACAACCCTAGATAGAATTATGAATTTTGGTTGGTTTATTATACAGCCCTTTAGTCGAGGAATTTTGTGGTTATTAAAGTCTTTATATAGCCTTGGATTAAATTATGGAGTAATTCTTATTTTATTTGCTTTTTTGGTTCGTGTTGTAACAGGGCCTCTTACTAAAAAAAGCTTTGAGTCAACCCAAAACATGCAGGCAATTCAGCCAAAATTAAAAAAAATACAAGATAAATATAAGTCGGACCCTCAAAAGCTCAACGCAGAGATGGTAAAGTTATATAGAGATAATGGGGTAAATCCTTTGGGAGGATGCCTGCCTATGTTGTTGCAAATGCCCTTATTGTTTTCTTTGTTTCTTGTGTTTAGGTCTACCATAGAGTTTAGGGGAGCTCCTTTTATATGGTGGATTAAAGACCTTTCTCTCCCTGATACTATTTTTAATCTGCCCTTTTATATCCCTATTTATGGCGACCAAGTAGCCTTTTTGCCTTTATTGTTGGGTATATCTATGTTTTTAACACAAAAAATGTCTATGGCCAATATGAACACTGGTATGGGACAACAAAAATATATGATGTATTTTATGTCTGCTTTTTTCTTTTTAATCTTTAATTCTTTTCCCTCTGGCTTAAATCTATATTATTTAATTTACAATATACTAAATTATTTACAGCAAAAATCCCTAAAAAAGGCGTAATTATTATGTATAATTTAGATGATGATATCGTGGCCCTGGCAACACTGGCTGGGAAGTCTGCCCTAAACGTCGTTAGAGTTTCAGGAAAATCTTCCTTACAATTATATAAACGTTTAACAAAAAAAAAGAGTGTCCCTAAGCCTAACTACATAACCCTACACGACATCTATAATCCTAAAACAAAAAAACTATTAGATCAGGCCATGGTTGTGTATTATGCCTCGCCTAAAAGTTTCACAGGAGAAGATTGTTTAGAAATTATGACGCATGGCGGGGTTGTTATTGCTAGCCAATTAATTGATGCCTGTCTTTTTTTGGGCGCTAAAGAGGCAATGCCCGGAGAATTTAGTTATAGGGCTTTTATTAACAATAAAATTGACTTGCTTCAAGCTGAGTCTATCTCTATGATTGCCTCCTCTACCAATGACATAGACGCATATTATGCCGTGAACAACACAAAAGGAGGCCTTTCAGAACAAATAAATCAAAGCCATCAAATTATTCAAGATATTATAACGATTGGAGAACATGAACTTGACTTTGATGAGGGAGAGATAACAGAAACAAAATCATCTGAATATTTGACTCAACTGAAAAAAGCGCTAAGCATTGTACAAAAATCTCTTGATCAAAGCTATGTGTTAGAAAACAACCAAACAAATCAAAACATTGTTATTGTAGGACTCCCCAATGTTGGCAAATCCTCTCTTTTTAATGCTTTAATTGGCAAGTCTAAAGCGATTGTAACCAACGAAAAAGGAACCACAAGAGATGTTTTAGAACAGTCAATATATTTAGGTGAACACATTGTCAATCTAATTGATACAGCTGGACTAAGAAAAACTAAAAACAAAATAGAAAAAATTGGCATTAAAAAATCATTAGAAGAAATAGAAAGAGGAGATGTTATTATAATAGTAGATGACAGGGATCCTTCTCTTATTTTTCAAAAAATTAAACACAAAATTAAAAACAAAAATGTTTTATTAGTCCAAAATAAAATAGATGTTGAAAAAAAGAGCCTTGAAAAAAATATTGTTTTTGTTTCATGTAAAAACAAGAGGGGAATAAAAAAGTTAACAACAGAATTATCAACAATAATCAAAAAAAACTTTAGTGTTTTTATAAAAGAAAACACCTCTTTAATTAACAAAAGACAAAAAACAATATTAACCAAAGTAGAAAGGGGTCTCGCTGAGGCTATTAAAGACTATCAATTAAAAGAAGACCTTACTTTATGTCTGTCTTTATTATATCTTGTTTCTAACAATTTTAACGCCTTATTAAGGCCCGTTGATAAAGAGGAAATATTAAATAAAATTTTTGGGGATTTTTGTGTTGGAAAATAAACAAACCATTATTGCTGGAGGGGGACACGCAGGCCTTGAGGCAGCCTTTGCGATTAGCCGGGCTGGGGGCTCTTGCGCAATAATAACAATGGATCCCTTGGCAATTGGAAGGTTGTCCTGCAACCCTGCCATAGGGGGACTTGGGAAGTCTCACCTGGTTAAAGAAATGGACGCGCTGGGCGGTATAATGGGTTTTTGTGCAGACTCTTCTGGCATTCAATTTAAAACGCTTAACAAAACAAAAGGTCGGGCGGTTTGGGCAAACAGGGTTCAGGTAGATAAAAAAAAATATCCTGTTCTTGTTCAAAAAATTCTCAAAAAAAATAAGAAAATATCTATCATTCAAGGAGAGGTTGTAGATTTTTCAACAAAAAAACAACAGGTTTGTTCTGTGTCCCTAAAAACAGGCGAAGTGCTTGAATGTCAGTCGCTTATTATTACATGTGGAACCTTTTTAAATGGCTTAATTCATATAGGAAAAAACTCTTTTCCGGCAGGAAGAATGGGAGAAAGGCCTGCACTAGGGCTAACACAGTCTCTTAAAAACAAGGGATTTAGGCTAGGGAGGTTAAAAACAGGCACCCCCCCAAGGCTATTAAAAGACTCTATTGACTGGGGGGCCACCAAAGAATCCCCTGGGGATAAACAACCAGAACCCTTTTCCCTTTACACAGAAAAAGACGTTGGCCTTAACCAACAGCCCTGTTTTATTGTAAACACAAACAAAGATGTCCACACCCTTATCAACAATAATATACAGGATTCGGCCATGTTTTCTGGAAAAATAACAGGTGTTGGACCAAGATATTGTCCCAGTATTGAAGATAAGATTTTTAGGTTTTCACACAACCCGTCTCATATGCTTTTTTTAGAGCCTGAATGGGACAGATCAGAGCAAATATATTTAAATGGGTTTTCGACATCTTTATCTGAAAAAATACAAACCCAGGCCTTACGACAAATACCGGGGCTAGAGAGGGTTAAACTTATTAGGCCTGGCTATGCTATAGAATATGATTACACTCCGCCCTACCAATTAACAAACACCTTGATGTCTAAAGCATATAAAGGCCTCTTTTTTGCTGGACAAATAAACGGAACCTCTGGATATGAAGAGGCTGCGGCTCAAGGGCTTGTTGCTGGTATTAATGCGCACAACTATATAACAAAAAAAGACCCATTAATATTAACCCGAGACAACTCATATATAGGGGTAATGATTGACGACCTAATAACCTCCCATCTTGACGAGCCTTATCGAATGTTCACCTCAAGATCTGAGCATCGCCTATTTCTTCGACCAGACAACTGTTATAGCCGACTTTTTAAAATAGCAAAAAAACACAACTTATTAACAATAAAACAAACACAAAAAATTAAAAAACTATTAAAAACAGAAGAAAAAATAAACTCGTGGATAAAACAAAAAACCATATTTGTTAATGCAAAAAAAATCCCTTGTGACAAATACTTAAAAAGGCCTGAGGTTTATTTAAAAACCCTTGTGCCCAACAAATTGAAAAAAGAAGAGTTTTTTAATTGGGGGTGCTTTAATGTAGAAACAAACATTAAATATGAGGGGTATATTATTAATGAACAACAAAGAATTGCATCAACCAAAAAACTAGAAAAACTAACAATTCCTTTAACTTTTAAATATCAAAAAGTCCAGGGCCTTTCTAACGAGTCTATCTCTAGGTTGCAAAAAGTGCAACCCCAAACCCTTGGGCAGGCCTCTAGAGTATATGGAATCAGACCAACAGATATAACTCTTTTAGGAATGTTTTTAAAAAAAGGTGTTTCACGTGAAACATAAAGAAGCCCCTTTTTTGTTAAAAAAAACAGATCTTCAGTTTTTAAATAAATATAAAAAAATTAAAGGTCTCTCGCTTGAGTCTTTCCTCTTTTTTTGTTTTAATCTTAATAAAACATGTATTATAACCGACAGAGAAACAATAGAATGGGCCGCCCTTTTATTAAAGGACTATATTCCTAAACAAATTCTTTGTTTTTTAAAACAGGATGCCCCTTTAAAGGGTTTTGATAACCTGTATAACAACACAACCAACGTCTCTATTCAGGCATACTCTAACCACGCCCTTCCAAGGGTTTGTTTTGTAGAAGAGGGCGTGGAGGATACCCTTTTGTTACCCAGGCCCAAAAAAGACTCTTTTATTATTGACAAAAACTGTCAATTTAACGCTTTGGTTGCTTGGTTAAAAAACAACGGTTTTATTTCAGCCCCTCAAAACAACCAAATCAATGTCGGAGAATATTATATCAATGGTGGTATAATAGACCTACGCCCTTTTCACTCACAAACACAAATAAGGATAAGTTTTTTAGAAGATTTTTGTTCTATTTTTAATATTAACAAACACACAAATATAATAAATAAACCTCTCGACTTATTTGAAATTTTCCCTTTTCGCGCCAAAGAAAAAGAATCTCCCTTGAGGGTTTTTAAAAAACATAATTTTTTAATAAAAAAATATAAAAGTGGAACGTTTCAATGTTTTTATAACAAATCACAAAAAAGTCACACTTTAAAAATACAAGCTATTGACTATCAGATATTTATAAAAGATTTTAAAAAACACAAAATAAACCTTCTTCCTTTTGATTCTTCCCAGGGCTTTGTTTTTAAAAATATTGTTTTTATACCTGCGTGGTTTAAAAGGGCTCGGCAGCCTGTTTTTTCTAAAAAAGATTCTATTGTTGGGGGCTTTGACGCTCTTCGGGTTGGGGCCGTTTATATTCACGAAGACTTTGGAATGTGCCGCTTTTTAGGCTTAGAAAAACAAAAACAACAAGAAAGGGTTTGTTTGGAATTTTTAGATGGTCTAGTTAAGCTGGATGTTCATTATGTTTCAAAACTTTCTTTTTTTTCAGAAGAAACAAATAAGCCCTTACATTATCTAAACCGGCCGGGCAAGTGGCTTAACCAAAAAAAACAGGCACAAAAAGAAGCAAAACAATATATTAAACACATTATAACAACATATGCATATCGCGATTCCATTAAAAGTAGGGAGCTAAAAACCCAAGACCCTGTTATAGATGATTTTGTAAGGGCTTTTAAATATCAAGACACCCCTGACCAGGCTCTGTGCTGGCGAGACATCTTGCAAGACTTTAAACAAAAAAAGCCCATGAATAGGCTTGTGTGTGGGGATGTTGGTTTTGGGAAAACAGAAATAGCAATTAGGGCCACATTTGTTTCTGTTTTAAACGGCTTGTCGGTGGTTGTTTTGGCCCCCACCACTATTTTAGCAAAACAGCTACAACACTCTTTTTTTGACAGGTTAAACCCTTTTGGGGTTTCTGTTAAAACCCTCTCTTCTCTTTCTGAAAACAAAGAAAAAAATACAATAGGTTTTATAAATAAAAAAATAGATGTTTTAATTGGAACCTCTGCACTGTTATTCAGAACCAGAATACTGCAGTCTTGTGGTCTTTTTATTGTAGACGAAGAACACCGGTTTGGAGTTCAAGACAAAGAAAGGGTTTTAGAAATAAACCCAACTGTTAACTTTTTAAGCCTTTCTGCCACCCCTATACCCCGATCATTACAGCTTTCTTTAAATAAAATTAGAACTCTTTCTTTAATTAAAACCCCTCCTGTAGAAAGAAAGCCTATTCTTTGTTTTGTAAATAGGTTTAGTATAAAAGTGGTTCATAGTGCTATTTTAAAGGAAATAGGAAGGGGTGGTCTTGTTTTTTTTGTGGATAACTCTGTAGAAAACCTTTATAAAATCCAAAAAAAAGTTTTAAAAACAATCCCAGACATAAGCACTGGAATAATATACAGTAAACTACAAAAAAAACAACTAATCAACAATATGGACCTTTTTGTTAGTGGAAAGATTCAAGTCCTTTTTAGTACAACAATTATTGAGAGCGGTATTGATATTGGAAAGGCAAATACTATAATTATAAACAACGCTCACCTTTTTGGGTTATCTCAACTATATCAATTACGAGGAAGGGTGGGCAGGTCCCCTAGGCAGGCTTTTGCTTGGTTTTTGTTCCCCTTTAAACAACAAACGCAAGATGGGAAAAAGCGTATTCAAAGCATTATAAAAAACACCTCTCTTGGCTCGGGATACCATATAGCTTTATCTGACCTGGAAATCAGGGGGTCGGGGTCCTTGTTTGGTTATAAACAAAGCGGTGGAGGGGGAGTTGGTTTTGAATACTACTCTAAGCTTATCTCTCTGGCGTCCCAGCCTAAACACGAAGAGCCCTGTATAGTAAATATTTTTAACACCAATTTAGAAAAAGAAATACAAAACGAAGGACAAAGGGGTTTTTTGTATAAAAGTGTTTTTTCATCAAACACCAAAGAAGATCTTTTACAAATAAAACAAGATTTTTTAGATTTATTTGGAAGCACCCCTAGCCCCTTCTTGTTTTTATTAAAAACACAAGAAATAGCCCTTCTTGCTGCAACAAAAAAAATAATTAAAATTGTTAGGGTCTCCAGCTTTATAACAATAACCTTCTCTCAAAACCAGCCAGCCGGGTTTGTGTCTTTTATTATTCCTTTTATTTCTTCTTTTTTTACAAACAAAAAAATAAACTTTAGCTTTTCAACAAATAAAAAAAATTTTACTTTTCAATATAAAAGTGTGAAAGAAAATGATTATATTTTATTGTTGTCTTTTTTAAACAAATTATCTTTTTAAATGTTTTTATTTTTATTGTTTTTTAGTTTTTGTTTTTGCTTGCACACCCCTCAACCGTTGGTTGTTTTAAACGACACCGTTTTAACAGATATAGATTTTTATGAAAAAATATCAAAAGATGAGTGGGACTCTTTTGATGTAAATAAAAAAACAAGCGTTTTTAATGATTTTTTAAAGGCGGAATTGGGATACTATGACGCAATTCAAAAAGGTGTTCATTTGAACCCAGAAACAACAAGCCTTTTAATTTCTAGAAAAAAACAAATACTTTTAAATAACACATATGAGCATTTGGTCGCGCGCCCCCTTGTAAACACGTTAGAGGTTAATAAAAACCTTGAAAACCTACAAAACAAGGTTGAGGCATATCATTTATTAATTGGATACAAAACAAGCAAACAAAACACAGATTCTGTTATTTCACAAAAAGAAGCAAAAACATTAATAGACAGCCTTTTTAACGTTATTGTTGAAGAGTCTCGCCAAAACCCCTTAGAAGATGTTTTTATGAGCTATGCAAAAACATTTTCTATAGACCCTTCTGCTAAACAAAATTCTGGCTTTTTGGGTTGGGTTCCATGGGGAAGAACTGTGATGTCTTTTCAAGAACCTCTCTTTTCTCTGCCAATAGGTGCTCTTTCTGAACCTATTCATACTGAATATGGATATCATTTAGTTTTAAAAAAAGCAGAAGGTTTGTCAAGCCATTTTTATTACAGTGAAGACCATTATGCAGACCTTGCCATAAAACTAGCAGAGGGATCTTTGCCCTTTGATTCCTTAAGGACTCTTTCTTCAAACTTTGATTCTTTAATGATTAAAAACTCTAAACTAGTTTTTAACACTCAAAACATGGATTCTTTATTTCTTTTTATTGAAAAAAAACAAAAAGAAAAAAAACTATCTGGAAACAAAAACCAAATAATTGACTGGGTTGGGTCTTCCCCTGAAAACCTTTTTCTTTTTTCTTTTAACAATAAAGGCTTTGGCAAGGGTTGGCTGGTTTCTAAACTAAAAGAAACGGCGTCTTCTCGGGTTCCTCCAATTAAAACAAAAAAAGAGTTACAAAACCTTGTTTTGTTTTTTGTTTTACAAGAAGTTGTTTTAGGTTTAGGAAAAGAACAAAAAATAGAAGAAACGGTTTCTTTTAAAAGAGATTGGATAAACAATAAAAAAAACATTTTATATAGTGAATATTTAGCTTTTTTATTAAATCAGGTTTCTCCTTTAGACTCTTCTTTGGTTAGAAAAGAATATGAAAAACAAAAACTAGAAAAAGAGCTTTTAAAGCCTCGGCGTGTAGTTTTTTCAGAAATAAGAGTTTTTGATGAGGTTGTTGCAAAAACCATTGCTAGTAGAATTAAAAACAAAGAAAGTTTTGAATCTTTGTTAACAGAGTTTGGGGGCAGTATAAAAGAGCCTGTTAGTATAACAAGACAAAACCCTTTAGCGGTTTCTCTTTTTTTAAAAAAAGAGGGGGAAATTTCTGAAATAATAACCAATAAAGATGGGTCTTTTTCTATTGCCAGAGTAGAGAGGTTTTTAGAAGAAGAATATTTTTCTCTCGATTTAGTTTATAATAAAATAGAAAGGGACTTAACCTCTTCTTACCAAGACTCTATAAAAACCTTTTTATTAGATGATTTAATAAACAGCCTTTCCCCAACAATTAATAAAAACATTTTAGGCTTATGATTTTTATTTTCTTTTTATTTTCTTTTTGTTTTTCTCAAAACCAAGGAGTAATAGATGGTGTTTTGGCAATTGTAGACAACTCTGTTGTTTTGCGGTCAGATATAGAAGAACAGGTTTTTCTTTTAGCTAAAGAAAAAAACATTTCTCCTCAAAAATCGCCTCTCGCTTTTGAAAAACTATATAAAAAAATAATAGAAGAGCAAATAGATAGGCAGGTTGTTTTGGCTTTTGCAAAAAAAGACACCCTTATCTCTGTTTCCAACGAAGAGGTTAACAACACCCTAGATAAAAGAATTGAAACCTTTGTAAATATTTTTGGATCAAAAGAGGCCTTAGAGGACACCATGAAAATGTCCATTAACACTATTAAAGGGGAATATTACAAGACTGTCGAAGAAGAGCTTTTTGTAGAAAAATTTCGCTTTTTAAATTTTAACAACACCTCTATCTCAAGACAGGATGTTGTTACTTTTTTTACAACAAATCCAGATTCTTTTCCACAACAAGAAACGTCTGTTGATTTTTCAATAATACAACACCCTGTTGAGTTAAGTAAGGAAACAAAAGAAACAATTTTATCTTTAGCTGTTTCTGTTAAAGACAGTCTTGATTTGGGTCTTTTATCTTTTGATTTGGCTGTAAAAAGATATTCCCAAGACCCTGGATCTGTTTCTTCTGGTGGTAATTTGGGATACACGAAGAGGGGCTCTTTATTGCCCGTATATGAACAAGCGGCATTTTCTTTAAAAAAGGGAGAACTTTCTGATCCCGTTGAAAGCCTTTTTGGTTTTCATATTATACAGCTCTTAGACCGTTTGGGTGAAAAAATAAAAACTAAACATATTTTATTTTCTCTAAAACCCGGAAATAAGGATAAAAAAAATATTATAAAAAAACTAAACAACAAAAAAGAATCTTATTTTAATGACCCTTCTTTATTTGATTCTTTGGCTGTATCTTTCTATAATGAACATAAAAATCTTTCAGGCTATTATGTTAATTTTGATCTTTCCAGGGTTCCTTCTTTTTTACAAAAAAAACTTATAGAAATGGATAGTTTTTCTTTTTCTGAGGTTTTTGAGAAAGAGGGTTTTTTGTTTTTATTATATAAATATTCAACAAAAAAACCCCCACCTCTTTCCTTAGAAAGGGACTGGGTTTTAATAGAACAAGTCGCTCTTTCACATAAAAACTATAAAAGTTTTCAAGCGTGGATAAAGGAAAAAAAGAAAGAGATTTATATCAAAAAATTCTATAACTAATGGTTATAAACAATTATTTTTTTTATAAACAATTAAAGAAGTTCTTTAAGTTTTAATTATAAAATAAAAGAAAAGAAAGAAAAAAAACAAAAAAGAAAAAAAGTTATAAACAAGCCAACAATAATAATAATAAAAAAAGTAATTATATTATATAATTTCTTTATTTATAATGCTTGTTAAGTTATTAAAAACACTTTAAAATTCAGGGTGTCTTTTTTAGCAAAAAAAACAAAAAAAATCAAATGAAATTTAGAACAACAAAAGAAAAGCTTTTTTCAGCTTTAAACGAAACAAATAAAATAATTCCAATAAGAACAACCCTGCCTATTTTAGGTTGTGTTTTAATTAAAACAACAAAAGAAAAAATTATTTTAACAGCAACAGATCTTGAGCAAACAGTTATAACAGAAGTTTTAGCAGAAGTTCCCGAAGAAGGAAGTATCGCTGTACCCGGTAACAGATTTATGGAAATAGTTGCAGCGCTACCTTCTGGCCCTATTGAAATTGCAAGCAAAGAAGATAAAGAGGTTGAAATAAGTTCTCCAAAAGGTGTTTATAAAATTATGGGCAAAGAACCTTCGGAATATCCTGAAACGCCCCAGCTTAATTCTAATCAAAAAATTAAAATAAAAGGCAAGGAACTTTTAGATATTATAAACAACACTCTTTATGCTGTTAGTAAAGACGATTTAAAGCCAGCTTTATGCGGAATATATTTAAATATAGCCAATAACAGTATTATGGCCGTGTCAACAGATGGACATAGGCTTGTTAAATATGAAAAAGAGGTTGAGGCGCAAAACCCAGAAGGGGCAATTATTATTCCTGGAAAGTTTTTTTCAATTTTAAAAAACAATATAAATATTACAGGAGAAATTCTTATTAATATGAGCGAAAACCATATAGAGGTAACAGAAAACAATACAACAACAATTACCCGAATTATTAAAGAGAGTTTTCCCGACTTCAACAGCGTTATACCAGATCAAAAAAACAACAAGGTTACAATAAATTCAAACGACCTTAATGAGGCTGTTAAAAGGGTTTCTATTTTTTCTAACAAAACAACAAGACAAATTATTTTGTCTTTCGAAAACAACGAAATCGTGGTTTCAACAGAGGACAAAGAAACAAAATCTTCTGCAAAAGAGCACATTGTATGTGAATTTAAAGGTGAAAACGTTTCTGTTGCTTATAACGCTCAATATTTAAGAGAGGTTGTTCAGCATTTAGATAGTAATGATATAAATATTTTTTTAGGAACGCCAAGAACAGCAGCAGTTTTTAAACCACAAAAAGAAAAAGAAAAAACTAAACTAACAGCTCTGTTGATGCCGCTAAGAACAGCTGGGTGAACATAAATAGTTGAAAAAAATTAATAACATATTAGGGGTTTTTTTAAACAAAGAAAAAAATAAAGACTTTGTTTTTTTTGAAACAATGCAAAAAAAATGGAAAACCAAAATTCCTCAAAAAATTAGAAATAATGCTAAAATAATTGATTATACCGATGGAACTTTAGTTTTAAAGGCAAAAAATCCTTCATGGAAAAACGAGCTTTTATTTTTTGTTGAAGAAATAAAAAAAAACTTTCAACAAAAGAAAATCAAATAAATAAAATTATCATAAAATAAAATGGCAGACACTCAATATAGTTCAGATAAAATAACCGTTTTAAAAGGGTTAGAGGCTGTTAGGAAGCGGCCCGCAATGTATATTGGGGACGTGGGAAAAAAGGGATTACACCACCTTATATGGGAGGTTGTGGACAACTCTATTGACGAGGCAATGGCTGGTTTTTGTGATACTATTAAAATAACCCTAGAAGAAAATAAAAGTGTAACGGTTGAAGATAATGGAAGAGGAATTCCTGTAGATGTTCATAAAAAAGAAGGGAAGTCTGGTTTAGAGTTGGTTATGACGGTTTTACATGCTGGGGGTAAATTTGATAAAGATACATATAAGGTTTCAGGAGGGCTTCATGGTGTTGGTGTTTCTGTTGTAAACGCCCTTTCGGTAAAATGTATTGCCGAAATAAATAGGGATGGAGGTATTTATACACAAAGTTATAAACATGGTGTTGCCCAAAAAGAGGTTGAAAAAATAGGAACAACAACAAAAACAGGAACAAAGGTTAATTTTATTCCAGATTATGATATTTTTGTTGGACAAGAGTATGAGTTTGATATCGTTGATGAAAGGTTGAGGGAGTTGGCATATTTAAACAGTGGAATTAAGATACTCCTTGAAGATAAAAACCAAAACAAAAAAGTAGAACATTTTTATAAAGGGGGACTATCTGAATTTGTTAAACACTTAAACAAAAAAAACACAACTTTGTTTGAAGAACCGGTACACATCAAAGGAGAAAAAGAGGGTGTCCCTGTTGATTTAGCTTTAAGTTATAATGAAACCTATTCTTCTAATGTTCTTACTTTTGTTAACAACATAAACACAATAGAGGGTGGTACGCATTTAGCAGGGTTTAAAACGGCACTAACAAGATCTTTAAACCAATATGCAAATAAAAACAAATTAATAAAAACAAAAAAGAACGAAAATATTTCTCTAAGTGGTGACGATGTAAGAGAAGGGATTACCGCTGTTTTGTCTATAAAAGTTCAAGAACCGCAATTTGAAGGGCAAACCAAAACAAAGCTAGGAAACGGAGAAATTAAAGGTGTTTGTGATTCTATTATTATGGAAGGCCTGTTAGATTTTTTAGAAAGAAACCCAGACACTGCAAAAACAATTATTTTAAAAGCAGAAAACGCAGCCAAAGCCAGAGAGGCTGCCAAAAGAGCTCGAGAGCTGGTAAGAAGGAAAAGCGTGTTAGATATCTCTGCACTTCCTGGAAAACTAGCAGACTGTTCGGAAAAAGACCCAGCACTAAGCGAATTATATATTGTTGAGGGGGATTCTGCAGGAGGGTCTGCTAAACAAGGAAGAAACAGAAGGTATCAAGCGATATTACCATTAAGGGGAAAGGTTATTAATTCAGAAAAAGCAAGAATAGATAAGCTTTTAAATAATAATGAAATTCAAACAATGATTACGGCTTTTGGCGCAGGTTTTGGTGGGGACGGAGATTCAGAAGAAACATCAGCAGGAGATTTTAATATAGAAAAACTTAGGTATCATAAAATAATAATAATGACAGATGCAGATGTAGACGGATCACATATTAGAACCCTTTTGTTAACCTTTTTGTATAGAAAAATGCCAGAGCTTATTGTTGGAGGGTATGTATATATCGCATTGCCGCCTCTTTACAAAATTGTTAAAGGAAAAACAGAAAAATGGGTTTATACAGACAGAGAAAAAGATTTAATAACAGATGAATATAAAAAAACAAACACTCGATTTGAGGTTCAGCGATATAAAGGGCTAGGAGAAATGAACGCAGAACAGTTATGGGAAACAACAATGAACCCAGAAAACAGAACTTTATATAAAGTAACATTAGAACAACTTAAAGACCCAAATAAAGTGTTTGCTGATTTAATGGGGGACGATGTTGAGCCGAGGAGAGAGTTTATATTAAAAAATGCAAAATATGCAACCAATTTAGATATTTAAAATGGAAGAAGAATTTAAAAATCAAAACATATTAGGAAGAGATCTTGTAGAGGAGATGGAGGATTCGTATTTATCATATGCGATGTCTGTTATTATTAGCCGAGCGCTCCCAGATGTTAGAGATGGGTTAAAGCCTGTTCATAGAAGGGTTTTATTTGGGGCATCAGATATTGGAGCTCTTTGGAATAGAAAACATAAAAAAAGTGCAAGAATTGTAGGTAATGTTATAGGAAAATATCACCCTCACGGAGATCAGTCTATTTATGATTCTTTGGTTCGTATGGCACAACCATGGTCTTTAAGATATTTATTAATTGATGGACAAGGCAATTTTGGGTCTGTTGATGGGGATGGTGCTGCTGCTATGAGATATACAGAAGCAAAAATGTCTAAAATTGCTTCAGAGATGTTGAAAGACATAGAAAAAGAAACTGTTGTATTACAACCAAATTTTGATGATAGTTTAGAAGAGCCAACTGTTTTACCAACACAAATTCCCAACCTTTTAATGAATGGGTCCGAGGGTATTGCGGTTGGTATGGCAACCAAAATCCCGCCCCATAACCTAAAAGAACTTGTGTCTGGTTTAATTGCCTTATTAAAAGACCCAAATATCTCCAGTGAAGAGATATTTGAAAAACATGTGAAGGGTCCAGATTTTCCAACCTCTGGTTTTATAATGGGTGTAGATGGCATTAAATCTGCATACACAACAGGGCGAGGCAGGGTTATTATGAGGGGAAGAGCAGACATAACAGAAAACCCAAACGGAAAAGAGGTTATTGTTATTAATGAAATACCATATCAAGTAAATAAGGCTAATTTAATAGAAAAAATAGCAGACCTTGTTAGAGATAAAAAACTTGAAGGTATTTCAGACCTAAGAGATGAGTCAGATAAAGATGGAATGAGAATAGTTATAGAGTGTAAAAGAGATGCGATTGCTGAAATAATATTAAATAATTTATATAAATACACACAGTTACAAGACACTTTTGGAATTATTATGCTGGCAATAGTTGACGGTGTTCCAAAGGTTATGTCTATAAAAGAGGTTTTAAACCAGTTTCTTTTATTTAGACGAGAAATTATTATAAAAAGAACAACTTTTGATTTAAAAGAGTCAGAGGCCAGAGCGCATGTTTTAGAAGGCCTTAAAAAAGCATTAGAAAATATAGATAGGGTTATTGAGCTGATTAAAACATCAAACAACCCAGAAGAGGCAAAACAAAAACTTATAAGCGAATTTCAGTTTACAGACCTTCAAACAAAAGCTATATTAGATATGAGATTACAAAAATTAACGTCTTTAGAAACAGATAAATTATTAGAAGAGTTAAAAGAATTACATAAAAAAATTACTTATTATAAAGAAATTTTAAACAGCTATGAGTTACAAAGCAGCATTATTAAAGAAGAGCTTTTAGATGTTGAATCAAAGTATGGGGATGAGAGAAAAACAGAAATAATTCCAATAAGCGGAAATTTGACGATTGAAGATATGATTGCAGACGAGGATATGGTTGTAACGATTAGTCATAATGGATATATAAAAAGGCTTCCTGTTTCTACATGGAAAACCCAAAACAGGGGAGGAAAAGGAATGAAAGGAGCAAACACAAAGCAAGACGACTTTGTGGAACACCTTTTTATTGCCTCAACACATAACACAATGTTGTTTTTTACAGATACAGGAAAATGTTATTGGTTAAAAG
>CETH01129624.1_pt1 | contig 31066 bp, 31 predicted proteins | sample 361461 | NCBI WGS metagenome assembly CETH01 (sample SAMEA2622695, study PRJEB7988) | marine metagenome | isolation source: saline water (ENVO:00002010), including
CCCCCTACTACCGGCATTTTGACGGATAACAATCCAGATAAACCATAGTCTATTCTGGTTACTACAATTTTAATTTACTACAGACGAAAAAGCTTCCGCGCATTTTCACCCAAGATGTTCCGTTTCTGCATATCGTTCAGAAATTCTAGATCCCAGATTACCGACGGGACATCCATGTCAGGCAACGGATAGTTTGATGCATAAATGACTTGGTTGCCCGCGTCGATCGCCTTCATAGTCTTTTCAAGGAGGTAAGTATCACCCGCCTCAAGTGGCTGAGAGGTGTAATACATATCCCGTAGGTATTCGCTCGGTAGTTTACGTAGTCCGGGAACTTCCGAGGACCTCATCCGGTACTCAGAATCAATTCGCTGGTTCACCCATAGGATCCACGCAAGCCCACCTTCCATCCATAGAACGTCAAGATTTGGAAAACGTTCATTCATGGCGTTACATAGCCAATTCACGCAATGGACTACATTGTAGAATGGATAACCGATGGCTTGGACCGCTACGAATCGGCTCGGACTCCCGAAAGTAGGGTCGTCCCAGTCGTAGCCGGTGTGGAATGACAGTACCTTGCCCGCTTCCTGTATCGCGGAGTAGGTCTTGGCATAGACGTTATCATGAACCGCGTTATGTCGAACCGACGTGACAAGAAAACCGACGATGCCAGGTACATCTTTGAATTCCTGAACAATACGATAGGACGCTTCCGGGTCATTAAAGGGTAGATAAGCAAATGATTTAAGACGAACAGACTCTGAGAGTACTTTCTCGACTAGCCAACGATTATACGCCCTTGCAATCTGTGCTTCAAACTCAACCTGCGGGTGCATGCCCATAAGCATCATCGGAGTCGGCAATAGAACCGCAATATCGACACCCATAGAGTCCATGCGCTTATGGGCCAGTTGGACATCACGATGCCCTCCATTTCCAGAGGTTTTTTCCAACTGCCGGAGCGGTTCTCGCGTTATACGACCTCCTAAATCTTGATAACCAACCCGAGAATAGGGAAAACCGCGCGACTTCCGCGCAACCCCAAGAGCAGACATAGAAAGCTGTCGCATTACAGGATCTTCTATATATTCTAGCAACTCGCGGACGGACTCTGTTTCGTAGTGATGGGAATCAGCGTCAACGATAAAAATATCCCTCAAACCACGTTCATCACGTTGTCGCGCGGCATTTGTCAAAAGCTGTGCGGTGTCGAAGTCATCAACTTTCAGGCTATAGATTTCATCACTGGAGGGTAGCTCCATTTTGGTCCTCTTTTGTGAAAATCAGTCTTTTAGATTTTCGATATATCGAAAGTGGACTCAGCGAACAGGTCTTCCGGCGTCATTAAACGTTCTGACAATCCGTCGTTATACGAATAACGCGCCAACGCCTCTATTTCGTGCCGGCATTCCTCGATTCCGTATTTCCAGTAATCTGATCCCATCAGCGCTACGGTGTCCCGAAGTTCAGCAGCCACCCATGGCAGGGCGACGCTTAGCGCCGCGGTCTTCGCCACATCCTGATACGCGATGTCCCGGGCTTCTAAGAAAGCCTTATAGAGGCTACCCGGGAGCCAAGGATGCTTTTCGGCAAGATCCTTTCGAAGACCCATCAAATGCATGATTGGGAAAATACCCGTATCACGGTAATACTCTTTTTCAACAGTTCTGAAGTCCGGGAACAAACGCCCTATGTTTGGCTTTTGAAGGGTATAGCTGGAAGGCTCCCGTGCCGTAGTCAGGGCATCAAGCTCGCCCGCCTCGAACATCTCGACCAGCGTCCGATCCTCCGGAATAGGTTCGAGGTCGAGACCATCTGGCGCAATGAACGGCGTACGTTCATCGCGGCCCGCCTCCTCCTGCCCTCCCGATCTCCAGCGTATCTCATTAGATTTAACGCCAAACTGGTCGTCCAAAATACCACGCATCCAGACGGGAGCTGTCATCTGATACTCGGGCGTACCAACGAGTTTACCTCGCAGGTCCTCTGGTTTGGTGATTCCGCGGTCTGTCCGAATGTAAAAACCGGAATGACGGAACACCCGGCTAACGAAGGCCGGGATACCAACATAGTCTGCCTTTCCCTGCGACGTTACGCGCATATGGCTTGAAAAGGATAATTCGCAACAATCGAATTCGGCATAACGAAAAGCGCGGAAAAAAACCTCCTCCGGCTCCATCGGAATGAATGTCACATCGCATCCCTCCACCTCCACCCGACCGTCCTTGATAGCGGCCATACGGTCCATATCGCCTGCAACAATTGTGATTTGAATATTTTTCGCCACGTCTTAATACCTCGTCGATTGTTAAATGGTCCTGACAATTTGCCAGTTCATTAAATACGATCCTTACACATTCTATAGTCCCTCTTTGATCCCGGCCAGTCTCATTCAATCTGCATCGTCATCGGAGTGACAAACTCCGAACCGAAACTAAATTTTTCCCAAATAATTCCGGTGTGTCCGGATAGGTAATAGGTATCGACCTGAAACCTGAGTTTGAAGATCTGCGTATCACTCAATAACAGCGGTCTGTTATATCCAACCAAGAACTAGGCTCTAAATCGATCTGATTTTTGTAGTCAAATGGCTAATAATAATTTTTAGAAAGCATAGAACCGCAGTGTCTCCGCGAGAATAACAATCAGTCTATACTAGCGCCAACCCTCTGGGCCGCAGCACGCAATTCCTCCCATGCTTCATCGTTAAGGGTGATCCCATCCGCCGTGCGCTCAATAATACAAACGCGCTCGGGATCTCCGGCAACCATCACCTGCCGTTCAGTAACGGTAGGCCGTGCTGACTTTACGTACGCTACCGTTGCGTCGATTTCTGCACGAAGCCAGTCAACATCTACAAGGCGTTCAGGATCAACCAAGACTGTAAACATGTTATTTACGATACTTTCCTGTCGAGGATTTCCGGGCTGAATAGTTCCACCTCCTGAAAGACCACCGGCAAGTAGTTCACACATCAATGCCAAACCGGACCCCTTATAATCACCAAACGGCAGTAGGGATCCCCTCGGATTGTCATATACAACAGACGGGTCAGTAGAAGGCAGACCCATGTTATCAATTACCAAATTTGGACCAAGTTTTTCCCCTTTCGACATTGCAACTCTCGCCTTACCGAGCGCAATTTTGCTAGTTGCCATATCAAGCATTGTTGGTGGTGTATTTTCTGTACCCGGAATGGCAATACAGACGGGGTTCGTCACAAACCTCGGTTCCGCGCCGCCCCACGGAGCCACAGTTGGAGAGTGATCGGTAACATTGACGAAATGGATAGAAATCAACCCCTCCGCAATTGCGATATCTCCATAGGCGCCTACTCGGCCAATATGATGGGCATTCCGAATTGTCATGAGCACAACACCTGTTTCCGCGCATCTCTCAATAGCCCGGTCCATTGCATCTCCGGCAACACGGGGACCGAAACCTCGACCACCGTCGAACATCAAAATCGCTCCATCGTCTCTGATCAGTCTAACCTCGGTGTTGGGAGTGAGAAGGCCGTTCTCGAAATGGCTTATGTAGGTTGCCACCAAACCAACGCCGTGGCTGTCGTGGCCCTTCAAATTAGCTTGAACTAGCGAGTTCGCGACAAGTACCGCCTCTTGGGTCTGACTACCCATGGCCTCAAAAATAGCGATGATTTTTAACTTCAGGTTATCGGCATCAATGCGCATTTCTTTGTTTCGATTCTCAAAACCGCTCAGGACTAAACGGCGAAAGGTCAAAATTTATTTTTTTACCTCTTGCCAAACCGGCAATTATCTCTCCCGTCACAGCCGCCATCGTAAGCCCCAGATGTCCGTGTCCAAATGCTAAATATAAATTCCTTCTCCCAGGTAGTCGTCCAATTACTGGAAGACTATCTGGCATTGAGGGCCTATACCCCATCCAGCGCTCGGCCCCCTTTAAATTCAAATCTGGTACGAACGGCTTCGATAGTTTCGCCAAAACATCTGCGCGACGCCAGTCAGGCGCTAGATCTAGGCCACCGAATTCCACCGTCCCAACCAAGCGGATACCACCCGTCATTGGAACAATACCAAATTTATGGTCACCGACGATGATGGGGCGGCGCATTTCAATTCCCGGATTGGGCAGCCAAAGGTGATATCCCCTCTCAGTTTCGAGCGGAACGGAAGCACCTACAGATTTTACAAAAGGCTTAGAAAATGCGCCGGCGGCAATGACCAAACCGCCTATCGGAAGATAGGCTCCGTCAGTTAATAGGCGACATGGCTCACCATCTTCGCGCCTTTCAATACCGGTTACATTGACCTTTACAAATTTACCACCATTTCGTCTGAATAGTTCGAACAGTCTTTGAGACAAATGAAACGGATGAGTGATAGAATTAGCGTTGGGCGTAAATACCCCCCGGTGAAGTTTGGGTGAAAGAGATGGTTCAAGTTGACGCATTTCTTCTACGGATAGTTCTTCAAGTTTAGAGCCACGCCGGCGTCGCAATTCATCTGACAATCGAGATTTTTCCCAAGCTTCTCTTGTACGATAAACATGCAGCTCGCCTGATTGGCGCCAAATATCCCCTGCATTGGCAGCGGTAATAAGTCCAAGCCATGCGTCATTTGACCGATCAAGTAATGAAGCAAGAGCAAATGAAATTTGTTCAACCTTGTCGGGTCGAGCGTTAAGCGCGAATTTGAGCAGCCATGGTGCTATCCGATGAAGGTAACGCCATCTAACAACCAGCGGTCCCATTGGGTCTAGCAGCATGCTGGGAACCGCGCGCATGATTCCAGGTGTCGCGATAGGCACAACGGAGTCAATTTGGATCAGCCCAGCATTCCCAAAAGACGTCCCCGTGCCTGGATCGAGCCTATCAACAAGGGTAACATCAAACCCCTCCCTCTGCAGCGAAACAGCGCAACAAAGTCCGACAACACCTGCACCCAATATTGTAAAATGTTGTTTTATTTCAGAAAGTCCTGTCAAATGTTTAACATTTCTGATTCCGATACCCGCTCAGGATGCATTGTTAATAAGGCGAAGTCCAACCAGTAAATTTGACCCCGGCATAATTTTAAGTACCTATTTAGATATCAATACCGGTCGCTACGAGGCAATAGGGTCAATCTTCGTATTGAGTTGATAGATGTCGGACGTTAGGGTTGCAATATGAAAGCTGAGAACGTTCCCGTTATTGATATTTCACCATTTCTTGCCGGTGATAGCGTTGGCAAAACAACCGTTTCGAAGGCAGTCGCGGAAGCCTGTAAGACAATTGGTTTTTTTGCCATAAAAGGACATGGGGTGCCACAGGCAATCATCGAGGATCTACGAGAGGCCTCTCACGTATTTTTTGAACAAAACGAGGAAATAAAAAAAGCCTCCAGCCACCCAATCCCTGATACTCCAAGAGGCTTCCGCGAACTAGCAGGCGAGGCACTAGGTCGAACCGTTGTGCCGGATGCCACCCCAGACCTAAAAGAATTTTATCATTACGGGCCAGAGAGTTGGCCCGAAGCACCGTATTATACCTCTCCCCAAGGACAGAACTACTTCATTCCGAATCTTTGGCCGGAAGAGCCGCCGACTTTCAAAAAAGCCGCCGTGGCTTACTACGAGGAAATGAACCGGCTGGTAATTGATGTAATTCATATTATCGCACTAGCATTAGGTTTGCCCGAAACTTGGTTCGATGACAAAACTGATAAACACGCTACCGCCGCTCGGCTGAATTACTATCCATTGCTAAAAGGTGACCCACCAGCCGGCCACATCCGCGCCGGCGAACATACCGATTATGGTATGATGACCATCCTTATGGGTGAAGACGAACCCGGCGGCCTACAAGTGCGCACTAGGCAAGGCGAATGGATTGACGTCGAAACGCGACCGGAATTCTTCATCATCAATATCGCGGACCAGCTAATGCGTTGGACGAATGATACGTGGTTGTCGAACATGCACCGGGTCGTAAATCCTTCTGTAACGTCGAAGCCAACCCGCGGCCGACTCTCGGTCGGCTATTTTTTCCAGCCTAACTACGATGCCGTTATAGAGTGTATTCCGACCTGCACTGGGCCGAATAACCCGCCCAAATACGAACCGGTCGTCGCCGGAAAATACCGCGATCTTAAATACGAACAGGGTAACGACGTGAGCGCAAAAGCTGAAGTATAGTGGGCTAGCGATAAGACAATCGGCATGCCATGCTGTGTCAAACTAGATTCAGGAGGTTGGGATGACAGAATCCGTGACGCTGGAACTCTTCAGCGATTACGTCTGACCTTGGTGTTATCTCAGTACCGTGCGTATTGAAAAGCTCCGCCAGAATTACGATATCAATATAAAGTTAGTACACTTTCCCTTACATCCAGATACGCCACCTGAAGGCCGTGAGATGGCCGGATTTTATGCCGAGCGCGGGCTAGATCCTGAAAAAATGTACTACGACATGAAAGAGCGTATGGACGTTGAGGGTCTTCCCTACGGTAAACGTACGCATTCGTATAACAGTCGTCTGGCGCAGGAATTGGGAAAATGGTCCGAAACAATCGAAGAGGGAGAGCGCCTAGAAAAAGAGTTCTATAAAGCATACTTCGTAGAATCCCTGAACATTGGCGAGGTCGATGTTTTGCTTGAATGCGTTAAAGATGCCGGCCTGTCGGTGCAGGAGGCGAAATTAGTTGTCGAAAACCGCACATTCGAGAAAGCGGTGGACGACGACTGGGCTAAATCCCAAAAATACGGTGTTACTGGCGTTCCGACCTATGTCGCGGGTGGATACGGCGTGGTCGGCGCACAACCATACGAGGTACTCGAGAAGTTTATGCTCGAAATAGGCGCAAAAAAGAAATCGCCTCAAATGTTTTAATGGCAGCGGTGGTTAGCATAATGCATGCATCGGGAGATGTAATACAAAACGAAGAACTACAACCAAACGAATACTCGAGGTAATGATGGAGCAGAAAGAATACGACTACATCATTGCAGGTGCAGGCTCGGCCGGCTGCACGCTCGCAGGGCGTTTAACAGAAGACCCAAATATTTCGGTCCTTTTACTGGAGGCGGGGGGATGCGACTGGGACCCTCTTATCCATATACCTGTTGGTATGGGGAAAATTCACGAACTCGGCCTGCACGACTGGGGCTACATCTCTGAGCCCAACACAGAATTAAATGGACGCCGGCTTAAAACAAAACGCGGAAAGGTTTTAGGGGGCTCCTCATCCGTCAACGTAATGGCATATACGCGCGGGCATCCCGATGATTACGACCGATGGTCACTTAACGGCAGCGCCGGCTGGTCATATGCCGAGGTACTACCATACTTTAAACGATGCGAGACTTGGGAAAACGGCGCCAATGCATGGCGCGGCGGAGACGGACCAGTGGGAACCGAGTACGCGAAAACCCAGGACCCGATTTTCGACGCGTGGATCGATGCAGCGAATGCTGTCGGTTTACCGGTTACAGAAGACTATAACGGACCGCAGCCGATTGGCTTTAGTAAAGGTCAATACACAATCCGGAACGGGCGACGATCCTCATCCGCAAACGCTTTTCTGAAACCAGCAAAGCGCCGACCGAACCTCACAGTCCATACCCGAGCGCTCGCCACACGTATCCTAATGAATGGGACGACTGCCAACGGAATCGAATACCTACATAAAGGAAAAACCGTCTCGGCCGGGGCTAATCAGGAAGTCATTCTGTCCGGCGGCGTATTCAATACACCCCAGCTTCTAATGCTTTCGGGTGTCGGGCCCGCCAGTCACCTCAAAGAATTCGGTATCGAATGCATCGTCGACTTGCCGGTGGGAAAAAATTTACAGGATCATTTAGTCGTCTCAAACTTCTGGAGCCGGCCAAACAATACTAGCCCGTTCCGGGAAGAACTTCGCTACGATAAAATCGCCGTCAGCATGGTACGCGCGTACCTATTCGGAACTGGGCCCGCTACGGTCGTACCGGGCGGAATGCATGCATTTCTGAAAAGTGCGCCAGATGTCGACGCGGCCGACTGGGAATTTTTGTTCCGCGGAGCACCGCCTGATGCGAACCCTTGGTTCCCCGGGATAAAGAAAAAATACGAAGATGGTTACGCCATTCGCTGCGGCATCGTCCACCCGAAAAGCCGCGGCGAAGTTCGTCTTCGTTCAACTAACCCCAGAGATCCCCTAGTAATAGATTTTCGTTTTCTGTCTAATAACGACGATCTTGTCTCTCTTCGTAAGGGGTTCAAAATGGCGCGTGAAGTCGCACAACAGGATGCGTTGGGCCCATATCGTGGCCAAGAACTGACTCCCGGACCAAGTGTAAAAACCGATACCGAACTTGATGATTTCATTCGCAATACAGTGGTAACTATAGACCACCCCTCCTGCACGTGTCCTATGGGAACCGGACCGGAGAGCGTATTAGACCCGGATCTGCGGGTCCACGGAATTCAGAAGTTAAGAGTTGTCGATGGATCCGCTATGCCCGATCTCACCTCAGCGCATATCAATTCCACGATATTAATGATGGCTGAAAAAGCTACCGACATCATACTTGGACGCGACCCACTGCCCGCCCATAGAGAAAATTAATCTCACTGTGGTATTTGTAGCGGAAAAAGATATCAAAACGTTCGAGGTTGATGGAGCCATTATCATCCGCTCAGCATTTAACGGCGACTGGCTGGAATAGCTTGGCGTCGCAGTTTAGGATGTTATGAACGACCCGAGTCCGTTTTCGCGAGAATACATTCAAACTGGGAAAGGTCGTTTCCGTTACATTTCATCATATGAGCCGACGCAATCACGTCCTTAATGACTTTATGCTGAATTCGCCAGCAAGCGCGATAGCGGCGGCATTTTTGCGATTTGATAAACTTAACCCAGTCGATGAATACCTGTTAGTTAAAAAGCCTTGAACTGATGCACCAACTTATTGGCATCAGGACTTACCGTATTTTGAAGTGTCCTGGCAGGATTTTATCTCTTTCTAGATTCCACTAGATCCGGTCACGGCGGATACAGGTGTGATGAAGTTCGCTACAGGCTCTCACAATTGGCGCAAGATTTATAAGCCGGCACTGATCGGAAATGGTTAAGATTCTACTGGTGCAGCGGTGTTTGACGGACCCGCTCCAGATATCGGGGCACACCCAGATCAGTATAATATTGAACTATTTGAAATGGAGAAAGGTGATGCGCTTTTTTTTCACGCGGCAACCATACACGCAGCGGAACCTAACAGATCGAACAACAGACGCCGTCGGGCCCTTTTCTTTACGTTATGGCCGAAGCCGAGCGACGTGAGAGCCCCGCGACTACGTGCCATCTCAGTAAGATAAGACCGACCTCATTCCCGGCGGCCCACTTGATGGAAACGATTATCCCTTGATCTGGCGCTCCTGAAACCTTTAACTGCCATACGATCTGACCGTGGCACTATCCAAGATCGACTGCTGGCTTTAAAGTACAAAAGATCTTTGGTTTTCCAAGTACCATTAAGCACTCCTGCCCTTTTTGCATGTTTAGAGCCCGGTGATTGCCTCCAGATGCACACCCTGCTCCATATGATGTGCCCGAGTCGCATCGAACTTTTCCTTAACTGGCGGCGGAAGGGCGATTTCGCTCGCTATCTCCGGGATTTTCTCCAAACGCGCGTACCAGGACCCAAGATTGTGATGAAGACGCGCCAGTGGATAACCGGCCAGCGTCAACCGGTTGGCATAGATAAACCATGCAATGTCCAACACACTGAGGCCGTGAGGTAAAAGATACTCTTGGTCAGCCAATCTCTCGTCTAGTTCACTAAACACCATGCGGAATTTTTCAGCTGCCGCCCGGGCGACATCGTCGGTAATCCCCCTATCGGCGTAACTTTTCCAAAAATCGATCTCAATACCAACTCGCCCGTCTTTCTGTCCGTTGACGGTACCCGAACCACCGGTCGCGTACTTCTCTAAGTCTTCCGAAGATTTTGGGTCGTGGGGCGGATTGAACACGAACCGAAAACTCAGGGCCCGGAGGTCGAGATGCAACTCGTCTTCGTGTCTAAGCAGCTCGGCTACCTTGTCCTCGGATCCTGTCGGAATCAGAGGTACCTCAGGGTAAACAGCCTCTAAGTACGCCAAAATATCGTTGCTCTCAATGTGAACGTCGCCGTTATGAACGATTGCAGGTAGAAGTCCACGCGGATTGATACCCAGAAAATATCCGTTGAGATTTTCATTTGTCATTAAGTCAATCTCGTGGGATTCCCATTTCACTCCTTTAAGTGCCAGAAATATCCGTAACTTCTGAGAACAGGACGAAAATAGGAAGTGGAATACGTGCAAACCTTCCCAATTTAACACTTCGCGCGTTTCGATGTCCTCTTCGGCTAATTTGACCATAGTATTTCTCCCCTAGCGGACAAATAAAAACTTGCCGTGATGCTGACGTTTCTAAGACTATAGATAACAGGCTGTTACTCACATAAGAATAATAATCGTCAGCCGGCTCCGGAAATCACAATTTTCCCGAAATGTTTATCCTCGCCCATTAAATTGAAAGCGGCTTTGGCCTGATCAAACCCAAAGACCCGGTCTACTTCAGGTTTTAGGCCGTTTGCGAAAATCGCTGAGTTCATATCTTTAAACATCTCTCGACTTCCCACATAAATCCCAGTCAGGCGCACGGACTTCCCGAGCAACGGAAGTGGGTTTATTTGACCCTGCGTGAGAACACCGATCAAGCCAATGTGTCCCCCGAAACCGACTGCATCAATCGACGTTTGCAGCGTTCCTGCGCCGCCAACCTCGACGACTTGATTAACGCCCTCGCCGTCTGTCAAATCTAGCACAGTTTTTCCCCAATCGGCGGTATCGATATAGTTTATGGTTTCATCGGCGCCCATGGCGCGAGCACGTTCGAGTTTTTCATCACTCTTCGAAGTCACTATCGTCCTAGCCCCCATCATCTTTGAAAACTGCAATGCAAAGATCGATACGCCACCTGTCCCCATCACAAGCACAGTATCCCCTGCTTTTAGCCTGCCCTGCTCGACAAGCGTATTCCAAGCCGTTACACCTGCACAGGTCAGTGTGCTTGCTTCCTCCCAAGTAAGGTGTTCCGGCAAATGCACGAGCGAGGTTTCAGGTAAAATGGCCTCTTCGGACAGCATTCCCTCTTCTGGGCCGCCAAGAGCACTTTTCATAACCGACCCGTGCATTGGACCGCCCTCCCAACGTTTAAAAAAACAGCTAGCAACCCGGTCTCCCGGCTGAAAATCCCTGACGTTATCGCCTACCGCTACCACCACGCCAGATGCATCGGAATTGGGAATCCGTGGAAGCGGTGTGTTACGGGCTGTTGGCGCACGCACTGTATTGAAATCACGCCGATTGATAGAAGATGCTTTTACTCTAAACCGAACTTCGCCAGGACCAGGGTCGCCGATTTCAATATTGTTGAGAGCAAGAGCATTGATGCCGTCATCATTTTCTATCTGCCAGGCTTTCATCTGAGTCTCTCGTCCTTCGAAATGTTGAACTTATTTTCTGCGCCAGCGAGCCGCACCATGATGGCTTTTGCCGGCCATTAGGATGGCGCCAATCGTCTGTAGGAGTAGCTCGTCACCACTGAACGATGCGATACGTTTCTGCTGCGCGCCGACCCAGTTTGGAAACAAACTATAATTGATCCCGAAAATGATAGCCTCGCCATCGAACGACCAGGAACCCCCAAAAGATACATAGCCGCCGGCTGCCTCACTTTTTTCATCCGAAGTCCCGCCAAGTAAATCTCCACTCCTGTATGACGTCCGGCCGGACCGCATCATTGTAAACGCGTATTGTCGGTCGGCACTGAGGATCAAGCTCCCGACCGCATCGGTGCCGAGCGGTTCCACTTCGACACCAGAATCATCAGTAAACCAAAATCGCTGGAGGTCCCATGTCGCATGTAAATCATGTTCTTTCATAGTATTTGCCTGTTCTTGTACTTCATCGCAGAATAGCGTCATGCAGGTTCCTGAAGCTTATCTGTCCTCTGACGAGATCGCCAGCTGCATTCCAGACGGTGCTCTGATTGGAGTACCCAAGGAGGACGGTGGCGTGTCAATGGAGATCACGCGGGCACTGATCCGGCGTAACGCACGTGATCTGAGGCTGCTAACCGTCCCTGTTAGTTCAATCCAGGCGGATATGCTAATAGGCGCAGGCTGTATCGCTGAGATAGAGACTAGCGGCGTGTCAATGGGCGAATTTGGATATGCTCCGAATTTCCGCCGAGCCGTGGAAAACGGGGAGATCGCAATCCACGATGCCACCTGCCCGGCGCTCTACGCTGAATTACAGGCCTCTGAAAAAGGCGTGCCCTTCATGCCTCTGCGGGGGATTCTCGGATCCGACATTCTGAACAATCGGGCTGACTGGAAGACCATTGATAATCCGATGATCCACGGTAACAGGGATCCGATAGTTCTCCTACCAGCTGTAAGGCCTGATTTCGCGATCTTTCATGCACGCTACGGCGACAAGTATGGGAATGTCTGGGTCGGTGCGCGGCGTGAATGCGTACTTCTATCTCATGCGTCAGCAAAAGCCATGGTGACCGTAGAAGAAATCTGGGAGGGCAACCTATTAGAAGACGAGCAGCTGCTAGCAGGCACTATCCCGCCAGTATACATAGACGCCGTTGCATATGCGCCTCTTGGTGCTTGGCCCTTATCTCTGCCCGGTAGCTACGAACGCGACAGCGAGCATTTAAAAACATACGTCACCGACGCAAAAACTACCGATGGTTTCTCCGCCTATCTCCACCGCCACGTATTCGGTAAGTAGGCCGCCGACGGATCCCAAACATGAAATATTCCCGCGAAGAGTTACTTATTTGTGCCATTGCCCGGATGATTGATGGATGCCGTAACATTGCAGTCGGCACGGCATCACCCATACCGGGTGCCGCTGCCCTAATGATCCAGGCTCTAAGCAAGGGTGTTACGAGAGTTAGTATTCTCGGCAGTAATATTCACAGTCCTTTCAACGATGGGGGGCCCGAACTTTTTGACCGAGCAGGCCAAGGCCGGATCGATGCTTTCTTCCTTGGCGGTGGACAGATCGATGGCGAAGGAAACATCAATCTTGTAGGTACAGGTCCCTACCCCAAACCCGATATCCGATTTCCGGGTAGTTTCGGCTCGGCATATTTATATTTTTCAGTGCCCCGCGTTATCCTATTCCGAGAAGAGCATTCGCGGCGGATATTCGTCGACAAAGTCGATTTCATCAGCGCTCCGGGATGGAGTCCGCCCAACGTCTACCGAAGGGGTGGTCCTTACGCGTTGATCACCAGCCTCTGTATTTTTAGGTATGACCAAAGACGACACCGGTTCCGACTGGATAGCATACTGCCCGGGACGACACTGGAAGAAATCCGGGACAACACAGGGTTTGATTTCGACTGCTCTAACGATGTTATACCGGTCACTCCACCGGAACCGGATCGACTAGAGCTTATCCGAACGCAAATTGTTGAGGAAATCGCCGAAACCTATCCCGAATTTGCCCGCATAAGGCTCGGCTGGGATAGATGATTGGTCTCTCTTTCCCTCAAGCATTCCCCTGCTACAATCTCTGAAACAACAGAGATAGGAAATACAGGTGGCTGCCTATACAATGGCACTAGAACGTTACGATCGACATGTGCCGTTCTTCACCGGCGCCGTCAAAATACCCAAGGGTCTTGAAATCCAACCGCTCGAAGTGGGCATTGATCATAAGCACCGTGACGGTAAGGACCGACACAAACGGATGATCCAAGATCAAGAGTTCGACGTTTGTGAATTGTCGTTCTCGTCATACATAATGGCGACTGACCGAGGGTCCGATTTCACGGCTACACCTGTATTCCCAAGACGCCTGTTTAGTCAGAACCACATCTACGTTCGGACCGATTCTGGAATTAACACCCCCGCTGATCTGGGTGGGTGCAGGGTTGTGCTTCGGACTTTTCAGACCACGATGTCCGTTCTGGTAAAGGGCGACCTTAAATTTTTTTATGATATGCCCTGGGAGGATATCCACTGGGTCATGGAAGCGTCCGAAGCCGTTCCCTGGAAGCCGCCGGCGGGCGTCAGTGTAGAATGGCTGTCCGACGAACAACGCGGGGTTGACCTGCTCTTGGGAGGTGAGGTCGATGCGATGATCTTTCCCCACCCGCCACGGGAAGTGCTGGATGCTAGTGAGACGGTTACGCGCCTGTTCCCCGACCCGGTTGCCGAGGCAAAGCGATATTACGATACGCTCGGCTATTTTCCTATCATGCACATCATGGCATTCCGTAAAGAGGTCGTAGAAGCGGAGCCAAGTCTGCCGTTGGCACTAATCGATATGTGGGAGGATGCTAAGCGCCTAGCCGCAGAGTGTTATGAAGATCCTGGATATTCCGAAATCGCTTTTGCGCGGAACGCGCTGGAAGCCCAAGAAAAAACCTTCGGCATCGACATTTGGCCATCGGGCTTCGCCAGCAACCGTTATAACATATCCCGGTTTATCCAATACAGCGCGGATCAGGGACTAATATCCACCGCATACGAGCCGGAACAGCTGTTTCATGAGTCTGTTCTGGACACCTAATAAATAGGAGAGTTTTCATTGGACAACGTTTTCGAGGTTTATCGGTCAGTCGTCTTTCCATGGCATTGCGATCATATTGGACATATGAACGTTCGCTGGTATGCGCATCATTTCGACGATGCCGGTTTTCATCTCTGGACGGTCGCTGGGGTAAGTCACAAGGAGATGCACGAAAAAGGTGTTGGCCTTGTCGTCGCACAAATTAAGATCAACTATATCCACGAAATGAAGCAAGGTGAGCTGCTAGTCATCCGCGGCGGGTTCAGTCATGTCGGGGGCAAATCGATCCGCCATCACATGCGGATGCACAATGCTGATACCAGTCAGCTATGCGCGACACAGGATACGATCGAAGTCTTTTTCGACCCGGAGACCCGGAAAGCGGATGTAATGCCCGATTACTATCGCGATAAGCTGACCCCGTTGGTAGTCGATTTCGAGAAATATAAGGATTAATTCCATGGCCGATCTCACCGGAAAAACAGCTATAGTTACTGGAGCGGGCCGCGGCCTTGGTCGCGCCATGGCAAAAGGACTAGTCCACGCTGGCGCATCTGTCACGTTGGTCGAGTTGGATCCCGACGCTTTAGAAAATGCTATTGGTGAAATCGGCGACGCTTGTATCGGTGTTGCCGCTGACGTATCGAAACAAAACGACGCAAAACGTATCGTCGACGCGACGCTTGAAGCATTTGGCGGGCTACATATTCTCTTGAATAATGCCGGCCTAGGGCCTGAACGATTTCGTGATACTGATAGATCCAACGCCAAAATGATCTGGGAAATCGATTTCTCAGACTGGCAGTTATTCCTCGACGTAAACACCACCGGGCATTTCGTAATGACCAAGGCAGTCATCCCACATTTATTATTACAAGACTGGGGCCGGATCATAAACGTTACCACCAGCTTAGATACGATGACTAATTTCACGAACGGTGCATATGGTCCCTCCAAGGCCGGAGCCGAGGCGCTAGCCACCATGATCGCCGGCGGCGTTGAGGGAACAGGTGTAACCTGCAACGTTTTGATCCCGGGCGGCCCAGCGGACACGCGTATGATTTCCGCGACCGGTGTTTACGCTAACCGCGAAATGCTGATACAACCCGACGTTATGGTGCCGCCCCTCCTCTATTTACTTTCAGACGAGGGCGCGGTTGTGAATAATCGTCGTTTTCGGGCGGCGTTGTGGGATGTTGGTGCCGACGGCAAATCCAATCTGGACAACTGTGGCGATCCCATCGCCTGGCCGCAACTGGGAGGCCAGGCCATTCGGCCGGATGGCGATCCGCGAGGCAACCGTAATAGCGGATCCGAAAATGGCTGACGCGAAACTGACCGGCAAAGTTGTCATGATAACCGGTGCCGGGCGCGGATTGGGTAGGTCCATGGCTCTCGCCCTAGCCGAGGAAGGTGCGCTGCTCTCCTTAGTGGATCTCGACGGGGATGAATTACAGCAAGCTGCCGATGAGGTACGTCACATTGGCGGCGCCGAGAACGTGATCCCGCTAGGCGCCGATGTTTGCGACCCGGAAAGTTCGTCGACAGCGGTACATTTTACTGTCGAGAATTTTGGTCGCCTGGACGTTCTGTTCAATAACGCAGCAATTGGCCCGCAGGTGGTTGCGAAGAATCCTTACGGAGATCCACCGAAATTTTGGGAGCTCGAGCCCTTCACCTTTATTCGCATGGTTGATGTCAATGCCGCTGGACCTCAGCTTATGGCAGCTGCTGCGGCGCCGCACATGCTTCGTAAAGGTTGGGGCCGGATCATAAATATCACAACCGCACTTGATGCAATGTATCTACCGGGAATGGGCGGCTACGGCCCATCAAAAGCGGCACTTGAAGCACACACTGCGATCATGGCAAGTGATTTGGAAGGTACCGGGGTAACCGCCAATGTCCTTATACCCGGAGGACCTGCCAACACACGCATGATCCCCAACGCGACCGGTATTCCGCGCGAAGCGTTGATACAACCCGAAGTTATGCAGGCACCGGCAATTTGGCTAGCGTCCGAAGACTCTGATGGACATAACGGTAAACGTTTCATCGCCGGCCACTGGGCCCAAGGGTTAAAGGAGGCCTCCGCTCCCTGTGCCTGGCCGCAGCTTGGAAAGCAGGCAATCATACCAAAATCGATCCAACGATAAAATAGGAGATATACCCGTGAATCAACGACCCTTAGAAGGTCGAACCGCCATCATTACAGGCGCCGGCCGCGGATTGGGGAAGGCGATGGCCGAAGGCCTCGCGACACAGGGCGCCAAAATCGCCCTGATCGATCTAGAGGAAGAAATTCTATCGGCCGCTGTCGCCGACATTGAGGAGGCTGGCGGTCAGGGCTGTGCTCTGCCCGTTCAGGCAGACGTCACCGATCCGGACCGCGCCCATGCCGCAATCAACAGGATCTCTGAGGTGTTCGGCGGGTTTGATATTCTGATAAACGACGCCGCCATGGGACCCCAGTTCTTTACTAATAATTTTGTGGCTCATACTCCGAAATTTTGGGAACACGACACCGAACTATGGCACCGGGTACTCTCAGTTAATGCTTTCGGTCCGCAACTGATGGCAACTGCGGCTGCGCCCCACCTAATTAAAAAACAGTGGGGGCGGATCGTGAACGTTACGACTAGCCTGGATACGATGTATCTGCGAGGCTGTGGAGCTTACGGTCCGTCAAAAGCCGCACTCGAGGCCAATACACGTATCATGGCACAAGATCTCGAAGGCACCGGCGTGACGGCCAACATTCTTATCCCCGGTGGGCCGGCGAACACTAGAATGATCCCTGAGGATACGGGCTTCGACCGAGATGAACTAGTCCAGCCCGTTGCCATGCAGAAACCAATATGTTGGCTATGCTCGACCGATGCTGATAGCACTACCAATCGAAGGTTCATCGCCGCCCTATGGGATGAATCTCTGCCCATTGGAGACCGAGTTGAGGCTGCCAGCGCGCCGACCGCATGGGCACAGGTCGGCTCAGTCGCAAAACGGCCCAGCGAATGGGTAGATACAAAAAGATAAAAAACGGAAGAGAAAAATGGCTGACAGACTACTGGAAGGCAAAACCGTCTTAATGACTGGTGCCGCGCGGGGCATGGGCCGTGCAATGTCCATCGCACTGGCTGCCGCAGGGGCAAAAGTCGCTATGATCGATATCGACGAAGACGTTCTGGAAGAAGCGGCACAGAGAGCCGAAGACGCGGGCGGTCAAGGATCTATTACGGCTATTACGTGCGACGTTACAGACCCTGACAAGGTACGGATCGCAGCAGAGAAAATATTGACGTCTTTTGGCTCCATCGATGTGCTTGTAAATGACGCTGTGATCGGCCCGGAACGCATTCCTACGTTCATGCTAAAAAAGGCTACGTTCTGGGAACTAGACGACGATCTGTGGAATGACATGCTACGCGTCAATATTTTCGGTCCCCAGCTGATGGCGAAGACATGCGTATCCTGCATGATTGAAAAAGGCTGGGGGCGGATCGTGAACGTTACGACTAGCTTGGATACGATGTATCTAGCCGGGGCCGGCGCCTATGGACCGACTAAAGCGGCGCTCGAAGCGCATACTTTGATCATGTCCCAGGATCTAGAAGGCACTGGCGTTTCAGCAAACGTTTTAGTGCCGGGCGGTATGGTAAATACACGGATGATCCCCACGGACTCTGGTATTCCCCGAGCGAAATTAATTCAACCAGAGGCCATGGAAAAACCAATTACTTGGCTCGCATCCAATGCGTCTGATGGCATAAATGGCATGCGTTTTATCGGGGCCTTGTGGGATGATTCCCTACCTATACGAAAACGGATAAAACAAGCTGGCGCTCCCTGCGCATGGACACAGCTCCCATCAAAGGCGATTTATCCAGAGTGAGCTTGCTTTGCGTATTTCATGGTTTTGATTGCAATCAGGAGTCCTAAAAATAGCAAAAGCGCTCCTCCGAGATAAGGGGTATTCCTGCCGAGCCCTTCAAAGGCTGCACCGAATGCCAGCGGCCCAAAAATCCGGCACAGGGACTGCGTCGCTTGCGACGCGCCCATAGCCGCTCCCTGGTGTTCGTCGGGCGCATTTCGGGAGATTACAGCACTTAACGAGGGGTTAGCGAGACCGAAACCTACGGCAATCAGCGTCCCCCCAAAAAATGCCATCTGCGGGGAGTAGACGATGAGTACGGTCGCAAATCCAACAGACATTACGAGCAACCCAAATATAATCAGCCAACCTTCCCCTACACTCTTACTCAGCGGACGCACCACACCCCCTTGGACTATCACCATCAAAAAACCGATAAACAGAAAAAAGATACTAACCTCCCGCACACCCCAGTTAAGCTGGCGTTCGGTCCAAAGAGCGAACGTACTTTCGAGACCCGCCATACAGAACGCTATGACTGTCAAGATAAGCAATGGGAACAAGACACTGGGTATTGCCCCTGCTATAGAGAAAGATCGCATTCGAACCACTATGGAGCGGGCGCCATCGCCCTTAACCTTGGCCGTTGGTTCTTTGAGGAATAACAGAGCAACCAAAAAACCGGCAAGCCCTACGGCAGATGCGATCATGAATGCGGCGCGGAAATCCGTGTCACCGCTTCCTGTTCGGGTCAACAGCCATCCTATTCCGGGACCGAGCACGAACCCAGCACCGATAGCTGCGCCCATCAAACCCATACGCCCTGCCCTGTCTTCGGGCTCGGTAACATCCGCGATATAGGCTTGGGCCACCGGCAGTGTACCCCCCATAAGACCACCAAAGGCGCGTGCCGCGAAAAGCATCCAGAGAGCATCTGCCTGGCTGACCAAGGCAAAAGATACTGCCGTACCCAGCATGCTAAAACAGAGGATAGGACGACGCCCCCATTTATCGCTAATCACGCCCCATGGAAACGAAGACATGAAAGCGAATAAAGAGTATGTCGAAAACAATAGAGTGACTTCGAATGGAGATGCCCCATACCTCTCGGCCCAGAAAGGTGTAAACGGAATGATGATCCCGAAGGCCAACATATCAAAGAATACGATCAGCAGAAGCACGCTGATCGCCCCTTTCCGAGGCGGTGAGAAGATCATAGCGTCAATCTAGCGGTTGTTTCCCAAAAATAAAAATACCCTTCACGATCGGAAGATACGTTAGTATCGGCTCATGGCAAACGCTATCGGATCTATAGTATCGACCCCGGAATTGGAACTTTCCGGCGTAACGCATATGTTTGACGAGTCATTCTCCTTGCTGGACTTGGCATTCTCCGTCCGCCGTGGGGCATCGATAGTCCTTATTGGTCCGTCCGCGTCAGGTAAAACAGTTACTATGAAAATGATCGCCGGGCTCTTTCAACCACAAACTGGCAGCATTTTAATTCGCGGACAGGAGATGGTTGGTCTAAACGACAAAGAACGGGAAAAAATTGCGCGGGTTGGAGTTCTGTTTCAGCGATCGGCTCTATTCGATAGCCTTACAGTATGGGAAAATATTACTTTCCGGCTTCGACAGCACTCCCGCATGCTAAAGACCGAAGCAATTGAGCTCGCCCATAAGAAACTTGCCGCGGTCGGACTATCCGAAGAGACCGCTTCACTCTATCCAGTCGAACTTTCGGGTGGTATGCAGAAACGCGTAGGTATCGCTCGCGCGCTTGCCGACGAGCCAGATATTTTGCTTCTAGACGAGCCAACCGCGGGGCTTGATCCAATCATGACGAATGTCATCAACGACCTGATACTTGAAAACGTCCGGGACTTAAGCGCCACTGTTATCACCATTACAAGTAATTTGGACGGCGCACGTCACATTGCCGACCGGATCATAATGATGCACGAAGGGCGAATAGTCTGGGAAGGTAGTCCTAACGAGTTGTCGGACTCCGGGAACCAATATGTCGATCAGTTCGTCCATAAAACAACGAATGGACCGATCGGGGTAGGTCTCGAATAGATTTGGGTAACCTCGAAACTTACAGGCCTTCTTCTGTAATCTCCATCAAAACTAATAAAATATTTTCAAAGGGAAAATATGATTGGAGAAGAATTTTTAACGCGGCGACTCTTACCGATCCCGAAACGAAAATAAATAATCTTAATTAGGTTGATCTCTGACAACGAACCCGAGACACAATTAGCGCACGCCATAAGTAGCCAAAAATAAGTTTCTATTTGGTTTTCTATAGCTCCATTGGCGACAATTAGCCGACTTAATACGCTAGTTCGCCTTGTTCCAAACGAGTATCCCGACTAGTCTGGGTTTAAACGGGTAAAATAAATCCGTAACCTCAAGAGGGGCATCATTTGCACACTATCAGAAAAGCGCATGACTGGCTGATTAATGCGCTCAAAATTCTTTCCTGCATCATAGTCTTCGCAATTTTTGTGCTAATTGTGATGGATGTTCTTCTGCCCTTGGCTGGACTGCAACCTTGGGAAGGGACACTTGGTGTCGTGGAATACGGTCTTTTGTGGTTCACGATCCTTGCTGCGCCTTGGCTGGCGCGTATTAAGGGGCATGTTTTCATTGACGCGGTTAATGAACTTCTAGCACCTGGTGCGAGAAAAATAACTTCAAAATTTGCGTATCTTGTTGTGATAGCTGGTTCACTTCTTCTCGCGTATTACTCCTCGGAGCTGTTAATCGAAGCCTATGTCGATGAAGCGCTGGATGAACGAAGTATTGAACTTGAACTATGGTGGATTTACGTCCCAATGCCCATTGGGTTTTTTCTAGTTGCGGTTGAGTTTATCCGCTTTCTATTTGGATTTGACGATATGTTCGGTAGCCGAACGGACGTCAAGGAGGGTATGTAACCATGGAATGGTATTGGGCGTTTGCCTTCCTTCTCGGTCTGGTTATTTCTTTTATGGCACTCGGTGTTCCGGTAGCTTTTGCATTTATCGCGACGAACTTTATCGCTGTCTATGTCTTCACTGGATTCGACCTCGGTGCTTTGATCCAAGTTGCGGATAATTCTACTCAATTGATATCTCGGTTTATCCTTGGCCCAGTTCCGATGTTCATACTTATGGGCTCTTTGTTTTTTCATACAGGGCTCGCAATAAAGGTTTTTGACGGCCTCGACGCGATATTTGGGCGCTTACCTGGCCGTCTATGCTACCTGACCGTCGCGGGTGGTTCCATTTTTTCCACACTTACTGGTTCATCAATGGCCAACACAGCGATGCTAGGTTCGTTGATGGTCCCGGAAATGAAACGCCGAGGTTATTCAAGTCAAATGTCTATGGGCCCGATCCTCGGTACCGGCGGTCTGGCGATGATTATCCCGCCGTCTGCGCTTGGCGTATTGTTGGCAGCAATTGCAGAAATCGACGTTGGTCGACTTCTAATTGCTGGTTTTATTCCTGGTTTCGTATTGGCACTTCTCTATGCCGCAATGATTACGCTACAGCTTATTCGTTTCCCTGGCTCAGCTCCGGCGTATGACGTCGCTCCAATGTCGTGGGGTACCCGTATCAGGCTAGTAACGACAAATATCCTCCCTATGGGATTAGTTGTTTTTATGGTGGTCGGATTTATTGTTCTGGGCTGGGCTACCCCCACAGAAGCCGCAGCGTGCGGGGTGCTGGGCGTATTTATTCTCGCCATAGCATTTCGGGCACTGACCTTTAAGTCGGTGTCGACGTCACTCGAAGGAACAGTACGAGTTGGCGCGATGGTATTCTTGATAATTATGAACTCGACTGTCTTCAGCCAGATGCTCTCTTATTCCGGTGCGTCAAAAGGATTGATCGAGTGGGTAACAAGCTACGAACTACACCGCTATATGATCCTTTTCCTTATGTTCTGCGTGTTGATCTTGCTTGGGATGTTTATGGATGCAACATCGATGATGCTGATCACGGTGCCTATCTTCTTCCCACTCGCTGCCGCACTCCAATTTGACCTGATCTGGTACGGGCTGTTCGTTTTAATAACCATTGAAATGGCCGGAACCACGCCGCCATTCGGCCTATTACTGTACGTTATGCTCGGAGTTGCACCTAAGGGAACTACGCTATTTCAAGTTGCGAAAGCCGCCTTTCCCTTCCTAGTTTGTGACGCTATCTTGATCTTGATCCTTTGCGCGGCCCCCGGAGTAGCTCTCTGGTTACCGAGCCTAATGTAGCCAGATACAGGATTAACGTGAGGAAATGATACTCCGTCCGAAATTAGGCATAAAAAATAACGCCGCTCTAAAGAGCGGCGTTATAGGTTTCAAAAGATCGAACTTTACGATCCCGTGTTATCCAACATTTTCGCTTTCAGCTTTTTGAAATCGACATTGTATTTCCTCTTACCGGCGTCGTTCCAATTTGCATTGACGATCGTCTTGGTGAATGCTTTTCCATATTCTCCCGGCAGCGTGTAGTTATTAACGCCTTGCTTATAAACTTTAGCATTATCAGCAGCGGCCAATTTTTTTAGCAAAGCACCCGACGTGTTCTCATAATTTAGTCCAGCGGCTAAGATTTGCTTTTGACCTTTTTTTGAGAGCTTGTTGAACTTATCCTTGTTCATCGTCACCATCGTCGATGAGCGGAAGAACCCCGGTCCGACCTTGTATTTGATGTAACTATGCCACCCACGGAAAGCAACGCCGCCTTCCGGCCACGCTAACCCATCAACAACACCGCGCTCTAGTGCTGTGTAAACTTCCGCCGGTGATATGTTCTTGGTAGTCGCACCCATTGCCTTGAAAAATGGTGTGTAGAGTGGCGTCGTACGCATCTTAAGACCTTTGAGGTCGAGCCCCGTGGTCTTGCTCAACTTAGGTTTATCCTTCAGCCAGATGAAAAACTGGTTCGGACCATAAAAATTTCCCCAGCCCAGAATTATGGCATTGAGCTTCTTGCCCCAAGCCTCTGACATCATCTCGTAGCCACCGTTTTTTCTCCACTGCTGCGGCGTGACGGTAGCAATACCCGTTAGCCGCGCTTCTGGAACCAAAGTGGCATAGTAAGTGGATGGCGACATAATGATGTCGATCAGGCCACGTTTCATTGCAGGCCCTTGTTTCCGGTTAGGTGTTACCTCTGGTCCACCGATGTAATTCAGAGTTACTTCGCTCTGATCCTTCTTCATCGGATCTAGGAAGGTGGTAAAAAACGCCTTGCTCTGATCGTGTTTTTGACCGAGCGCGGTCGAGACCTTTAACTCATTTCCTGCTTGCGCCGGCAGGCTAATAGCTATGGCGGTTGCAGCAGCAACCCCGGTCGCTGCAATTTTTCCTAACGTCTTTGACATAATTTCTCTTCTCCCAATCATATTTACATCTATTTATTACACACCATCCCGACAACTAATCACCGGAGTGATATCATACGGATGTTGCCGTATCTTTCTATATATTAACAGTGATGATAGACGCTGTAACCCATTTGCTTAGGGAACGAAGTAACGTAGTTTAAGACCGTCATCCCAGAGAAAGTTTTTACTTGTCCAAAAATTTAGCGAGAAATGCGCCCCGCGCGGGTACTGGAAACGGCTGGGTTATTGTCGCCACCCTTTTCCTGATGCTCAGTATCGTTATCACAGCACGAAATAGTCTGGGCCTTATGATGCCCTTCTGGAAAGAAGACATGGAATGGTCATACAAATTCGTAGCGACCGCCAGCGCATTGATGATGGTTACGATGGCAGTAACGGCACCTGTGCTGGGTTCGATCATCGACCGAGTTGGGTCTCGAATAATTTATACGGTCGGCATGACCGTTATCGGAGTAGTTTACATATTGTGCTCATTTATGACCGAACCTTGGCAACTAGTGGTTCTCTTCAGTTTCATTGGTGGGGTTGCCTTTGCGGCGATGTCTCCCTCACTGGTATCAACGACAATTGCACACCACTTCAAGGATCGTCTTGGCCTTGCTACTAGCATCGCTACATCCGGCAGCACCGGTGGCCAGTTCGCTATAATGCCGCTATTCGCTCTCCTTATTACTTGGCTATCTTGGCGAAATAGTTTTCTAATCGCCGGCGTCATCATTCTGATTACGGCTTTTGTCGTATTTATGCTTATCGGAAGGGAACAACCGAGGCCCAAAGCCCTTGGGCGGACTGCTCAGGACTCTGTCCTGACGACAATACTTGGGTTAGTTCGTATGCCAGTATTTTGGCTGCTGGGTAGCAGTTTCTTTATTTGTGGCTTTACGACAGCGGGGGTGACAAAGGTACATCTGATTCCATATGCGGTGAGTTGCGGGTTTCCGCCAGTCCAGAGCGCAACTGCCTACGGTATATTGTCTCTATTTAGTCTTATCGGAATGATTATTTATGGATGGTTGTCAGATCGGTACCATCGGCCGTTCCTTCTGGCGAGTTGCTATTTTATCCGGGGACTTTCCTTTATCATCCTGATCTATATCGCCGGTAAACCAACCCTATTGTATATTTTCGTGATTGTGTTTGGCATCTTCGACTACGCTACATTCCCCATTGTTGCCAGTATCGTCGCGACGCACATGGGGCGGCGTATTATGGGACTGACTATGGGGCTTATCTTTGCACTGCACGCCCTTGGTGGAGCGCTTGGATCATTTATGGGCGGATATCTATATGAGCTTTTCGCCCGTTATGACTTGGTTTGGTTTGTTTCAATCGCACTTGCGCTTCTGGCCGCTTTCCTATCGATCCTAATCAGGGAGAGTAGAGATCCAGAAATTAGTTCGACAGAGTCGGTTGTAGCCTCGTAAAGTCATCAAAGAAGACTAAGTCCTACGCGCTGCATCCATGGTAAAACTCATCTTCTAGCATTAGCTTTCCTCCAGATAATCCAGAAGCCGGATAGCTAGCCCATCCATTACAGCTTCTAACAAACGGAAAAAATCATGCACAATATTCAGTGCACGCCAACGGTATCATCGGCGTATGGTGGAGAAATCCCTAGGGCCGGTCTTTCAATATACGGGAGTTCATTTGTAATCTTGCAAGGATCAACTTTCTAGCCCTCAAACCAACATAAAAACCCGGAATTGTGTCTTCCACTTTTAGATTAAGTCAACCTCTGGGCGGCAGCCAATCGCTCCTCTGCAACCGCACAGTCCAGTGTTCCCACGCTCGGACATGGCCTATCTTAAACCCGCCAGAACCTGAGCCAAACGCGATATCACCGCTACTGAGCGGGTCAATTTTTCCACTCAACTCTGCCTGTGTCTGAAATTCGGCATTTCGGCAGGAATACACACAGCGGAATGCAAGATCGCAAAGGTCTGTACCGACCGCCGTAACACCGTGTCGGTTCATCATAACCATCATATGACTGTCAAGCGCCTTGGCCAGAGAACGGCCTTCTTCCGGTTTAACCACAAGATAATTTGTATCTCCAAATTCTGCGCGCTGGTCCCACCATGGCGGATTCTGCCCGCCAACTGATCCAAGATGAATAACAGGTGTATAATCCTTTTGAGTGATTATAAGGGGCATGAAGGCGGCAGCATGATGATGGCACACAGCCATAACGTCCGGTCTAGCCTTAAAAATTTCTCCATGGATAACTCGCTCTGAATAAGGAGCTAGGTTAGAAGTTGTTACCGGCACTGACTCGAGGTCATATTCGATTAGATCGTCGGGCTCCACCAGTTCTGGCGCTCTCGACCGAGAGAGGAAGAATCTGTCATGGTTTTCAGGGTGCCTAACGCTTACATGTCCAAAAGTGTCCAAAACCCCCTCGTTAGCCAAGATACGATACGCTAGGGCCAAATCATATTTAATCTCTTCAACCTTGGTGCTCACTAACCAGTCTCCTTGTAAGCGAATAGCTTACCTCGTAACCCCGACGAAGTGGTATACTTGTTCGCCAATGATCAAATCATGAATTTCATAAATACCTTCGCAGTATGGCTGGCCTCCAAACCAATGCCAATAGCGTCGCTATGCTGGACACTTCTCGTATCCGCCACCTATGTCATATGTGAATCTCCCTTCCGGAAATATCAAATGGAACTAAAAACCCACGAGGCTGACATACGCACCCAGACACATCTGAGGTCGTTACAAACAGCGGTCGAGGTTATGGAAAGATGTGTGCATAAGAAGACAAGACACATCTTTTGGAAGATATAAAAGGTACATGTGATACCTTTGATATTTCTTTTACACACGTGTCGCTGTGTGTTCAAATTTTCTCTGAAAAACCCAATAAAATCAAAACCTTGGTCGGAGCGACTGGATTCGAACCAGCGACCCCTTGACCCCCAGAACGCCTTAAATTTCCGTCTTTGTGTTCGGAATTTGGTTTAACCCATTGTTTTTATAACTGATTTCGTGCGACAGGATTCAACCCTGCGTAACCATTTCTTGACCGGAATATGCCCATTACAGGCCATTGTTTACAAGAAAGCGGTCAAGATTACAGATCGGGGACAATCGGCTGCACAAGTGGGTCAGGGAAAACGCACCGTTTAAGGGGCAAAAAACCTAACCCAACGGCGTTAAGCCCGTCGGTCAAACTCGGCTAGTGATCCACGATCAGAATTGAGTCTTTCATCCACTCAGGGCTATCAGGATGATGTCCGCAGCCCCGCAAGATTATATCGGCGTAAGTCTCCTCTTGCGTCGGCTCAGTAGGCTTCTCTTCATTATTTGAGCCCGAAGAGTCCTTAACCAGACTTTGCTTTTGATCAGGCGCACGATCTGATGATTTTGGCTTTGTCATAAAGCTCGCCCTCTTCTCTTAAATCCGAGCTTTAAAAATACACCGAGCGACCGCCGTCGTCACGAGGTCTTAAACTCGGCCCCAAATAAGCTCCTTCTCGACCATCTGCGGAACAAACTCGAACCCCTTGTCACCGGTAAAAGCGACCTGTTGGTCTGCGTTGTTGTAGCGACGGATGCGTGGCCGTTCCCAATCGACGAGACGGCCTCCAAAGGTGAAAGGTATTCGCTCAAGGAGTACGCGATAGACCGCGAAAAATACAACGAGCTTATGTACCCGCACCTTCTAGACCTTGACCGAGACATCTAGTTAACGGATTTAATCCGGTCAAGAAAGCGGTCAAGATGGATTTTAGGCACAAAAAAAGGGGGGCAAAAAGCCCCCTTTTTTCGCAGTTTTCTGAGGGTTTCGAATGGTCGGAGCGACTGGATTCGAACCAGCGACCCCTTGACCCCCAGTCAAGTGCGCTACCAAACTGCGCCACGCTCCGATTTTCGCGGTTGGCAGCAACCTAAGTCGCCATGCTCCATAACTCAAGTGTATATTACTTCAGCGGGCGGGATTCTTTGAGCATGTCCCGGAGATCTTCCAACTCGCTAATTATAGAAATCATCTCGGCACGCTTTTTATCGTTTAGCGACATCGCGCATCCTGTAACCTCCTGAACCGTTCCGTGCTCGGGCGTAGCCTTCTCCGCTGATCCAGTTGCAATCTGATCTATAGAGACCGAGATGAACTCCCTCGCTCCTCCTTGGCGAAGCAATTTCTGCACGCCCTTGATAGTATATCCGTCCGTATAAAGAAGTTCTCGTATTCCACGCAACAACTCAATATCCTCGGGTCGATAATATCGCCTACCGCCGCCGCGTTTCAGTGGCTTCACTTGAACGAACTTACTCTCCCAAAACCTAAGAACATGTGCCGGTATATCGAGTTCTTTGGCTACTTCGCTAATTGTTCGGAAAGCAGCCTCGGACTTCCCCGACCGTCGATGACCATCACCCGCAGGCATACAGATCAGCTTCCAGTCCTATTAAACGGTGGAGACCCTCCCGATGGCGATGCGGAAGGTTCCGAAGATAGCTGTTGCTGGGGTGAGAGCACCCCGCTGTCAGCAGTCATGTTGGGAGTTTTATATGTTTGACCGAGGCTGTCGTTGTTAATCATATTTTTTAAAACGTTTGATGCCCGAAAGATAAGAACCTTACGCGGCAGGATCGGCACTTCCTCACCAGTCTTAGGATTTCGACCAACCCGCTGGCCTTTTTGTCGAACCGAGAAACTGCCAAACGAGGAGATTTTGACCGTTTCGCCATTGGTAAGCGTCGCAGCTATCTCTGACAAAACTGATTCAACGAGATCCGCGGACTCATTTCGTGACAGTCCAACCTCTTGGTAAACAGCCTCGCTTAGATCCGCTCTAGTGACCGTATTTTCGACCATGGCATGCCCCCCCTATGTCCCTTTTTCAGACGGTAGCTCTTGCGAAGAAGGCAGTCAATATCAAAGGGATAGCGGCGATCCAAAGATAATTTAACCGCCCCACCTTACCACCGGATCACGCTTGCTCCCCAGGTAAAACCACCGCCCATCGCTTCGAGAACTACAACGTCCCCCGCAGTGATCCTGCCATCTTGCACAGCAGTATTCAGTGCAAGTGGGATAGATGCGGCAGAGGTGTTGGCATGGCGATCAACCGTCATGACGATTTTTTTCTCATCAACCCTCAATTTCCGTGCCGTCGAGGTGATAATTCTCTGGTTCGCCTGGTGCGGGACAAGCCAGTCAACATCTTTGGACTGAAGCCCAGCAAGTTCCAGTACTTCTCCGATGACGCTCGACAAATTCTTAACCGCATGCTTGAAAACTTCAGGTCCATCCATTCTCAGGTGGCCTACCGTCTGGGTCGTTGAAGCCCCCCCATCGACATACAAAAGGCCATAGTGACGACCATCAGAATGTATACAATTAGCAAGAATGCCTCGATCACTGCTCTCACCTGTACCTTCCTCCGCCCGAAGAACAACGGCGCCTGCCCCATCACCAAACAAAACGCAGGTTGTTCTGTCCTTCCAGTCCAAAATGCGTGAAAAGGTCTCAGCCCCAACCACCAACACCGTTTCTGCCTGGCCGAGGCGGATAAAATTATCTGCAACATTCATTGCGAAGACGAATCCCGAACAAACCGCCTGAACGTCGAATGCAGATCCCCGGGTCATTCCCAGCGCGGCCTGAACCATGGTCGCAGTAGACGGAAACGTATTATTTGGTGTTGCCGTCGCAAGTACGATCAAATCCACTTCCGACGCCTCTATACTCGCATGATTGAGTGCTTGTTTCGCCGCAGCAAGCGCCAGATCCGAGGTATTTTGGTCTTCTTCGGCAATATGGCGAGATTTTATACCCGTCCTCTGTACAATCCACTCATTCGAAGTGTCAATGCGATCCGCCAGTTCTTCATTTGTAACTACACGGTTAGGCAAATATCCACCACAACCTGCAATAACCGAACGCCGAACCATTAAGAAACTGCCACTTCCGTGATCTCCAGTTCCATTTTACTGAAATTCTGAAGGCCCCGGGTAATCTTTTCATTGAAGTCCTTAGCTGCCAGATCGACGGCAACGCCTATAGCGTTCGCAAACCCAAACGCGTCTGTACCACCATGACTTTTCACAGCTATGCCCGTCAACCCAAGAAACACGGCCCCATTGTAACGGCGGGGATCGATTCGAATCCGCATCTTTCGTAGACCGCGGCGCGCCAAGACGAAACCTAAACGGGACGAGAGCGAACTGCGGAAAGCATCTCCTAAGAATTCTGTGATCAACCGAGCAGTACCTTCCGTCGCCTTGAGCGCAATGTTACCGGTAAACCCATCAGATACGATAATATCAGTCTTTCCGGCAGCAATATCATCTCCTTCGACAAATCCGCTAAAGTTAATTTCTCCAGATATCTTGCGGAGATAGGCGTAAGCCTGCTGGATTTCAGCATGACCCTTCATTTCCTCGGAACCCACATTTAATAATCCGCAGGACGGTTCGACCGTTCCGAGCACTGTCCTCGCAAATACATCTCCCATTATGGCGAACTGAACTAGGTTATTAGCATCGCATTCAACATTTGCGCCAAGGTCGAGCATCACGCTCTCTCCACGAATAGTTGGAAAAATAGCTGCGATAGCTGGACGGTCAATTCCAGGGAGAGTGCGCAGTGCCAGTTTCGCCATTGCCATTAAAGCGCCCGTATTGCCGGCTGAGACCACACCTGCGGCGTTTCCTTCTTTTACAGAATTTATGGCCAGCTGCATGCTGGACTGTCGACCTTTTCGCAATGCATCAGAAACTTTCATCTCGTTGCTGATGCTTTCACCCGTATGAGTGATTTCGGTTATCTCACGAAGACGTTTTCTTCTCTTAATTAGCGGAAGAAGTTGGCTCTCATCACCAAACATCTGAAAGCGCAGCCCGGGAAAGCGTCGACGAGCAAAATCTGCGCCCTTTACCACGATCGTGGGGGCGTCATCCCCCCCCATAGCATCAAGTGCGATTGTGAGTGAAGGGCTCACTTATCAATCCTATTGTTTTGATTAACCGGGCTCAGGCGCCGGATGTCTCCACAACTTCACGGCCATCATAGAAGCCACAAGATCCACAGACGTGATGAGAACGCTTTTGTTCTCCGCAGTTAGGGCACTCGGTATTTGGGTTTGCAGACAACGAGTCGTGTGCGCGGCGCATATTACGCTTCGATTTCGACACTTTATTCTTTGGAACAGCCATGACCTTGCAATATCAATAATTAGAAAAAAAAA
>CETH01443810.1_pt1 | contig 30942 bp, 31 predicted proteins | sample 361461 | NCBI WGS metagenome assembly CETH01 (sample SAMEA2622695, study PRJEB7988) | marine metagenome | isolation source: saline water (ENVO:00002010), including
CTTCTAAAAAAGAATTTATGATTAATTATAGGGTTCAAAATATTCAAGATTTTGTAAAAGTCTTAAAAGAAAAAGGAATAACTGTCCTTGATGAAATAACAGAATATGGAGAGATAGGAAAGTTTGTTCATATCCTTGATCCAGAAGGAAATAAAATTGAACTTTGGGAACCACCAAAGTCATCTAAATAGTATTTTTTCTACGAATATAATATCAAAATCTTTATATTCAACTAACTTGATTACTGAATTAATTATGGATTAACGATTGATTAATTAAATCAATTATTATTTCTTGATTAAAGGAATCAGTAAGATTTATTCTTTCATGCAGATTTCCATTTTTATCTAAGAATATTAAATCACGGTTTTGAATCCCAAACTGTTCCCAAATATTATAGTAAGTATTATCTATCACCCAAGGTAATATCTTTTGATCTACCATAGCATTTATATGATTGTCCCCAATTTCACCAACTCCAATAATGTTAAGATTTTCATTTGAATCAAAAACATCAATATATAAAGTATTTAAAGAACCGAACCGGCTTTTACACAGGCCTCAGTTTGGGTTGTTAGAAAAATAAAATAATCTTACAGTATTTGGAAAATAATCAGGTCCAATACATTCTCTATATGTGTTAGAATTTGGGTTTTTATCTTGTAATGAAAAATTCATTAATTCAGGTGAATACTCTATATGATCACAGATGTAATTAGAAGAATTATTATCACAATTTAATAATAGAATCAAAATAATATATATAATCTTAGTATGCATGTTATATATTAAACTTTTTAGACTAATTTGTTTTAATAGTTTAAATAAAAAATTAAATTTGATAGTAATTATATTAGGTATTTATGACAAAATTTACAGTGTTTTTTAGATTTTTATGGTTTGCTACTATTGTATCTATCCTTTTTATTGATAGAAATAAGCCTATTATGATATATACTTTAATTTTCATATTGTTGATTTTAACAGTTATAACGGTAATAAGAGCTATAGAGTCACGCAATCAATGGCGTAGAATGATTGATGAAGGAGATGTGGAAATAAAAGATAAAATATCATTTGATTAATATGAATGTTAAGCAAAAGGAAATAGTATCTTTAGATAATAGTTTTTGTATTAAAAATAATAATTTTATTGCTTTTATAACTAAAAAAAATAAAAATAAATCATCTGATATAATTCTGAAGGAAACGTTAATGTTTAAAGGTTTTAATTTTGATAATATTGCTTCATGCAATCAAATTCATTCTAATAGAGTACAGTTTATAGAAAAATCAGGAGTTTATCAAGAAACAGACGGTCTGATATGTAGTCTGAATAGTAAATTAATTTTATTGATTCAAACAGCTGACTGTATTCCAATTTTTATAATTGATGAAATAAATAAATTGATTGGTTTAGTTCATTCTGGATGGAAAGGAACACGTGATAGTATTGTACAATCTGCTTTATCTATTTTTTTTAATAAAGGATCAAAAAAAGAAAATATTAAGATATATTTAGGTCCATCTATTAAGAAATGTTGTTATGAAATAAACGAAGATGTATCAAAATATTTTAATGATAAGTACCTTATAAGTAAAGAACAAACTTTATATCTAAGCTTGATAGATAGAATAAAAGATGATATTCTTATAGAAGGTATTAAATCAAAGAATATTTTTGATTCTCAAATTTGTACTATGGAGAATCAAGAATATTACAGCTATAGAAGAAATGATAATGGCAGAATATATTCTGTTATGGGTTATAAATAATGGATTTTATTGAGTATATAATATTGGGAGCTATCCAAGGAGTTACAGAATTTTTACCTATTAGTAGTTCAGGGCATCTTTTAATTGGACGTTCTTTATTTAATTTAAAAACAAATATTTCAAGTTCTTTTATTGAAATCTTTTTGCATGGGGGGACATTGTTATCTATTTTATTTTATTGGAAAAAAAATATTATAATTGATATACAGAAAGCCTTTGATGGAGAATATTCTACATTATTCAGTATTATTGTAGGGACAATGCCTGCCGCGATTGTAGGATTTTTATTTAAAGATAAAATTGATGCTTATTTATTTAATGTAGATAATATTAGTTATTTATCAATTTCTTATTTTTTATTGGCATGTATATTATTTTTTACTAAAAATTATAATTCAAATAAAAATAAAAATATATTATTAAAATATGCTTTTTTTATAGGTTTATCTCAGTGTTTTGCTATTATTCCAGGAATATCTAGAGCAGGTATAACAATCGTCACGGCACTTTGTATTGGTATAAGTCGTAAAGATGCTACTGAATTTTCATTTATGCTTGCTATTCCAATATTATTTGTATCTTTTTTTGGTTCTATTTTTGAAAATTATTTATTATTTACTCAATCAATAGCATTTTGGCCTCTTGTAGTTGGTTTTTTATCATCTTTTATAGTTGGATATTTATCAATTGGATTTTTAGTTGATATGATAAATAAAGATAAATTGTGGTATTTTTCTGTTTATTGCTTGAGTCTCTCATTTATCTTAATTTATTATAATGGTATATAGTGTAGGAAAAGCAATAAGACAATTAAATAAAAAAATTGATAATATTTATTTTTTATCAGGAGATGATTATTTTTTACAAAAATTTTTTATAAATAATTTGAATAAAAAATTTAATTTTGATAGCTCGCCTCGTTATTTTAATTTTGAAGAAGAAAAAGATATTAACGTTTTTTTACAGGAAATTTCAGGTATATCTTTATTCTCAAAGAAAGATATTTATATTATTAGAAATTTATCTAGAATTCCAAAAAATAGTAAGGATGAAATTTTAACATACCTTAATAGCCCAAAGGATGATTTGATTACAGTTTTTGTTTCAAATGATTTTTATTCAAAAAATAAATTTTTTCATTCAATCTCTTCTAAGGCTAAAACGGTTGATACAAGAACTCCTTTTCCTAATAAAATTAAAGAATGGGTTAGGTATTATTTGAAAATTAATAAAATAAGTATTGATTATTCATTTTTAGATGAAATTATTTATTCAAATAAGGATGAGATAATGACAATATTAGGTGAAATAGAAAAAATATATTTAGCTAATGGTTGTAATAAAATTACATATGATAATACTAGTGAAATTATCAAGGTTGATAAAAATATAAGACCTTGGCATTTATTAGATACCCTTGGTAAAAAAGATTGTAAAAAAAGTATTGAACATTTTGAGTCTTTACAATTGGGAGGTTATACAATAGTATTATTGATAATTAATCTTTATAATTTTTTTAATACTATGTCACTCTATAATATTAATCCTAAGTCTAATATTTATGGGTTAAATAAAATTGTTAGTTCTAACCTTCCTATTTATATTAGGAATTATAAAGAACATGAAATCATGAATATAATAGTTGAGTTGAAAAATTTAGATATTATAGTAAAGACTACTAGTTTAAATTCAGAAAATTTAATGTCTATTTTAATTACTAAAATTTGTCAGGATTATTATGGATAAAATATCATTAACGGATGAGCAACTTATTATTGCATTTCAAAATGGAGATAGAGATTCTTATAATCTCTTAGTTCATAGATATAAAGATAAATTAACAAATTTTATTTTCAGGTTTACAGGAGATATAGATTCAGCGCAGGACTTAGCTCAAGATACTTTATTGAAAGTTTATATTAAAAAAGATTCTTATAAAGAAATAGCAAAATTTTCAACATGGATTTATACTATTGCTTCAAATTTAGCTAAAACAGAATTAAGAAAACTTAAAAGAAGACAAACTTATTCGATATCTGATTTATCAACAGATGATAGGGAATTTGTTATTCATAGGCCAGATGAAGGTTCTTTTGAAGATATTGAAGATACTCATGTTTTTGGATCAATTCTTGAAAAATCTTTGATGAATCTTGATGAAGAATTTAGGAATATAATTATTTTAAGAGATATTCAGGAACTTTCTTACGATGAAATAAGTAAAATATTACAAATACCACTGGGTACAGTTAAATCTAGAATCAATAGAGGAAGATTTAAGCTGAAAGATATATTGAAAGAAAAAGGAGTAAATTTATATTGATGGATTGTGATAATTATAAAGATAAAATATTGCTTTATATAGATAATGAATTAAATCAATCAGAAAAACAAGAATTTGAACGTCATCTTGAAAAAGATTCTGAGTTAAAAAAAGAATATCTTGAAATGAAGATGACTATTAAAGCCTTATCTGGTTTACCTAAAGTCGAAGCTAATAATGATTTTATAATTTCTTTAAATAAAAAAATAGATGCATATGAACTTTATCAAGATAGAAAATTAAGTAGATTTATTAATAATATTTTTAAAATTGATTATTTTCCTAGATTCTCTCTTGTTGCTATGAGTCTTGTATTTATATTTTCATTATTTTATTTTTGGGATTCTAATACTATGAATTCTTCATCATTGATTTTAAGTAATAGTTCTTCTATCGAAAATGATGATTCCATAAATAATGAAGTTGCAGATTTGGATTCATTAGAAGAATATTTAGATATTAATAAGTAAAAATAGTTTATTTGTTGTTAATTTTTTTATAAATTTGGTCCGTGCAAATTTATAAGCTACTTAACTTTTAAGGAGAAAAATGGCAAAAAAGCAGACATTTGAAAATAAATTAAGTAAATCTTCAAATAAAAAGAATCAAGTTAAGTTGATTCGTTCTCATTTATCAAATGATAAAGGCTCTGTTCGATTTTCAGAAGAGATGGTCGTAGTTCCTGATGGAAAATCTGTTGAATCACATCTTAAAGAAATTCTAGATAAAAAATAGAATTACTACATTTAAAATATAAAATTTGATTAATATTATTTTCTAATTCTATTTAGAAAGTAAAATATGAAAAAAATAGATTTATCAATTATCATTCCTATTTATAATGAAGAGGATTCAATTCTTCCATTATATAAGCAAATTATCCAATCTATTGATAATAAGTTAGTTTATGAGATTATTTTTATTAATGATGGTAGTACAGATCAATCTTTAGAATTAATTAATCAATTATTATTAAAGGATAGTAATATTAAAATAATTAATTTTATTTCTAATAAAGGTAAATCTGAAGCTTTAAATTATGGCTTTAAAAACTGTTTTGGTCGTATAGTAATTACCATTGATGGAGATTTACAGGATGATCCTAATGAGTTTTTTAGTTTGATTGATAAAATTAATTCAGGCTCCGATATGGTTACGGGTTGGAAGAAAGATAGAAAAGATTCTATATCTAAAAAAATATTATCAAAAATTTTTAATTTTGTTTTAAGAGTCCTAACTGGAATTAAAATACATGATTTTAATTGTGGCTTGAAAGCATATAAGCGTTCTGTTGTTAAATCAGTTAATATTTATGGAGGGTTACATCGTTTTATTCCAATACTTGCAAATAATAAAGGTTTCATTGTAGATGAAATAATAGTTAATCATAGAGAAAGAGAGTTTGGAACTTCAAAATATGGGAATTCAAGAATATTTCATGGTTTTTTTGATTTAATAACAGTGTTATTTTTGAATAAATATTTTAATAGGCCATTGCATTTATTTGGTTCTTTAGGTTTTATATTATTATTAGCAGGTTTTATAATTAATATTGATTTAACCTTTAAATGGTTCTATTATAATCAGTGGATTACTCCGTTTAAAAATCCTATTTTTTTCTTGGGTATTCTATTAATAGTTATTGGATTTCAATTTTTTTCTACAGGTTTAATAGGAGAACTAATAGTGTATTTTAATAGACAAAAGCAACCTGATAATGATGATGTTGAATTTTATAATTATGATTAATAATGAAAATTGCATTAATTACCCCATTTCCGCCTTATAGAGGTGGAATTTCTGCCCATTCTAAAAATTTATATAAATTTTTATCTTTAGATAATAAGGTTGTAGTATATAATTTTTATAAGCAATATCCTGATTTTTTATTTCCAGGTAAAACACAATATATTGATGATTTGGTTAGCAATGAAGATTCTAATATACTTCATATCTTAAGTAGTATTAATCCTTTATCATGGATAAAGGTTTCTAATAGTATTATTAAAGGTAACTTTGATAAAGTTATTTTTAGATTTTGGAATCCGTTTTTTATACCATGTTATGTATCAATCATTAAAATGATAAAAAAAAATAATCCTGATGTTCAGATTTATTCTATATGTGATAATATTATAGCTCATGAAAAGTTTTTTGCTCAAAAATTTTTAATTAAATTTTTTTTAAATCAATTAGATGGTATTATTGTAATGTCTAGCGGAGTGGAAGATGAATTGCTGAAATTAAATCAAAATTATAGGTATAAAAAAATATTTTTACCTATTATTAATGACTTAGGGGATTTATTAGATATTAATTTATCTAAAAAAGAAATTGGATTAAATCAAAGTGATAAAATTTTTATGTTTTTTGGTTTAATAAGAGAATATAAAGGTTTAGATATATTGTTAAATGCTATTAATAAAATAGATATTAGTTTATTACATAATATTAAATTTTTAATAGTTGGTGAAAATTATGAGCAAATTAATAAATATAAAAAAATATTAGATGATAGTAAGAAATCTTATGTTTTATGGGTTATAAAATATATTCCAAATAATATGCTGAATTTTTATTTTTGTGCTTCTGATTATATTGTTTTACCATATAAAAGAGCTTCTCAAAGTGGAATCATACCTATGGCATATTATTTTAATAAACCTGTTATTGTTTCTAAAATTTCAGGTTTAAATGAAATGGTTGTTGAAGGAGAAACAGGTTTTGTTTTTAATAATTTAAATTTTGAAGAGTTGAAAGATATTTTAGAAAAGTGTATTAAAAATGAAGTTATTATTAATATAAATGAGATAAAAAAAATTAAAAATAAATTAACTACTGAACATTTTGTGAAAGATTTAATAAAATTTATAGATGAATAAAAAACCACATATAAAAATTTTAGTTCTTAATTGGAATGGTGATTCTATTATTTCTAGATGCATAGATTCTATTCAAAGTATTAAGTATAGAAATTATTCTTTAGATATTATTGATAATGGATCAACAGATAATTCAGTTGAAACGATAAAGAATAATTATCCTAATGTTAAAATACATTCTTTAAAACAGAATTTAGGTTATGCGAAAGGTTATAATTATATTTTTAATAGATTAAAAAAAAATCAATCTATAGATTACTATTTGATATTAAATAATGATGCAATAGTTTCTGATAATTTATTAGATGCTTTATATGATAGTGCTATTAGATATGGATTAGATAATATTTATGGGCCTAAAATTAATTATTTAGATGAAAATAAATTATGGTTTGCAGGTGGATACTATAATAAGTATATTGGTTTGACAAAGCATATAGGCATTAGAAATATTGAAAATAATATTTTTTATAAAGCTAATAAAACTAGTTATATATCTGGTTGTTGTATGTTTATAAAAAAAAGTTTAATTGAAAGCCTTGAAGGTTTTTCTGAAATATATAGTATGTATTATGAAGACGTAGATTTATGCCATAGAGCTAATATTTCAGGATTCCAATCTTATATTGTAGACCAAACTTTGATTTATCATGATGTTTCATATAGTATCGGCCCCCATAGTTTAAAAAAAAATTTCTATCAATTTATTTCAAGAATAAAATTTGTTTATAAGTTTAATAACTTTATTGTATTTTTATTTTCTTTATTAATTAATATAGTCCTTTTACCGTTCTTTTTATTAAAAATATTTTATAAATAATGAATAGATATCATGAATATTTTAATGTTTTAATAATCCTAGTTATACTAGTTGTTTTTTTATTTTATAATTTTATAAATGGAGAGTATGTATTTGCTAGTGGTGATACTTTAGCTCCTAAAGCTATTAAAAACAGTTTGCAATCTATATCTAAAGAAAATGGATATTTCCCTTATTGGTATCCTTATATTTTTTCAGGAATGCCTACGGTTCATTCTTTATTGAATATAAATGAATTTTACTTTCCACATAAAATTTTTAAGTTTTTTCATGGTTTAGGTTTAGCGTGGATTTGGAACTTTTTATTTCATTATTTGTTTGCTGCAATAGGTATGTATTCTTTATTAAGATTTTTTAAGCAATCAAAAAGGTCTTCAATATTATCTGCAATTTTATTTTCTTTATCTCCATATATGGTTGCTTATTTAGTACATGGTCATGGCAGCCAAGTGATGACAGCTTCATATATTCCTATTATTTTTCTCTTTTTATTTAAAATTCATAAAAAAATTAATATAGTTAATTTTGTTTCTTTAGCCCTATTAATTGGCTTGCAATTACAAAGAGGACATATTCAAATAGCTTATTATACATGGATGATGATGGGTATTTTTATATTATTTAGTTTTTTATATAATTATAAAAATGACTTGAAAAAATCTATTAGTTATGCTGTTAGTTCATTATTATCTCTATTAACTGGCTTTTTACTTTCTATATCAATTTATTACCCTATTCTAAATTACACATCTTATTCAGTTAGAGGAGCAGATCAAGGAGGATATGGCCTTCAGAATGCAACCCAATGGTCCTTGAATTTAAAAGAATTTATTACATTTATTATGCCTTATTCATATGGTTTTGGAGGCCAAAATTATTGGGGGTATTTACCTTTTACAGATTTTCCTAATTATATTGGATTTTTTATTATATTTTTAGCTTTTATAGGTTTTTTCTATTCTAACATAGAAAAAGAATATAAGATGTTCTTTATTTCAGCTTTATTTTTATCTTTATTTTTATCTTTAGGAAAATATTTTCAAAATTTTTATCAAATATTTTATTATTATCTTCCTTTTTTTAATAAGTTTAGAGCCCCTGTATTTATATTAGTAATTTCACAATTTTGTATTTATGTATTAGCTGGTTTTGGTCTTGGAGTTTTACCTGAATTATTAAAGTGTAAGCTTAATAAATTTAAAATATTCTTTGGTTTTTCATTAATGATTTTTATAGTATTATTTTATAGTTTTTATGAATCTGCATTATATCCAGAATATAGACTTGCCGGTACAGAAAAAGATTTTTTAAATAAAGTAAAGCAAACTTATCAGCAATTATTATTAAATAAAGATTTAAATAATGATGCTTTATATAATGGTGTAGATAAAGAAATTTTAAATAAATGGACTGAAACAGATGCAAAATTATATTATTCATATCTGAAGTTAACTCAATCTAAATCAATAGATAATGAATTGATTCCTATTCTTTATTCAACAAGTTCTCATATAGATAAGGTGCAAAACTTTATAAATAAGAATAAAATTATACTATTAGTTGTTTTATGTTTATTGATATCCTTTAGTTTTTTATATTCTTATTATACTTTTTTAAGTACAAAATTATTTATCTTTATAATAATTTTAATTATTTCATATGATTATTATCGAGTTAATAGTGATATAATTAATCCAAGGTATCATTTTCCACATAAAAATATTGTTCAACATAAATCTTTTATTGATGATTATCTTGAACAAGATGAGCTTATTAAGTTTTTATCATCTGATTCAAGCCAGTTTAGAGTTTTAGATCTTACAGGGAATAATAGTAATAGACTTGCTGCATTTAATATTCAGACAATATCGGGTTATCATCCTGCTAAATTAGAGACTTATGATAAAATTTTAAAAATTATAAATAATAAAGGATATTATCCTTATGGATTATTGCAGATGTTGAATGTTAAATATATTATTCATAGTCAAAATGGAAATATTCCAAATTTTTCTAAATTAGATTCAAAATTTTTATATCGATATTATGGTAATAATTTAGCTTCAAATGAATATGTTGAATCTTATATATATGAAAATAATAACTTATTAAAACGGATATTTTTTGTAGAAAATATTACATTTTTAGATGATAATAATCAAATTTTATCTAAGGTTACTGATGATTCATTTAATCCTAAGATAAATTCATATATCAATATAAATAATTTATCAGATGAACAGACCAATACGATTAAAAATATAAAGTATGATGCTATGTCTAAAGTTGATTTAATTAGCTGGGAGCCTGATCGCATTATTTTTAAAATTAAAACGAAATCACCTCAATTTATTTTATTAAGTGAAATTGATTATCCGGGGTGGACCATTAATAATAATATTATTATTAATATTAATGGGCTATTTAGAGGTTTAATTGTTCCAGAAGGTGAACATCAATATATTATGGAATTTAAGCCTACAGATATTTATATAGGTAAGTTAATTTCAGGATTTCTGTACTTATTATTAATTATTCTAATATTCTTTAATTTATTTAAAACAAAAATTAAAAATGTTTAATTATCAATTTAATTTTAGAGTTATTTTTCTTATTGTTATTGTATTAACCGCAAGTCTATTTTTTATTATTAATAGAAAAATAACTAATCAATTTAGGACTGAACTTAATAATCAAGTTAGTACTATAGTTAACTTATATCATCAAAATGTTTTGTATTCTGAGGATGATTCTAATTATTTGTTGGAATTTCTTGTTCCTTTAATTGATGAGCTAAATATCCCCGTAATTATTAAAACGCAATTAAGTAACGGTAGTTTTACATATGAACATTTGAATTTAGAAATTGATTATGCTAAAGATAGTCCTGAATATAATGATTTTATTGAGAATACCATTATTGCAATGGATCAAAATTTTGATCCATTAACAATTGTTGAATATGATGGAGTCCCTTTAATACAAATTCATTATGGTGATACTAAACTTATTGATACAATTAGATGGATTCCTTTTATTGAAATTGCTTTTTTTATTATTTTACTATTATTTGTTATAGTCATGTATAGAGTTTTGATTTTGAATCAAAATAACTATATATATGTTGGTATGGCTAAAGAAACGGCACATCAACTAGGAACCCCAATTTCATCATTAATGGGTTGGCTAGATATATTGAAACAAAATCCAAATGATACAAGAAGTGTTAATGAGATTGAAAAAGAGGTTAAACGTTTAGAAAACATATCAAATAAATTTAATAAAATTGGTTCAAAACCGAATCTTGTTAAAATTAGTTTAAAGTCTATTTTAGAAGATATAGTATCTTATTATAAGAAGAGAATTCCAAAATCAAAAATACTTGAAATTAGATTACATTTAACGGAAGATTTTACTGTTCTTGGAGATTATGTTTTACTTTATTGGTCTATAGAAAATTTAATTAAGAATTCAATTGATTCTATAAAAAATAAAAATGGAATAATAGATATTAAAATAAAGAAAATTGATAATTCAGTTAATATATATATTATTGATAATGGTATAGGGATTAGTAGTAAAGATAAAACTAAAATTTTTAAGCCTGGATATAGTACAAAAATTAGAGGGTGGGGCTTAGGATTAAGTTTATCAAAAAGAATTATAACTAATATACATCGTGGCCAGATTAAATTATATAAATCTAGTCATAATGAAACAATTTTTTTAGTATCTCTTAAGACCTATTCCGAAGGAAAGTAGGTATATCAAGTTCATCTCCGAATGTAAGTACATTTTCATCATTCTCTTGATTTTTATTATCTTTTAAAGCTCCATTATTTTTTTCTATGCTTTGTTCTTCTAATTGTTTTTCTCTAATACTTTCTTCTGTTTTTTGAGGAATATCATTTTTATCTTTAATGCTTATATTATTTTCTATATCTCTTTTAAAATATGAAGGATATTCATGATCATTTAAGCCTGTTGCAATAACAGTTATATTAACTTCATCGTTTAAACTATTATCAACTACGCAACCTAAAATGACATTAGCATCTTCTCCTGCTTCCTCATATATTATACTTGAAGCATCATTTAGTTCATGGATTGTCATATCTTGTGGTCCAGATATATTAACTAAAAGTCCCTTTGCTCCTTTTATATTAGCATCTTGTAGTAAAGGTGAATTAATTGCCTCTTGTGCTGCAAGGACAGCTCTTTCTTCTCCTTTTGCTATCCCTGTACCCATAATAGCATCACCCATGTTATACATAACTGTTTTTACATCAGCAAAATCTAGATTAATTAACCCTGGTTTGTTAATTAAATCAGAGATTCCTTTAGTTGCTTGATTTAATACTGAATCGGCAAGTTTAAAAGATTGAGTCACTGTAGTAGCATCATCAGCTAATTCTAGCAGAGTTTCATTTGGAATTACTAATAAAGTATCACAATTCTTTTTGAGTTCTTTAATACCTTCAATAGCACGTTTTTTTCTTATAGGTCCCTCAAATGCAAATGGTTTTGTAACTATTCCAACTGTTAATGCTCCAACTTCTTTTGATATTTTAGCAATGGCTGGAGCAGCTCCTGTGCCAGTTCCACCACCCATTCCAGCAGTAATAAAAACCATATCTGCATTTTTTATATCTTGAATAATTATTTCTTTATTTTCTTCAACTGCAGCTTTTCCTATTTCAGCATTTGCTCCAGCTCCTAAACCTTTAGTTAATTCTTTCCCAATTTGTAATTTTGTTTGAGAATTATTATTTTCTAAATCTTGAGCATCAGTATTGATAGCAATAAATTCAACTGATGACATTCCCTCATCAATCATTCGATTTAATGCATTTCCACCTCCACCTCCAACACCTATAACTAATATTCTAGCTTTTTGTTCTTTTATTTCAGCAGGTTCAAATAACATTTTATTTTGTCCTTTCTATTTTAAGTTTAAGTATTTTAGTAATTTGTATCCATTCCTTTTTAGAATGTTTAATATATGAATAGTATCATTTGTATTTTTATGTATTCGTTTATTATTAGGTCCATTTGCAACATACTTTATTAAACCAATTGTAGTTGCATATCTAGGATTATTAATGATATCATCAATTCCATTTATTGAATTTGGTTTTCCAATTTTAACTTCTAATTCAAACACCTCTTGAGCTAAGTCATCTATATTTGTTAATCTAGATCCTCCCCCTGTTAGGACTACTCCAAAGTTTAACTTAACTTCATTTTCTACTTTACGAATTTCACTTTTTGCAAGATGAAAAATTTCTTTCATCCTAGCTTCTATAATACTTGCTAATTTCTTTTGTGATAGTTCTATATCCGGTCTTTCATTGGTGCCTTTAATAATAATATTTTTATCATCTGAAGATAGGGCCTCTTTTGCAATTCCATGCTTGCATTTCAGTTGTTCAGCTTGATCTAAATTGACTGTTAATCCATAAGCAATATCATTAGTAATACTCATTCCTCCTAAAGGTATTGCAGCTGTATGTATTACTGAATTATTACTATATATTATTATATCGCTTGTACCTCCACCTATATCAATTAATGCAACTCCTAACTGTTTTTCATCATTATCTAGTACAGAAGATGCTGAGGCTAATGGCTCTAGAATAAAACCGTTGAAATCTAATCCTATTCTATCTAAACATGTTTTAAGATCACTTTCAATATTGCGTGCTATTGTTACTAAGTGAACATTAGCTTCTAGCCTATGACCCGATAATCCTTCTGGATTTTTTATATTTGAATTATCATCAATTTTAAATTCTCTAGATAATGTATGTAGTATTTTTCTTTGTGGCGATAAATTGATGGCTTCAGCATGTTCTAAAACTTTATTTATACTTTCTTTTGTTATTTTTTCTCCAGCAGGGTTCATGAATTCATTATTTGATATTGTTATTGTGCCTGAGCAGTTTATTCCTTTTACATGTTCTCCAGTTATTCCTATCCATGCAGATTCTATCTCTATTTCTGCTTGTTCTTCTGCTTTATTTAAAGCATTTTCAATTGCATTAGCAGTTTTATCAATATCAACTACAACTCCTCTTCTAAGCCCATTTGATATGCTTTCTCCAAATCCGATTATATTTATTTCATCATTTTTTAATTCAGCAATAATCACTGCTATTTTTGTAGTTCCTATATCAATTCCTGTTATTAAATTCATATTTTTAGATATTTTTTTCGCGTATTATTATTTGTTCAGGTATAGAAAGATCAATATATTTGTATACATTAATATCTATATTATTTTTTACTATTACTTGTTTATTAAAACTTAAAAATTTATTTAAATTGTGTTTATAATGATCGTTTTTTAAGATAATTTTTGTATTGTTATCCAAGATTAAAATTATATTTTCATCTAAATATTGCACTTCATTTAGTTTCTCATATACTATATTTGAATGATTTAATATTTCAATTAATAGATATCTGATATTATTTAAATTTATTTTTTCATTAGATAGATTTGTAATGATAGGAGTATTTATATAGTGATTAATAGCTTTATAATTAGCTTCAATTATTTTTTTTGATTGATCCATGAAATAAAATTTTTGATTTCTTTCAAATAATGCTAAAGGAGTGATTTCTTCTATCTCTACAGTAAGGCTAGATGGAAATTTTGTATATGATTTTACATGGCTGATAAATTCATCCTTTTGAAGTTCTGAGTTTAAATTTTTCAACTTAATATTTAATATATTGCTGTTGTTTGTATTGTTTTGAATTAGTCTCAAAAGGTTTTCATTAGTTATATATTGATTACCAGATATTTGTATTGTATCAATATTAAAAGCTTTTATACTTAATAAATATTTGGATATACCTATGTTAATCAGTAATATTATTAGAATATAAAAAAAAGTATTTATTTTTGTTTTATTTTTTTTCATGCTACACCTAAAATTTTAATTTCTAATTCTAATTTTATATTAAATTTTAATTTAATTTCTTTTTTTACGAGTTCTATTAAGCTGATAACATCATTTGAAGAAGCATTGTCTATGTTGATAATAAAATTAGCATGTTTTTCAGATATTTGAGCTCCACCTATTCTTTTTCCCTTTAAACCAGCTTTGTCAATCAGATATCCCGCAGCTAAATCTTGACTAGGATTTTTAAAAATACTCCCAGCAGATCTATATTTAAGAGGCTGATTTTTTTTTCTTAATTTTGATGCATCCATTTTTTTATTTTTTATTGTATTTTTATTTCCTTTATTGCATTTAAATACAGCGCTAACTAAGAGCTCATTTTTTGGAAATGAAGATGATCTATATGCAAAATCAATATCATTATTTTTGTAAGTTTTAATTTTTCCTTCCATATTGATAGTGCTAACAGATATTAAATAGTTTGATATTTCCGCTCCAAATGCTCCGGCATTCATGATTAGTGCACCACCTACCGTTCCTGGAACTCCACCAAGACTTTCAAATCCTGTAATATTATGTTGGTTTATTTTTTTTACAAGTGTGCCAAGCATAGCTCCACAATCAACAAAGACTTTATCATTATCAAAAATAATTTTTTTTGATGATTTTTTAAGAGATATAATAATTCCTCTTAATCCATTATCATCTACTAAGATATTTGAGCCTGAGCCAAAAAAATAGTAATTAATATTTTTATTCTTGATTATATCTATTGTAGCTTTAATTTCTAATAAGTCTTTTGGTAAGATAAATAAATCAGCTCTTCCGCCTACCCCAAATGTTGTATGCTTTTTCATAGATTCATTTTCTAAATATTTTATTTGATGAAAAATCAGTTCTTGTTTTATATCGGTATACTCTTTATTCATTTAATTTATTATAAGTAGGTTCTATTAATTTGTAGATATCACCTGCACCCATAAATATGATAATATCATTATCATTGATTGACTGTTTAACTAATTCTGGAATTTGTTTTTTTCCCTTACAATCATATGTTCTTTTATGCCCTGCATTTTTTAATTCTTCTACTATTAGTCTACTTGAAATATTTTTAATAGGTTTTTCTCTTGCAGGATATATAGGCGCAATAATATTAGTATCTGCTTCCATTAATGATTTTGCAAAATCTTTATAAAATGATTGTGTCCTAGAAAATAAATGAGGTTGAAATATAGTTGTAATTTTTCTATTAGGCCATCCAGCTTTAGCTGCTTGTATTGTTGCAGATAGTTCTGTGTGATGATGGGCATAATCATCAATAATCATAATATCTTTATTATTTATACTTTTATGTTTAATCTGGAATCGTCTTTTTACACCACAAAATTTATTTAGACCTTCAATAATATATTTAATAGGAATATCAATTTCCATAGATATAGAAATTGCACAAAGAGCATTATATACATTATGTAATCCTGGGATTATTAATTTAATAGAGCATATTTTTTTTCCATTCTCTATAACATCAAATGTAGTATTGGATTTATTGAATGTAATATTTTTAGCCATTAAATCAGCTTTATTATGAATTCCAAACGTCTTACAATTCCTGTTTATGTTTGGTATTATATTTTTTAATTCTTTACTATCTGTTCCAATGCATACTGATCCATAAAAAGGTGTTGAATTTGCAAATTCTGTAAATGATTTTTTTAAATCATCTAAGTCTTTATATATATCTAAATGTTCTAACTCCATATTGTTTAATGCTATATATGTAGGGGCTAGAGATAAAAAACTTTTATCAAATTCATCTGCTTCTACAACTATAACTTCTCCTGAACCTGAAATATTATTACTCTCATATTTATTTACAATTCCTCCAGCAATAATTGTTGGATCTAGTTTAGACTCATACAAAATATTACCAACCATTGATGTTGTTGTCGTTTTACCGTGAGTTCCTGATATTGCTAAGCTTATTTGTTTGATTTTAATTATTTCACCTAATAATTCTGCTCTTTTAACTATTGGGATATTCTTCATTTTCCCTTCAATAATTTCAGGATTATTAGGCTTTACAGCTGACGAGTAGACAATTAAATCAGATTGTTTTACATTGTTTTGATCATGCTTCTTATAAATTTTTATTCCGATTGATTCTAAATGTTTTGTTCTCTCACTTGCATTGATATCTGAACCTGAAATTGAAAATTTATGATTGTATAATAATTCAGCCATTCCACTCATCCCAATTCCACCAATACCTATAAAATGTATATGTTTAGTTTTTCCGAATATTTTATTCATTTATTAAATTGTTAATATGTTTTTCAATTATACTATTACAATTATCATATGATGCTTTTTTAGCATTATTTTCAAGTTTTTCAAGTTTTTTTCTGCTACTCATTAATTCTAAAATAGTGTTTTCTAATTTATTTTTATTTAAATCTTTTTCTTCAATCATGATACAGGCTTTTTTTGATTGGATTTCTTTAGCATTTAGTTTTTGATGGTTGTCTGCTGCAAATTTAAAGGGAATGAGAATCATAGCTTTTTTCATATAGCATAATTCAGTTATTGCAAGAGCTCCTGCTCTTGATATCACTAAATCGCTTGCAGAATATATTCTAGATATATTATTTATAAATGGTTTGATAATGACATTTTTAGATTTCTTGAATTGTTCTGAAAAATCATTATAGTTTTTTAATCCACATTGTATGTAAAATTGAAAATTATTAGAAGTATAGAATTCAATATTATTCATTAAATGTTGATTAATTTTTTTTGAACCTTGACTTCCTCCAAGTATAAAAATTGTTTTTTTATTTTTTTGCAGTCCAAGCTTTTTTCGAGATTCATATTTATCAAGCATCTTTAATTTTTTTCTAATTGGATTTCCAGTTATAAAAATTTTCTTATCTTTTTTTACAGTTAGAGATCTTTCTGCATTTTGATATGCAAGAAATAGTAAATTTATTTTTTTATATAGTAGTTTTGTAACTAATCCAGGTACTGAATTTTGGTCTTGAATTACAGTTGGAATATTTAAATGAACTCCTGCAAGCAACGGGAGTCCTGAACTGTACCCTCCAGTTCCAATAATGATTTTAGGTTTATATTTTTTTATTAATTTTATAGATTCTATATACGATTTTAAAAATCTTATAGGCAAATATAAGTTTTTGATTATAGAATTGATTGAAAAATTTCTTTGTATTCCTTTTATATCAAGTAATTCAGATTTTATATTGTTTTCCTTAAAATACTTTTTTTCAAAGCCATGTTTTGAGCCAATGAAAACAATATCAGTTTTATCATTTTCAAGTTGTTCTCCAATAGCCAATGCAGGGAAGAGGTGTCCTCCTGTTCCTCCTCCAGCAATAAAGATAGTATTTTTTATATATTCCATTATCTTAAATAATTATATTTATAAACATTACAGTATTTTGATATATTAAGTAATGCCCCAACTGATATTAGAGTGAAAAGTGTATGCGATCCACCATAGCTAATAAATGGTATTGCTAAACCTGTAGGTGGTATTAAGCCTACTACATATGCAGCATTAATTAAAAAATAGTATAAAATATTAAAGCCTATTCCAATTGATAGTATAGAGCTAAATATATCAGGAGCCATTTTTGACGTCTTGACAGAAATAAAATAAAAAGATAAAAATAATATGAATAAAATAAAAATACCTATAAATCCTATTTCTTCACCAATTATTGGCAGTATAAAATCTGTATGACCCTCTGCTATAAACCCTTCTTTAATAATACTTTCACTGAATCCACTTCCCCAAAATCCCCCTTGTTGAAGAGCTTGCTTGGCTCTTTCTGTTTGGGATGAAGGATCAGCTCCAGCGCTATAAAACCAATTTAAAAATCTACTTCTCATATATGGATAAAACATAATAGATAGTATAATGCTTGAAACACCTGTTAAAAACATATACAAAAAATACTTTATTTTTAATCCCCCAATTATTAACATGCTTATAAGTATGCAAGATATTATAAATGAAGAGCTTAAATCAGGTTGGTATAAGATTAAAGATATAGTAATAATAACATAAATCAAATATTCTGATAAAATGATTTTAATATTATTGATATTTTTTTTATTAGATGATATAAATTTTGCTGTAAAAACAATTAAAGCAAAACGAGCAAAATCGGATGTAGTCAATATATTTTTTCCACCAATCACTAAGAACCTTCTTGTAGAACCAGCATTGAAAATATATGCAAATAATATTACAATCCATGATATGAAAAGTATTTGTTTTGAATATTGTTTTAACCAACTTAGTTTAAAATTATATACTCCAATCATAGCTATAATACCAATAGCAACTCTAGATAAATGCTTATATAGAAAATAATTGTAGTTATTCCATCCAAATTTATTGATTGCAATTGTACTGCTTGCACTGTATTGCATCACTGCACCAAATAAAATTAATAGTAATGTTAGGTAGAGGAGGGGCATTTCATATATTTTAATATTCCTCTTCATTTTTGTAAGTGGTTATTAACTATTTGTTTGAATGCATTACCTCGCTCTTCAAAATTATTGAATTGATCATAACTAGAGCATGCTGGTGATAAAAGTACTCTATTGTTATTTTTTGCTAATTTTATAGATGCTACTATAGCCTCATTAAATTTTTTTATATATTGACATTTATATGTATTCTTTAATTGCTTGTAAATATTTTCACCTTCATTTCCATAGCATATGATATTTATTATATTATTAAGCTTAACTCCTAAGTGATCCTTGTAGTTAACAAGCCCTTTAGAATAACCCCCCAGTATAAGTATCGTATCTTGATTTGAGCTTTCAATTGCTTTTAATGCTGACTTTATATTAGTTGATTTTGAATCATTGATATATGTAATATTTTTTTCTTTCTTGATAACTTCCATCCTGTGCTCTAAAGGATTAAAATTAGTAATTGCTTTTTTAATAACATCGTTATCTATATTAAATAATTTTGCTATTTGTATAGCAGCTAATATATTTTCAATATTATGTTCTCCCTTTAATTTGGTTTGATTGCAATCAATAATAGTGTTTTTCGTATTGTTTTCTATTATATGGTTATTTTCAACATTGAAATTAAGCCCCTTTCCCTTTGAAGAAAATTGTATAAGATTTGTTTTTTCATATAGTTTAGAATAGTAATTTTTATCATTATAGTTATAAACCAGATAGTCATTTTTATCTAGATTTTTTGATATATTAAATTTTGCATTATAATAATCTATTAAAGAGTCATACCTATCAAGATGATCTTCAGAAAGGTTTAGTATACATGCAACATTTGGTTTAAACGTAGTTATTCTTTCAAGTTGGAAGCTGCTAAGCTCTAAAATATGAATATTATTACTCTTATTTTTTGTATTCTCATCCAACACATTTAAACTAAAAGGTATGCCTATATTCCCTCCCATATAAGTGCTATCATACTCATCAAGAAATATATCATTTAGGATACTAACTGTAGTTGATTTTCCATTTGATCCAGTAACTCCAATAATTGGAGATTTTGTATACCATGAGGCAAACTCAATTTCACTAATAACTTCTATTTTTTGCTTATTAAATTGATTGAAAAAGGGATTATCAGTTGGAACGCCAGGACTTACAATTGCAAAATCACAGTCATAACATTTTTTGCTATGCTTTCCTTCTTCATAAGATATGTTTTTTTTAAATTCATGACTTATTTTTTTTTGATCGCTAAGAAATACATTTGCTCCAAAATGGTAAGCTAATTGAGCTGCTCCAATACCGCTCATCCCTGCACCTATAATTGTTATGTTTTTATTTTTTATATTCATTTATTGAAGCTTAAAAGTTGTTAATGATAAAAGTGCAAGTAGTATTCCTATTATCCAGAATCTAACTACAACATGATTTTCATTCCATCCAGATAATTCAAAATGGTGATGTAAAGGGGCCATCTTAAATAACCTTTTACCTTCTCCATATTTAATTTTTGTATATTTGAAATACATTATCTGGATAATTACAGATAATGACTCTATAACAAATACACCGCCTACAATTATTAGAAGAATTTCTTTCTTTAATAAAATAGCTAGAGTTCCTAGTGCTGCTCCTAATGATAAAGAGCCTGTATCACCCATGAAAATTTTTGCAGGATTTGCATTATACCATAAAAAACCTATACAACTACCAATAACAGCTAAACAGAATATGAATAGCTCTCCGCTATATGGTATGAAAATAATATTTAAATAATCACTAAAGTCTAATCTTGAGCTTGCATATGCAATAATAGCAAATACTAAACATGCAATTGCTGTTAATCCTGTAGATAATCCATCTAAACCATCGGTAAGGTTAATCGCATTTGATGTAGCCATTACAACAATAATAATAAATGGTATGTAAAAATAGTTTAGATCTATATATCCATTTGCAAGAAATGGTATAGAAGTTGATCCTTGAGATATAATTTCTTTAATTCCATCTGCATTAATAATACTATATACTATCATATTATTATTAGAAGAATAGTTGAATATCATATATGAAATAAATAATCCTAGTATTAATTGACCTGCTATTTTATACCTTGCTATCAAGCCTTTTGAGTATTTCTTTTTTATTTTAAGATAATCATCAATAAATCCTATGATTCCCATCCATAATACAGATATAAGAATAATTTGTATAAAAGGATTTGTTAATTTTGCCCAGAGGAATGTGGGAAGGATAATTGCCATCAAGATAATTATCCCTCCCATAGTAGGTGTACCTTCTTTTTTATGATGAGATTCAGGCCCATTATGTCGGATTGTTTCACCAAAATGGTAAACAATTAGTGTGCGGATGATTTTGGGCCCAATGAGGAAACAAATAAATAAAGCTGTAATAGCAGCTCCTGCTGCACGAAAAGATATATATTGTATAACATTGAAATGCTCTTGTAATAGATAGTAAAGCATTAGTTATAAACTCTTTCTAGTTCCATACTTCTTGATCCTTTTATATAAATAAGGTCATCTTGTTTTACGGTTTCATTAAAACATTTTTTTAAGTGTTTTATATCAGTGAAATGTTTTTTATAAATAAAATTGTTATTGAGTTCTTTAAAAGTAAATTGAGTAGTATCTCCAAAGGTTAATACAATATCTATATCTAATGAATTGATAAGGGAACCTATTTTTATATGTTCATCTATACTTGATTCACCAAGTTCTAACATATCTCCTATGATTAATATTTTTCGATTATTAGATTTCATAGAAGATAATCGTTCTATTCCAAATTTCATAGATGCTGGATTAGCATTGTATGCATCATCTATAATATTTAAACCATTGATATTTTTTATTTTTCCTCTTCCTCCAGGTACAGAAAATGTTTTGAGGGCATTTATAAACTCATCATCTTTAACATTTAAATTTTTTGATATTGCATACACCGCTAATATTGCTTCTTTTAAATGAGATATATTATCAGGCACAATAAATTCAAAATTATTAATTTTAAGCTTATTTTTATTAATTATTATTCCATTGTATTGAGCTTTTGGTTCATTAAATCCAAAAGTCACTTTATTACTCTTTATTGGTAAATTTGAGATAATTTTATCGTTTAGATTCACAAATGCTATTCCATTTTTATCCAAACAAGAGAATATTGCAGATTTTGTTTTAGCTATATCTTGCAATGATTTGAAATTTTCTATATGTGCATTTGATATATTAGTTATTAAAGATAAATCTGGTTTTACAATTTCACATAAATCTTTAATCTCTCCAGGTTGATTAGCTCCTAATTCTAAAACAGTATACTTATCATTTATTTTACAATTAAGAATAGATAATGGTAACCCTATAGTGCTATTATGGTTATCTTTAGATTTTCCACATCTATATTTATCCTTTATAATATGGTACAATAATTCTTTAGTAGTGGTTTTCCCATTTGACCCTGTGATTGCAATGATTTTGCTGCCCATTTTTTGGAGCCATGTTTGACTTAGGTTTGATAATGCCTGTTTATTAGAAGATGTAGATACTACACGATTATTATTAATAAAACGATTATTTTCACTTAAGCATATAGTGCCTTTTTTTTCTAATACAGAATCAATAAACTGATTTCCATCAAATAAAACACCCTTAAATGGAATGAATATGTCATTATTCTCAATTAATCTTGAATCAATTGAAACTCCATTTATTTTTTCTATTTTATTATTAGGATATATTTGATTAAAAATTTCCAAAAAATTTTCCTTATCTTCTATTTTAATTCTCATCTAAAAATTGTTCTACTATTTCTGTATCTGAATGATATATTTTTTTATCACCTATGATTTGATAGTCATCTCTTCCTTTGCCTAAAATAACAACAACCTTATTATGGTGCATTTCAAGTATGCTATTTAAAGCCTTTTTACGATTTTTAATGATAGTATATTGTTTCTTAGTAAAACCTTGTTTGATATCATTTATTATATCATCTTCATCCTCATGCCTAGGGTTATCATTTGTAATATATACAAAAGATGAATAATCTTCTGCTATACTAGCCATAATAGGGCGCTTTGCCTTATCTCGATTTCCTCCGCAACCAAAAACAGTTATTATTTCTTTATTAGATATTTCTTTAATCGATGATAATATATTTTTAAATGAATCTGGTGAGTGCGCATAATCTACTATAGCATGATTTTTATTAGATAATTTAAATTGCTCTAGTCTACCTGGAATTTGATTAAACTTCTCAGCTGATTTTATAATTTGATTTAAATCTATATTATACTGCAGTGCGCATAATATAGATGACATAAGATTATATATATTAAATTTTCCAATTAGATTAGTTTTGATTTCAAATTCATTTTCCACATATAAAAATTTTATTTTAGTAAAGCTTATATTTAGTTCATATGAAATTACAGATAGAGTACTTTTAGAATTAAAGCCATATGTTAAATAAGGACATTTTAATTCAGGAATGATTTTTTGTGAGTAAGGGTCATCATTATTTAATATAGCAATTGAATTTTTGTTAAGTTTCTTAAATAACATTAGCTTAGTATTAAAATAATCTTCCATTGTTCCATGAAAATCTAAATGATCAGCTGTTAAGTTTGTAAAAACAGCTATATTGACATCTATATCATCTGTCCGGTGAAGCTTGATTGCATGCGATGAGATTTCCATTGGGATATATTCAATCCCTCCATTAACCATTGTCCTGATGATTTGTTGAAGGTCGATTGATTCTGGAGTTGTAAATCCAGTTGAAATAATTCCGGTAGGAGTACTGAATCCGAGCGTACCAAGAGAGCTACTCTTTTTATTATCTTTTCTAAGTAAATGATCAATCAGCTGGGTTGTTGTTGTTTTCCCGTTTGTCCCGGTGACCCCTACAATATTAATTTGTTTAGATGGGTTTTCATAAAAATTTGCAGCAATCTTAGACATTACTTTTCTAGGATTTTTAACTTGTAAAATTGGAACTTTATTCGTCACAGGAGATCTTCCGTTTGCTACAACAGCAATAGCCCCTTTATCTATTGCATCAAAGATATAATCATGTCCATCATTTTTTTCTCCAGCAATTGCAATAAATAGAGTTCCTTGTTTTACCTTTCTAGAATCATGAGCTATATTAAATATCTCTCTATCATCAGAAGATCCAGTAAAATCAATATTTTTTATAATTTTATCTAAATTCATTTTATGTTCCCATTGTTACCACACAGGTCATGTTGGGCTTTATTCTAGTTCCAGGATAAATTGATTGTTTTTTTACAGTGCCAGAAATTCCTTCTGGTTTGAGAATAATGCCTGCTTTATTTGCTATTTTAAGAGACTCTTTTAAGGTTTTTCCTTTAAAGTCAGGGAATGTTTGAGCCTTGTGCATTTGAGCGCTTTTACTTAGTATTGTTTCTTTTGTTTGGATAGGCTCTTTATTATTCTCTATAATACTTTTAATTGTTTTTTTATGAAATTCCTTATCATTTATTAACATTCTTTTGATGATTTCTCTAGATGCAGGTACAGCTGATAGATTAGACCAGTGTTTTCCATATACAGGTTCATCAATAGATACAATCATTACATAGTTAGGGTTATTAGATGGGAATATTGACGCAAATGTTGCAATATGATTGGAGTAGTCTCCATTTTTATATTTTTGAGCTGTTCCTGTTTTTCCTGCAATATTATAACCTTTCAGATTAATTGATTCTGCTGTTCCTTTATCAACTACTTTTTTCAACATGTCTAAAATTGAATATGCTATATCTCTATTTAGAACACGTCTAATAGTTTTTTTATTAGATTTATATTTATTTTCATTATTTTTAGAGATATCTTTTATAATATGAGGTTGAATTAAAAACCCTCCATTTGCAATAACACAATAAGACATTGCAAGTTGTATATTTGTAATAGATAGCTCCTGTCCAATTGTTATGTAGTCTTTAGATGTTTTTGACCATTCTTTAATAGTTCTAATCTTACCATCCATTTCATTAGATAGCGGAAGATATGTTCTGCTACCAAATCCAAATCTTTTTAATTTTTTATATATATCAATGTCATTAAATGAATCGGATATTTTACTGATGCCGATATTACTTGAGTGAACTAAAATATCTTCAAGTGTTAGGAATCCGTATCCTTCATCGTGGTCACGAAGTTTTTTTCCGCTAGATAATTGATATATTCCATTTTCACAATATATTGAATCAAGAGGATTATATGTTTCTGATTCAAGTCGCATCGATACGGGAATAATTTTCATCGTAGAGCCTGGTTCGTATAAATCTGATATTACAGCATTGTTAAATGATTTGAAATCATATTGATTATAATGGTTAGGATTGAAATCAGGAATTGATGCCAGTGCTAAAATTTCACCGCTATAAGGGTTTACAATAATTCCATTTGCTCCAAGAGCATTTGTTGCCTCTACAGCTTGTATTAATTCTTCTTGAAGTATTCTTTGCAGCTCAATGTCAATCGTAAGTTGAATGGTATGTCCATTCAGATAATCATAGTCATCATTGTTGTAATCAAAGTACTTTCCTTTTGCCCCCTTTCTGAATTCAACTTCAGTGCTATCACCCATTAATAAATAATTAAAACTTTTTTCAATTCCAAGCATGCCATCGTTATTTTCATTGATATAGCCCACTGTTTGAGATGCTAGGTTATTGTATTTATATAATCTGTTAGGTTTTTTTTCACACCAAAGGCCTTTAGTCTCTCTAATTTGCTCTAATATTGCTTTTGCCTGTTTATAGCTCGCATTTTTTTCTAAAACAACATATTTGGATTTTTTTGATAATTTTTGCTGATAATACTCTTCAGATTTATTAAATGTATCGCAAAAAAGAGAGATAATTTTTTCTTGGTCAAATTGATCTATCGTATTGACAAAAAATTTGTATCGGTTGATAGTGACTGCTAGTTCATTTTCATTTCTATCAATAATTTTTCCTCTATTACCAATAATTGTTTTTTGTATATACCCATGATTTGTAACTACTTCTTTTAAATCTGGGTGGGGCAGAACCTGTAAGTTAAAAAAGCAACTTAAAATAATAATGACACATATAGATATATATAAATTCATTTTATTAATTCTTTTACTATATGCTTCTAAGTATTTATTATTCATTTTTCTAGCTTTATAATTTCAGATTCCGGAACAACAGCGACCATATCATCTCCTACTATCGAAGATATGTAATGTTCGCTTAGCAGGTAATCCCTTTGGCTTTGCAGCTCTTTTACCATACTGATATTTTTAACTGTTGTTTTTTTAATGGTCTCAATATCATTATTAAGTTTTACACATTGGTTTTTTATATTAAGATAGCATATCAAAAAAAATCCTGCGGATAATATTGATAACGTATAAATAACAAAGTTATTAAGGTTACTATTTTTCTTTTTTCTTCTTTTTCTCATTTATAATTGTGCAGCTCTTAGTTTTGCACTTCTTGATCTTGTGTTTTTAAATACTTCGTCTCTTGTTGCGACAATAGGTTTTTTTGTTAAAACGTTAAGTTTTTTAGAGCTATCTAGTTTGCTTCTATCATAGTAGTCATATTCATTAATTATAACTGAATCCTTAAAAAAGTGTTTTGCAATTCTATCTTCAATAGAGTGAAAACTAATCACACAAACACGACCTCCTTTTACAAGATAGTTTGGAATCTTAGATAGAGTATCTTTGAATGTTTGTATCTCATCGTTAACTGTTATTCTTAATGCTTGAAAAATTCGAGATAAAATTTTATTACTGCATATGCCATTGGTTGCATTTGAGATAGCTATTTTTAAATCAGAGGTTGTATTCATATTATTTTTGTTTCTTTCATGAATAATTGATTTTGCAATTTTATCTGCGTGACTGATTTCAGCATATGTTTGCAATATTTCAATCAATTCTTTTTCGCTAATTTCTGACAATACATCTTTAGCGGTTTTCTCCCCCTGGGGATTAAATCTCATATCAAGAGGTCCTTCTCTCATATAAGAAAATCCTCTGTGCTCTGAATCAATTTGGTAGGAGGAGATACCCAAGTCAAATAAAAAACCACTTACTTTATCAATGCCTAACTTCGATAAAACTTCAGGGAACTGCTTATAAGATGCATGATGCACCGAAAACTGTTCTTTCCCTGTTTCTTTTAGTTTTTTTTCTGCTTTATTCAGAGCATAAGGATCTAAGTCTAATCCAATCAAAAAGCCATGTTTACTAATCTTTTTTAATATAGATGAAGAGTGCCCTGCAAAACCTAATGTGCAATCTACATAAACACCATCTATATCCGTTATCAATGTTTCAATCACTTCATCTAATAGTACGGGGAAGTGATCGCTCATAGATAATTAAAAATTTATTTCCTGAGCTAATTCATCAAAATCATCTTCTGTGAAATTATCTTTTGTGTTTTCATATTTATCAAGAGTATCTTGATCCCACAGCTCAATTTTTTTTATTACACCAATAACCATTACCTTTTTGTCAATATTGGCGTATTTAAGCAGATTATCAGGAATTTGTATTCTTCCCTGAGAATCATACTGTACATAATTAGCATACCTTACAATTGAGCGTATAAAATTTCTGTGTTTATCTCTAATAGAACTTAATGAAGAAAGTTGTTCTTCTACTTGTTTCCATTCTTCTAAAGGATATAGAAATAGGCATGCATCAAACCCTCTTGTTAAAACAAACGTTTTATCATTAGAAAGGTCTAATGCTTTCCTGTATTTAGCAGGAATACTTAACCTGTTTTTTTGATCTATTATATTATAGAATTCACCTGTAAAAGACATTTTTTCACACACTAAAAGTTTAATTAATCATCTAAGTTTGGGAATAATCCCCACAACACTCCACTATTATATTACACCTACCCACTATGATGCAAGAAAAAAAAGAAATTTTTATAATATCTTTATTCATTTATAAAAAATAGATAAATTAAGATACTGAAATAAATAGAGGGGATGAGTTAAGTAAAATGAAATTATATAGTCAGATATTTATTTTTTTATTAATGTTTATATTTGCAGGTTGCGATGAAGATGTTTCTACTGATACAGTTGATTATTATGATGACTTACAAACAAAATTAATCTTAGCTAGCTCTGGTGAAACAGTCATGCTTCCTAAAGGTTTTATAGCCTTAAATCGCAGCCTTTGGATTGATGGACTTTCTAATGTTACGGTTCAGGGACATGGAATTGATCAAACCATATTATCTTTTAAGGATCAAATAGAAGGATCTGAAGGACTTAAAATCATAAATTCTAAAAATATTATTTTAAAAGATTTTACAATTGAAGATAGTAAAGGTGATTTGATTAAGGTTGAGAACACATCAGGTATTGATTTTGTTAATTTAAAAGCACAATGGACTGGAAAGCCTAAAAAAACAAATGGAGCTTATGGATTATATCCTGTTAACTGCGAAAATGTACTTATAGATCGTTGTATTGCAATAGGTGCTTCTGACGCAGGCATTTATGTTGGTCAATCTAAAATGATTACAGTGAGAAATTCAGAGGCATATTATAATGTCGCAGGTATTGAGATTGAGAACTCTTACTATGCAGATGTTTATAATAATTATTCACATGATAATGCTGGGGGAATTTTAGTTTTTGATTTACCAGATTTAGTCGTTAAGTCTGGTAAGAGCGTTCGAGTATATGATAATGTTGTTGTAGATAATAATTTTAAAAACTTTGCTCCATCAGGAAATGTCGTTGCTAGTGTTCCATCAGGAACAGGTATTATGGTTTTAGCAACATCGGATGTTGAAATTTATCAAAATAAAATTTATAATAATAAAACAGCAAACACTTGTATTGTTAGCTATCATATACTTGAAGAGCCTATTACTGATAAAGAGTATTATCCTTATCCTACATCAATTTATATTCATGATAATATTTATAAACGAAAAAGAATGCTTCCTTCATTATCTTTTAAACAACCAATAGGGTTCTTATTAGCTATGAATTATTTTAATGATGTTCCTGATATTGTGATTGATGGAATCATAGATAATAAGATAGAGGATAAAAGTTCAAATAACCCTCATCAAATTTGTATCGAAAATAATAGTGGTGCATCTTTTTTAAATCTTGATGCTGCAAATGATTTTGAAAATATGACAACAGATTTAGGCCATTATAATTGCAGTTTACCTGTAATTAATCATACTGTATACCCTTAATGAGTAGACTGCTTTTATTAGTTGGTATTTGTTTTAGCTTATCTTTTAGTTTTCAAATTAAAAAGAATTTATCAGAGTATAGTATTTTTTCAGGGGACCCTAAAGAACTTATAGCTTCTGATGGGTTTATTCATTATGATCTTATCACACCTCTATTTACAGATTATGCTTTTAAACATCGATTGGTTTATATTCCGGAGCAATCAAAAATTGAATATAAAGAAAGGGATGTATTTGAATTTCCTGAAGGTTCTATGATTGTTAAAACATTTTACTATCCTCATGATTTTGAAAATATCAATCAAGGGGTTGATCTTGTTGAAACACGTTTGCTTGTACACGAGACATCTGGATGGAAAGCTTATCCTTATATATGGAATGATGAAGATACAGATGCTGTTTTATCTGTTGCAGGAGGGATCAGGCCTGTGTCTTGGAAAGATAAAAAGGGAGATCATGCAATTGATTATATTGTTCCAAATATGAATCAATGCAAGGGATGTCATGTTAAAGATGGAAAATTTGTACCAATTGGACCAACAGCAAGGCAGCTAAATAAGGATTTAGATTATCATGATGGCATTTATAATCAGCTTGATAAATGGTATGATTTAGGTCTTTTAGATAATTTGCCTGATATTATTCCCAAAATAGCAGATTGGGATGATCCAGCATCAGGTTCTCTTAATAAAAGAGCACGAGCATGGCTTGATATTAATTGTGCTCATTGTCATAATACACAAGGTCCTGCTAAAACATCTGGATTATTTCTTGATTATTATCAAGAGGACCCTAAAGCTCTTGGAATTTATAAAACTCCTATTGCAGCAGGCCGAGGTTCTGGTGAATTTGAGTATGATATTGTTCCTGGGGATCCAGATCATTCTATTCTTGTCTATCGTTTTAATTCTACAGATCCAGGTGTGATGATGCCAGAGCTTGGACGTACCATGGTGCATCAAGAAGGTTTACAACTAATTAGAGATTGGATTTATTCTCTTAGATAATACTGGTTATTTTTTTTATTTTAATCTAAATTTCACATAATTAACACACTGCAATAAGAAGGGCTTTTAATATGCTACGTTTAGTATCATCATTATTATTATTTAATTTTATATTATCAAATATTAATCCTATATCTGCCCCAGGTGATGATGTTGATGTTACAATTAATTCACAGTTTACACTAGATGCAACAGAGTCATTTGATGAAGATGGTGAAGTTGCAACATATAGTTGGGACTATTCTGATTGTACAAACCAAGGATTTACCTTAACTGCTCAAGAATCTGATGCGGTTATTACTCTTCTAGCTCCAAATCAAGGGGATTTAACTTGTAGGGCAGAATTAACTGTAACTGATAATGATGGCTATGAATCAGAACAGTGGGCTGCAGAAAATTTATTTATTTCAGAGTATGCTGAGGCCTTATCATCTCAAGATA
>CETH01024415.1_pt1 | contig 30883 bp, 32 predicted proteins | sample 361461 | NCBI WGS metagenome assembly CETH01 (sample SAMEA2622695, study PRJEB7988) | marine metagenome | isolation source: saline water (ENVO:00002010), including
AAATTTTTTTGTCTACTTATTTACTTGAAATTGGAACAGAGGAATTACCAGCAAAATTTGCTAATTCTGTTATAAATCAATTCCAATCAACTATTGAGTATGAATTTGAAAAACATTTTGTAAAATATCAGAATGTTTCTTGTACCTCTACGCCTAGAAGAATTGTTTTATACGTGGAGAATATTATTGACTTTGGTGAAGATAAAACCGAAGAACGAAAAGGTCCAAAAGCTGAAGCTGCTTTTATTGATGGAACTCCAACAAAAGCCGCTATTGGATTTGCAAAAAGCTTAAATTTGAATATTAATGAATTAGAGATAAGAGATACGAAAAAAGGTAAATTTGTTTTTGGAACAAAAATTGAAAAAGGTTTAGGGACTAAAGGCTTATTAGCCTATATTATTCCAAAAACCATAAAATTACTCCAGGGACAAAGATTTATGAAGTGGGGAGATGGAACTTTTAGATTTTCAAGGCCAATCAGATGGATGTTATCTCTTTACAATGATGAAATTCTCGAATTAGATTTGAGTGGAATAGATCTTAATTTAAAAATAGGGAATAATTCAAGAGGGCATAGATTAATTAAAAGTGATCTAAAAGTAAATAAATCGGATCAATATTTTCAACTATTGGAGAAAAATGGAGTATTGGTAAAAAGGAATAAAAGAAAAAGTCAAATAAAAAATTTAATTAATTTTTCTTCTGAAAATTTAAACCTTTACCCTGATTTGGATAATGATTTATTAGATGAATTGACAGATCTTGTTGAATCACCAAATTTAATAGTTGGTAGTTTTTCTGATGAATATTTAAACCTTCCTTCGGAAGTCTTATGCACTGTTATGAAAAATCATCAGAGATATATTCCTCTTTTTAAGAATGAAAAAAATCTTGATCCGTTGAAAATTAATTCAAAAGATATTTTAAGTACAAATTTTCTTTGCATATCAAACGGATTGGAAAAATCCAAAGAGATGATCAAAAAAGGTAATGAAAAAGTACTTAAAGCAAGATTTGCTGATGCTAAATTTTTTGTAGAAGTAGATAAAAACACTTCATGTTATGTAAGGAATCAAAAGATAAATAATATTAGTCATATTAAAGGATTAGGGAATCTCTCTGATCGAGTTCAGAGAATTTCATTTATTGCCACAACTATTAATCTTTATTTAAAAAATGATGAATTAGATTTACAAATAATTCAGGAAGCTTGTAAATTTTCGAAACATGATTTATGTAGTGACATAGTTTTTGAATTCCCTGAGCTACAAGGTTTAATGGGTGGGAAATATTTGAAGTATGAAGGTTTTAACGAAGAAGTTTCTTTGGCAGTATCTGAACATTATCTGCCAAGATTTTATAAGGACAAATGTCCTTCTTCAAAATATGGTGCTATATTGTCAATCTCAGATAAATTAGAAAACCTAATAAGTATTTTTGCAATAGGAAAGAGACCTACAGGTTCGTCCGACCCATATGCACTAAGAAGAAATCTAAATGGCTTAATACAAGTGATTTGGGATTTTGATTTTGAAATTAATTTAGAAAATTTAATTACAGTTTCTGTTAAACATTGGAAGAAATCAGTTCAAAAGTTAGATTTTGATGAGAAAAAAGTCAAAAATGAACTTATTGACTTTGCGAAACAAAGAATATTGAGTTTCCTTGAAGAAATTTCTTTGGCTAAAAGTTGGATAAATGCTATTTTAAATTCCAAATTTATTCCTAATGAAAGGTTTTTTAATCTTATAGATATTAAAAAAAGAATTGATGTATTAAATGTATTAAAAGATAAAAATAGATTTGATAAATTCAAGAACATAATTACGAGGATAAGCAAATTAGCAAATACTGGTAACTTAGAAACTGATGTTCTTATTGCAAAAGGATTTATAAATCCAAAATTATTTGAAAAAGAATCAGAATTAAGGTTTTATGAATGCATCAATAAACTTGAACATTTGATCTCTGATCAATGGGAATATACGCATTTAATCGAGATTATTGATGATAATTTAGATGTTCTTTCAAATATTTTTGACAGTGATATGGGAGTTTTAATTAACTCTGAGGATAAAGCAATACGAATTAATCGTCTTAATCTTTTGGGGATAATTCGAAATTATTCATTATTAATTTCTGACTTTACTCTTTTTTAGTTTTTTACTTTTATCCCGCCTTTTATTGTGAATTTTTTAAGCATTTTTTCTACCTCCTTATTTTCTCTTACAGCACTGTTAACAGGTTTATATTTTAATGGTGCTAACGCTTTGCCCCTTAAAATAGAGCCAAGTGTAAGAAAAGTAAGTTTTAATTGTTGTAGTGGTTTCATTGCAACAACTTTTTTATAGAGATAACTATCAAAAGTAAGTCTTTGAACATCCATATCATCACACATCTCAACAAAAGCTTCCCGAGCAGAATCATTCCTGTAAAAAATATTCTGTAAAATTTCTAAAACTTTATAGGTTGTGCCGTATTTTTTATCCCACTTTTTTAAGTAATTTTTAAGATCATTTTCAGTAGGAATAGTTTGTCCATTGTTGGAGGCTTGCACTATTTCTTCAGCACACATTCTTCCGCTTTTAGCAGCGAAGTAAATGCCTTCACCAGAACTCTTTGTTACATATCCAGCGGCATCTCCTACTAATGCCATTTTCCCAACAACTCTTCTGGGTCTGGGATGCTCAGGTATTGGATGTGCCTCAACTTTAATTACTTCTCCATTTACTAATCGTTTTTGAGCTCTAGTCCTTACTCCTGCTTGAAGACTTTTAATAAGAGATTGATTCTTTTGCATTGTTCCTGTACCAACGGCAACATGATCATATTTAGGAAAAACCCAGCCGTAAAAATCTGGGGAGACGTCCTTGCCTACATACATTTCTGCAAGATTTTCGTAATAACTCATTTCTTTTTTTGGTAATTTTATCCTCTCTTGAAAAGCAACCGCAACATTATAATCACCAGCATCCATAGCCTTAGCAACCCTACTATTAGCTCCATCTGCGCCAACAATTAAATCAACAGTAATAGTTTTAATTTCTCCCTTACTCTCTTCATTAGTGAAATCTGAATATGCAATTTCATATGGACCTTGCTTATTCTCGCCCGTCTGGATAGAGGTAACCAAACCATTAATTAAATTTGCCCCAAGATCTGCTGCTCTATCTCTCATAAAGGCGTCCATAACTTCTCTCCTACACATACCTATATATTCATTTTCACTTTTTCCGTAGACCTTATCTAAGCTAATGTCTACTTCTCTGTTTGAGGGAGAAATCATTCTCATGTTTCTTACTTTGCGATCAATTATTGATTCAGGTAAATCGAATTCAGAAACCATACAAAGTGGTATAGCTCCTCCACATGGTTTTGCATTGTCTAACTTTCTTTCAAAAAGCCATGTCTTAATTCCAGCTTTAGCGAGAATCTCTGCAGCACATGAACCACTTGGTCCTCCTCCAATAACAGCAACTCTTAGCATATGTAAAATTTATTCCTTATTAAAAACTACATCTATTTTTACGATAAAAGGGCTTTTCTTAAAAAAATAGTTAATATCGAAACATGTTTTTTTATTAAATTTCTAATATTGGAAAAAGAGAAGTCTTCAGAAAATATCGTTGATATCCATGAGGCACAAAGGGAATATTTTAAAAGTAATAAAGCTTTTATTATTCGTAATTTATTTTTTATTTCCTCAATATTTATTTTATTAACTTCAATATTTTGGTTTCGATACAAAAATATTTTTATATTTAATTCTTTTAAGCCAACATATGATGAAAAAGTATTAGGACATCTACCTTATGTTCAAATTTCAAAAGATTATCTTTTAGAAATACAACCAAATATTCTAGTGCATAAAGACATGTATGAATCTCTTTTGAAAATGAAGGATGATGCAGAAAAAGAAGGTATTTTTTTGGTTTTTTTAAGTGGCTATAGATCTATAAAATTACAGGAAGAGATATTTTATTCGCTTAAAGCAGCAAGGAATCAGTATGCCTTAGAGAGAGCAAAAGTTTCAGCACCACCTGGATATTCTGAACATAGTACAGGATTCGCTATTGATATTGGAGATGCTAAAAATAGAGATACAGATTTTGAAGTAGAATTTGAAAATACCAAGGTCTTCAAATGGCTAAAAAGGAACGCGGCTAAATATCACTTCAGATTATCTTTTGATAAGAATCATAACTCTGTTGATTACGAACCATGGCATTGGCGCTATGAAGGTTCTATAGAAGCATTAAGAATATTTGAACAGGCCAATAGGGAAAAAAGTATCTTTTAAAATATAAGATATTAGAATATTGTTCTATTAAAATTTGTTCCTATTGAGGAAATACTCCAGAATATACCTTCTTTAGGCTAGTCTAATAAGGTTTAAATGGCTCTATAAATTTAATAATATGCCTTCATCATTAAGTGAAATCAGGAATGTAGCAATAATTGCTCACGTTGATCACGGCAAAACAACTCTCGTTGATGCCCTTTTATCTCAATCTGGTATTTTTAGAGATAATGAAGTTGTGCCAAAATGTGTTTTAGATTCAAATGATTTGGAGCGAGAGAGGGGTATTACAATCCTTTCTAAAAATACGGCAGTTAATTATAAAAATACAAGGATTAATATTATCGATACTCCAGGCCATGCTGATTTTGGAGGAGAGGTTGAGAGAGTCTTAGGAATGGTAGATGGTTGTCTCTTAATAGTTGATGCTAATGAGGGGCCTATGCCTCAGACAAGGTTTGTTTTGAAAAAAGCATTAGAGAAAGGATTAAGACCAATAGTTTTTGTAAATAAGATTGATAGACCAAGGGTTGTCCCTGAGATAGCAGTAGATAAAGTGCTTGATTTGTTTTTGGAATTGGGAGCAGATGACGATCAATGTGACTTTCAATATCTTTTTGGAAGTGGACTCTCAGGAATAGCAAAAGAAGAAATGGATTCAGATAGTGAAAATATGATGCCTTTATTTGAGGCGATATTGAGGCATGTTCCTCCGCCAGTAGGAGACAAAGATAAACCATTACAATTACAAATAACAACTCTCGACTATTCAGATTTTCTTGGAAGAATTGTTATTGGAAAAATTCATAATGGGACTATTAAGACTGGTCAACAAGCTAATTTGATAAAAGAAAATGGTAAAATTATTAAAGGTAAAGTAACTAAGTTACTTGGATTTGAAGGTTTACAGAGAATTGAAATAAATGAATCATTTGCAGGCGATATTGTAGCCTTATCTGGTTTTGATGATGTTAATATTGGTGAAACTATTGCTTGCCCAGACGATCCAACCCCGCTCCCCTTAATAAAAGTTGATGAACCTACATTGCGAATGACCTTTGTCGTAAATGATTCTCCATTCGCGGGTAAAGAAGGGAAATTTGTTACGAGTAGACAGTTAAAAAATAGACTTGAAAGAGAGTTATTAACAAATGTTGCTTTAAGAGTTGAAGAAACAGATTCTCCAGATAGGTTTTTTGTTTCAGGTAGGGGTGAACTTCATCTTGGAATTTTAATTGAAACGATGAGAAGAGAGGGGTTTGAGTTCCAAATTTCACAACCTCAGGTAATCTTCAGAGAAATTGATGGTGTTGAGTGCGAACCAATTGAAACTTTAGTTCTTGATGTTCCAGAGTCAGCAGTTGGTGCTTGTATTGAAAAATTGGGATCACGAAAGGCAGAAATGCAAAATATGCAAACTAGCGCTGATGGACGTACGCAGATAGAATTTTTAGTCCCTTCACGAGGATTAATTGGATTTAGAGGCGAGTTCGTAAGATTGACGCGAGGAGAGGGAATTATGAGCCATTCATTTTATGAATATAGGTCGAAATCTGGTGAATTTGAGACTAGAAGAAATGGAGTATTAATAGCTTTTGAAGAGGGTGTGGCAACTTTTTATGCTTTAAAGAACGCGGAAGATAGAGGTTCTTACTTCATAAAGCCTGGAGTAAAAGTTTACAAAGGTATGATTATTGGTGAACACAATAGGCCACAAGATCTAGAAATTAATATTTGCAAAACAAAGCAACTTACTAATATGAGATCCTCTGGCGCAGAAGAATTGGATACATTACAATCTCCTGTTGAGATAACTTTGGAGAGAGCTTTAGAATATATAGGCTCTGATGAGATGCTTGAAGTTACACCAGACTCTATTAGGCTAAGAAAATTAAATAAAAAAAAATCATTAAACAAATAACATAAATGAATGATATTACTTCCGAAGATTTTAAAAGATCATTGAATCATGCTTTTAACTTGTTTAATTCTCAAAAATGGTATGAAGCTCATGATGCTTTAGAAGATATATGGAATGAATTAGATGGTGATGAAAGACAAATTATTCAAGGTATATTACAAGTTTCAGTTTCACAATTTCATTTAAGTAAAGGTAATCATAATGGAGCAACTATTTTATTGGGTGAGGGATTGGGAAGAATAAAAAAAAGATCTTATATTAATTTAGGGATTGATTTGATTACTTTTTGCGAATCTTTAGAGGCATTATTAAATAAACTCCACTTAAATATACCTCTAGGAAAAAATGACATTCCTTTTTTAAATATTGTTTGATGAATCTAATGAAATTAGAAATTAAAAAAGTGTCTTTAAATATAAATGGAAAAAATATCGTAGAAGATATTTCAATTTCAGTTGTACCTGGAGAAATTGTAGGATTATTAGGGCCTAACGGTGCGGGGAAAACAACTACATTTAATATGGCAGTTGGTAATTTAAAACCAAATAAAGGCGATATCTTTATGAATAATAAATTAATAACTAATTTGCCTTTACCAATACGTTCAAAATTAGGTTTAGGCTATTTACCCCAAGAAGCAAGCATCTTTAGAGACCTTACAGTAAGAGAAAACATAGATTTGGCTTTGCAAAATTCTGGTTTAAGTAAATCGATACTTAGAAGTAGAAGAGAAAAAATTGTTAATGAATTTAATTTAAATAAATTTGTCGATAATTTTGGATTCCAATTATCTGGAGGTGAGAGGAGAAGATGTGAAATAGCTAGAGCTATATCTGTTGGTCAGAAAGGGCCAAAATATTTACTCTTAGACGAGCCTTTCGCTGGAATTGATCCTTTAGCTGTAAATGATTTAAAGAAATTAATAATTAAATTGAGTCAGAATGGAGTAGGAATATTAATAACTGATCACAATGTAAGAGAGACACTATTAATTACTAATAAATCCTATGTTTTAAGCGAGGGTAAAATTCTTGCTTATGGTTCATCTAAAGATGTTGCGAAAAATCCTATTGTCAAAAAGTTTTATCTTGGAGACGATTTTGTACTTTAAAACTAAAATTTAAAAATTAATTTAAGCTTAATTTTTATAAATATATTCTCTATATTTTTATTTATAAATTATATTTTTAAATTATATTTTAATTTAAATTTATTAATTTTAAATAGTGTTAGATAATCTTTTAAAAAATCTAATATCTGATCCTGTTTCAAGTCTTGGCTTAATTGTATTTTATGTTTTACTCTTTTCATTACCTTTTTCTTTTTCTGCTGCAATAAATAATAAATCATCTTCATTTGTTAAGTCTCTAGTTCTTTTATCAAATTTTTTATTAGCAATTCAACTATTTTCAAGATGGATTATTTCCTCACATTTTCCTGTTAGTAATCTCTATGAGTCACTTTGCTTTTTATCTTGGGGATTAACATTGGGACAATTATTGTTAATTAAAGAATATCAATCTCCAATAATCTCTGCAGTTTCAAATCCTATAATTATGTTGGCAATGGGGTTTGCATGTTTTGTATTACCAGATGATTTAAGATTATCATCAAGCTTAGTACCTGCTTTAAGGTCGAGCTGGCTTATTATGCATGTCACTGTAGTCATGTTAAGCTACGCCGCTCTTATAATAGGTTCTTTGCTATCAGCCTCAGTTTTATTAATTGAAAGGAACCAACCTTTGCAAATAAGAAGTAATTCCTTTGGTGTTGGGGGTTATAAGTTAAGTGGCACAAATTCACTCAATGCTTTACTAGAACCTCTAAATTTCTCCTCCTCAGAAAGATTGGACACTTTAAGCTACAGATCAATACTCTTTGGATTTCTGCTTTTAACTTTAGGGCTTATAAGTGGCGCAGTTTGGGCAAATGAAGCATGGGGTACATGGTGGAGTTGGGATCCAAAAGAAACATGGGCTTTAATATCCTGGTTATTTTATGCCGCTTACCTTCATATGAGAATTAGCAAGGGTTGGCAAGGCAGAAAACCAGCAATACTTGCTACGATTGGTTTCTTTGTTGTTTTGATTTGTTATATTGGCGTAAACTTTTTAGGCTTAGGATTGCATAGTTACGGCTGGTTTTTATAGTTTAATTATTAATTTGGTTCAGCAATTATTTTTCCATTTTGTGCTTCTTTTGCAACCAATCTTAACTCATCACAACCCTCTTTTAAGGTGGGGTAGGCAAACATTCCGCTCCCAGCTATAAAGCAATTTGCTCCTGCTGCTGCACATTGAGAAATTGTCCAGTTGGCTTTTATCCCACCATCTACTTCAATATCAACATTCAAATTATTTTCTAGAACAAAACTTCTTATTTGTCTTATTTTATTTAACATTGTGGGGATATAAGCTTGACCCCCAAAACCTGGATTTACTGTCATGACGAGTACATGATCAACCATATCCATTACATCTCTCACCATGTCAAAAGGAGTATGGGGATTCAATGCGACCGATGGTGAACCTCCTAAATCTCTAATTCTCCCTAGTATTCTGTGTAAGTGAACGTTAGCTTCGACATGAGCTATAACGACACCTGGTTCACCCTTAGAGCCAACTGAGGCCTTTACATATGATTCAAGCATTGTTTCGCAATTATATTGACTTACCATTAGTTGAGTCTCAAATGGTACGTCGCAATATTTTCTACAAGCTGCAATCATTTCAGGTCCAAATGTAAGATTTGGTACAAAATTTCCATCCATTACATCAAATTGAATTCGATCTACTCCTGCATCTTCAAGATTCTTAACGCATTCTCCCATATTTGCCCAATCTGCAGGCAAAACAGAAGGTATTATCTGAACTGGACGAGTAACACCGACCTGATTTGATGAATTGATTTCTGTCATTTATTTTAAAAAATATTTAATAAAGATACTATAAATAGTTCATTATTACTAATTTTAATGCATGGCCTGATAAAGTAACTTACGCAAAGAGTTAAAAAAAGCTTATTTAAAATAAATATTACTTATCAAAACGAAAGTTTTGTGAGACTATATTTTTAACTTTTTTTAAAAAATTTTTAATTTATTTAACTGTGGATCAAACTTTAATTCAAGAAATTCTCGAAGTCGTCGAGCAAGCTGCAATTGCCTCTGCAAAACTAACAGGTTTAGGAAAGAAGGACGAAGCTGATGCAGCAGCAGTTGAGGCTATGAGATTGCGTATGGGAAAAATTGATATGAAAGGGAAAATTGTTATTGGAGAGGGTGAAAGAGATGAAGCTCCTATGCTTTTTATTGGTGAAGAAGTTGGTAGTGGTAATGGTCCAGGAGTTGATTTTGCCGTTGATCCATGTGAAGGAACAAATCTTTGTGCAAATAATCAAAGAGGCTCTATGGCTGTTTTAGCAGCATCAGATAGCGGGGGATTATTTAATGCACCTGATTTTTATATGAATAAATTAGCAGCACCTCCAGCGGCTAAAGGTAAGGTTGATATTAGAAATTCGGCAACTGAGAATCTAAAAATTTTAAGTAATTGCCTTGATTTGTCAATAAGTGAATTGACAGTTGTTGTCATGGATAGAACCAGACATAAGGATTTAATTAGAGAGATTAGAGAATGTGGAGCTAAAGTACAACCTATCTCAGATGGAGACGTACAAGCTGCGATAGCCTGCGGTTTTGCTGGAACTGGGACCCATTGCCTAATGGGAATTGGAGCCGCTCCTGAAGGAGTCATATCAGCAGCTGCAATGAGAGCTTTAGGTGGTCATTTTCAGGGACAACTGGTTTATGATCCAGCAATTGCGCAAACTTCTGAGTGGGCTGACTATACAAAAGAAGGAAATATAGCGAGATTAAATGAAATGGGAATAACAGATATAGATAAAATTTATGAAGCTAATGAATTGGCCTCTGGTGAGAATGTTGTTTTCGCTGGAAGCGGCATTACGGATGGTTTATTATTTAATGGTGTACAGTTTGAAAGAGACTGTATCAGAACGAGCAGTTTACTTATTAGTACATTAGATAGCTCTGCTCGTTTTACTAATACAATTCACATAAAAGATGGTGCTAAGAGCATTTCTCTTTAATTTCTTAATCAGATTATTTTATGCATATTGTTGTCGTCGGACTTAGTCATCGCACGGCACCTGTAGAAGTGCGTGAGAAGTTAAGCATCCCAGATACATCCATTGAATCTTCCCTTGCTTCATTAAAGAACTTTTCTGAAATATTGGAAGTATCAATTTTAAGTACTTGCAATAGATTGGAGATTTATTCTTTGGTAAAAGATATTAATATTGGTTTATCTTCTATTAAAGAGTTTTTATCTCGATACTCTAGTTTCAGTCAAGAAGAATTAGAACCTCATTTATTCAATTTTAGTCAAGAAGATGCTGTCTTACATCTTATGAAGGTTTCTGCTGGATTAGATAGTCTTGTTTTAGGTGAGGGACAAATTCTCTCACAAGTAAAAAAAATGATGCGCTTAGGTCAAGATCATAACTCTACTGGACCAATACTAAATAGGTTGTTAACACAATCGATAAGTGCTGGCAAGAAAGTTAGATCAGAGACAAACTTAGGGACTGGGGCTGTCTCAATAAGTTCTGCAGCTGTTGAATTAGCTCAACTTAAGATAGGCCAATCTCGAGGTATTGATGGTTTAGTTACTTTAGAAGCTGAAAAAGTACTTGTTGTGGGAGCCGGAAAAATGAGTAGGCTTCTTCTAACTCATCTACAGGCAAAAGGTTGCCATAATTTAACACTCCTAAATAGGAACATTGAAAGGGCAAATAGTCTTGCTAATGATTTTCCTAACATTAAAATTCACTCTAAAAATTTAAGTGAGCTTAATCATTGCATCGAATTATCTACATTGGTATTTACTAGTACAGCTTCAGATAAGCCTTTTATTGACCTAAATAGAATAAATAATTTGGGTATCTCTTCAACAATAAGATTAATTGATATTGGCGTGCCAAGGAATATTGCTAATGATGTCAAAGAGCATGAATTCATTGATTCTTTTGATGTTGATGATTTACAAGAGGTAGTTTCAAGGAATCAAGAATTTAGAAAAAAAATTGCTGAAGAGGCAGAAGCCTTGATTAAAGATGAAAGGTCATTATTTTTGGAATGGTGGGCCAGTCTTGAGGCTGTTCCAGTCATTAATAAGTTAAGGTCAGATTTAGAGCTAATTAGAAAAGAAGAATTACAAAAAGCACTTAGTAGAATGGGACCAGATTTCTCTGCTCGGGAAAGAAAAGTTGTAGAGGCATTAACTAAAGGAATTATTAATAAAATTCTGCACACTCCAGTGACCAAATTAAGAAGTCCTCAAACTAGAAAGGAAAGACAAGCCTCACTAAAAATTGTCGAAAAATTATTCTCCTTAAATGAAGATGAATAACTTTAATTAAGTTGTTTTATTAAGTTTTTTAATTATTTTTTTAAATACCTTCATAAAGTGACCATTTTGCTTTTAAAAAATGCACACAATCAGGTAACTTTAGTATTGGTATATACCTCCTTTTAGCAAGTATGAAGCGTGTTTTGGCAATCATCCTCGGAGGAGGAAAAGGGTCTAGACTCTACCCTTTAACAAAAATGAGAGCAAAACCTGCTGTCCCTTTGGCAGGTAAGTATCGACTTATTGATATCCCAATAAGTAATTGTATTAATTCAGACATTAATAAAATGTATGTTTTAACTCAATTTAATAGCGCATCTCTTAATAGACATATTGGTAGAACCTATAACCTTAGTGCTCCCTTTGGGCAAGGCTTTGTTGAGGTCTTGGCAGCACAACAAACTCCTGATAGTCCAAAATGGTTCGAAGGTACTGCTGATGCAGTAAGAAAATATCAATGGCTTTTTCAGGAATGGGATGTTGATGAATATTTGATCTTATCTGGAGATCAACTTTACAGGATGGATTATAGTTTGTTTATTAATCATCACAGATCAAATAAAGCTGATTTAACTGTGGCGGCTCTTCCTGTTGATGAATCTCAAGCTGAGGGATTCGGTCTTATGAGGACTGATGAGAATGGAAATATAAGAGAATTTAGTGAAAAGCCAACTGGCGAAAAGTTAAAGGCAATGGCTGTTGATACTTCCAAATTTGGTCTGTCTCCTGAAAAGGCAAAGAATAATCCTTATCTTGCTTCTATGGGAATATATGTATTTAGCAGGGATACACTTTTCGATTTATTAAATAAATTTCCTAATTATACAGATTTTGGTAAAGATATTATTCCTGAGTCTTTAAAGAGAGGGGATAATCTTAAAAGTTATGTATTTGATCATTATTGGGAAGATATCGGAACAATTGGTGCTTTTTTTGAATCTAATTTAGCTTTAACACGTCAACCAAAGCCTCCTTTTAGTTTCTATGATGAAAAGTTTCCCATTTATACAAGGCCAAGATATCTTCCTCCATCAAAATTAGTAGATGCCCAAATCACTGATTCTATAGTATGTGAGGGGACAATATTAAAATCATGTAGTATTTTACATTGTGTTTTAGGAGTTAGGAGTCGAATAGAGAGCGATGCTGTAATAGAAGATACTCTGGTAATGGGATCTGATTTCTTTGAATCTTCTGAGGAGAGAATTCAATTGAGAAGCGGGGGTGGCATTCCTTTAGGGGTAGGTGAAGGCTCAACTGTAAAGAGAGCGATTTTAGATAAAAATACTCGCATTGGAAATAACGTTGTCATAGTTAATAAAGATAGAGTTGAAGAGGCAGATAGGCCAGACGAAGGATTTTATATAAGAAATGGAATTGTAGTAGTTGTAAAAAATGCCACTATTACAGACGGGACGATAATTTAAAATATTTTTCGATCGTTTATTGCTGACATTAGCTTCATTTTTGAAGCAATTTTCTTGAGTTCAAGTAAAACTATATTTATTGAGTTTTTTTATTTTTATGTCCAAGGCACATTTTGGTTTGATAGGTCTTGGCGTTATGGGAGAGAATCTTGTCCTTAATGCTGAGAGAAATGGATTCTCTAGTATTGTTTATAATAGAACTTTTTCCAAAACAGAAGATTTTCTAAAAGGAAGAGGTCTCGGCAAAAATATAGATGGTGCGAAAACGATACAAGAGTTTGTAGATAAACTTGAAAGACCAAGGAGAATTCTTATGATGGTAAAAGCTGGGCCATCAACTGATGCTGTTATTGATAATATTTCTGAATATTTAGAGGAAGGTGATTTATTAATAGATGGAGGTAATTCTCAATTTCAAGATACTGAAAGAAGAGTGAAGAAACTAGAAAGTAAAAGTTTTGGATATATAGGGATGGGAGTATCTGGAGGAGCAAAGGGAGCTTTAGAAGGACCAAGTATGATGCCAGGAGGGACTAAGTCCTCTTATAAGGCTATAGAAAGTCTCCTTACAAAAATGGCAGCGAAGGTCGAAGATGGCCCTTGCGTGGCTTATGTAGGTCCAGGCGGTTCAGGACATTTTGTAAAAACAGTTCATAATGGCATCGAGTACGGAATAGAACAAATACTGGCAGAAGCTTATGACTTAATGAAAAGGGTTTCAAAAATGAAATGTCCTGAGATATCAAAAGTTTTTGGGCTTTGGAATAATACTGAAGAATTATCTTCTTATCTGGTTGAAATAACTGAAATTTGTCTAAAAACTAAAGATGATTTTACGGGTGAAGATGTCGTAGAAAAAATTTTAGATAAAGCAGGACAAAAAGGGACAGGTTTATGGACTGTTATTAGTGCATTGGAACTTGGAGTGTCTGTGCCAACAATTTATGCTTCTTTGAACGCAAGAGTTATGAGTTCTTTAAAGGATCAACGTAAAGAGATGGAAAAAAAATTGCCTATTAGTGAAATTGAGACATTTGATTTAGGTGATATTTCTAATGCTATGAAACCTTTATTTGATGCTGTAGTCTTATCATCAATAGCAAGCTACGCACAAGGAATGGATATCCTTAAAGAAGCGTCTAATGTTTATAATTATAATCTTGATATGCCCTCAATAGCTCAAATTTGGAAGGGGGGATGCATTATAAGGTCAAAACTTTTAGAGAGAATTCAAGAGGCTTACAGTAAGGATCCCTACTTAAAAAGTCTAATTTTTGATAGTTGGTTTAATTCTGAAATCTCTAACAAAATTGATAATTTATCCTATGTAGTTTCATTAGCAAATAAAGCAGGTATACCTGTACCTTGCTTATCAAGCACGTTGGATTATTTTAATAGCTATAGAACAAACAGGCTTCCTCAAAATCTAGTTCAAGCAATGCGAGATTGTTTCGGATCTCATACTTATGAAAGAGTCGATAAGGAAGGAAATTTCCATACCGAATGGATAAAATGATTACTCAAAAGGAAATAAAAAATTATTCTATTTATATTTTCAAAGACAAAAATGAAATTTCTTTAAACTTAGCCAATTTTATTGAGAAAGAAATTAATCAATCCTTTCGCGAAAAAAATAGATGTCAGTTTTGTGTTTGTGGAGGTTCTACCCCAAAATCAGTTTATAATTTGCTTTCGAAAAAAGAATTGCCCTGGGAAAGAGTAGATGTATTTCTTGGTGATGAAAGATTTGTAAGTCCTAAATCTGAAGATAGTAATTCATTAATGCTAAGAAAATCATTATTAAATGATTTTGGTTCAAAAGCATCTTTTTATGAAATATTTAATGAGGGATTCATTAATGAAAATATGGCAAAAGATAATTTTAAAAAAGAGTTACTGAAAAAATGCTCTGGTAATCCGCCGGTTTTTGATCTTACATTGCTTGGTCTTGGAGATGATGGTCATACAGCTTCTTTATTCCCTTATAAGACTAATAATAGTAGTGAAGATTTAATAATTTACAGTTATGGTAATGGACTTAAAAGAATTACCTTAACTCCAAAAATACTCTCTCTCTCTAAAAAAGTAGTTTTCTTGGTGTGTGGCTCAACGAAGCAAACAGCCTTAAAAAGATTACTTGATAGTAATGAATCTTCTGAAAGGACACCTGCTAAATTAATAAATCCAAATTCTCAAATATTAGTTTTTACTGATTTTGAGGCATCAAAAGATTTAGTAATTTAGTTAATATTTAATTGATTGTTTTTTTAAGTAAATGGTAAAAAAAAATATCTTATTCCAAAGTGATGACTTTGCTGAATGGAATTGCCTAAATGACACCATAATGGGTGGTTCAAGTTCTGCGGTATGCGAGAATACAAAATCTGGACTTGTTTTAAAAGGTAATATCGTTGAAAAAGGAGGAGGTTTTGTTAGTTGCAGATCGGCAATCTTTAACCCCTTTCTAAATTTGTCAGAATATAAAGGTTTTGAATTAAAAATAGATGGTCATGGTAGAACATTTAAATTTGCTGTGGCATGTCAAGATAAAATGTTTGGCTTAACTGAATTTATTCCTGGAGGTCTGAGATGGATTAAATCATTTTCTACAAATAAATTTGGTATAACAAAAGTTTTGATTCCATTTGTCGAACTGAATCCTTCTATAAGAGCAAATAAAGTAAAATTTCCTTTCAAATTTCAATCTTCAAAAGTTAAAAGATTTCAACTCCTGCATTCTAAGTTTGGAGATGAAGGTCTTTTAAATGAGAATTTTAAAGCAGGATCTATTAATGTTTTATTAAAGTCTATAAGTGTTATTTGAAGATTCACAAGAAGGTTTTGAGAACTTAATTGCTAAAGCTGCAAATCTTTCTAATAAACCATTTATTCATTCTGTTATAACGGTTAACGGAGATTATATTCTCAATTCTGAAGATATTGATTTAACGATCAATATATTATGTAGAGATATTGATGGAAAAAGATTAGAGTTGTTCGACCTTGAATTAGAAATTTATAAATCTAATAATGACTTGGTTTTAGTAATAACAAAACTTAGATTTCCCAACGAACCTATGTTATGGAGTGGTCCAAAGGACATTTGGATGGATGGTAATACAGGAAAGAAATGTAAACCACCAGATTATGCATTTAACATTGAGAATCTTGCAAGTCGAATAAAAAGTATATTTTAAAAGTTTAAATTTCTAAATCTGTAACTGCTCCCAAGCTTGATGTGCTAACAATTCTTGAATACTTAGCCAGAACACCATTTTTATACTTTAATGTTGGTTTAATCCATTTTTCTCTCCTTCTCTCTAGCTCTTCAGCACTTAAATCAACCTCAATTACTTGATTTAGGGCGTCAACAGTAATTAGATCACCCTCTTTGATCAAGGCTATATTACCTCCTACAGCGGCTTCAGGAGCTATATGCCCAACAACTAAACCATACGTTCCACCACTAAATCTTCCATCAGTAATTAAGGCAACTTCTTCACCTAATCCTTGTCCTACTATCGCTGATGTAGGCGCTAACATTTCTCTCATCCCAGGCCCCCCCACAGGTCCTTCATTCCTAATTACAACTACATCTCCAGATTTAATCTCATTTTTAAGTATAGATTTAAGGCAGGATTCTTCACTCTCGAAAATTCTCGCAGGGCCAGTTAAAACTGGATTTTTTACACCACTTATTTTTGCAACACTTCCTTCTAATGCTAGGTTTCCCTTTAGGATTGCTAGATGACCTTTTTTATAAAGAGGGTTATTTATATCTCTGATTACGTTTTGATTTAAAGGTGGATTTTCCGGAATATTCTTTAAAGAATCTTTTATAGTTTTACCCTCAATATTTTTACAATCACCATGTATTAGGCCTGCATTTAATAGAATTTTCATAACTTGCGGTATACCGCCAGCCTTATGTAAATCAACAGTCACATATTTACCGCTTGGCTTTAAATCGCAAATGACAGGAACTTTTTGCCTGATCTTTTCAAAATCATCAATACTTAATTCAACCCCTGCTGTTTTTGCAATGGCTAATAAATGAAGTACTGCATTTGTTGAGCCGCCAACTGCCATAATAACTGCTATAGCGTTTTCAAAAGCTTTCCTGGTCATAAGATCTAAAGGTCTTATATCTTTCCTTATCGCTTCTACTAATACTTTTGCACTTTGTTCAGAACTAAGTTCTTTCTCAAAATCCTCAGCGGCCATTGTTGAACTGCGAGGTAAACTTAAGCCTAAAACTTCAATTACAGCGGACATTGTGTTTGCGGTAAACATTCCGCCACAGCTACCCGCCCCTGGGATGCAATTTTTTTCAACTTCATTTAGTCTTTTTTTATCTATTTTCCCAGAAGTTAATTGTCCTACAGCTTCAAAAGCACTTACAACTGTAAGATCCTCCCCATGGAGTTTACCTGGTTTAATTGTGCCTCCATATATAAAAATTGACGGAATATTCATTCTCGCAATTGCTAACATTGCTCCAGGCATGTTTTTATCACATCCACCAATCGCACAAACGCCATCCATGCTTTGGGCATTACATGCCGTTTCAATTGAATCCGCAATTACTTCTCGCGAGACTAAAGAATATTTCATCCCTTGAGTGCCCATTGAGATACCATCGCTAACAGTAATTGTTCCGAACATCTGAGGCATAGCACCTGATGCTCTAATAGCCTCCTCAGCTCTTTTTGATAATTTATTAAGCCCTATATTACAAGGGGTTATTGTACTATATCCGTTAGCAACTCCAATTATAGGCTTATTAAAATCTTCATCACGAAAACCAACTGCTCTTAGCATAGACCTATTTGGAGATCTTTGAACACCTTGTGTGATAGCAGATGATCTTAGTTTATTCATTGTTTTATAACCTTTAATATTATTGACCTAATTCTTCTAGCTGTCTCCTCACATCAGCAATCGCAGAATTTAGTTGTTCTACCTTTTGTTCTAGTTTTTCTCCTTTAATTTCATTCAAATTTTCATTTTCATCAATTGCTTCTGAACCATCCTGAATTCTTGAAGAATACATCATGGCTTTTTGTTTTTTAGTTTCTTTCCTTTTGTCCGCTTCGGATATTAACCACCAGGCTAATCCTGCAGCACCAATAAATGCTCCGCTAAGTAAAGATAAAAGATTATTTGAGGATGAATCTCTGTATTCAGTCATTATTTAATCAAATGTATATATATATTAGTTATTCTATCTAAACATAGTACTCAAACGAAATATAGGGTTTCCAATACCAGGAATTAAATTATTATTATCTTCATTATCAATACATGAAGTATAGATAACTTGATTTGGATAAAACTTTGCAATCTTATTTAATCCCTTATTACTACAAATAGAGGAAATTAGTAATATCCTATTTGACTCAACTCCTAGTATTTCTAACTCTTTAAGCGTTTGTAATGGGTTATTGTCATGCATTATTTGTTCTGAATATATTATTACCCCTTCATTCTTAAGAATTTTTACTGGAGTTTTTCCTAAAGAAAGTATTGCATTTGGAATAACTTCTTTTGATCCATACCACAGTGTAAGACCCTCTGGGATTTGAGCAATAATTCTTATTGGGTAATTATTATCAATAAAAAAAACTTCTGCCTTACCATTATTTGTTTCTATAAATTCTTTTCTGAAGGGTAACCAATCCCTCAATGCTTCATAAGTTAACCATCTTCCTATTTGTTCAAAAGCAGTTGAATAAAGGATATTGGGTGTGTCTTTGTCGCGTAATATAGACAACCAATGTTTTATTAGAGGATGAGGGGGAACAATAACCTTTAGTGACATAGCCATATATTTTCTATAAGATAAAAGAATCTAACTTTAATAAACTAAATTCTAAAGTACATTTTCCCGATGATTAAATCAATTCAAACTTCATTTATTAAAAATACATTAATCTATTTATTAGTTTGTGGAGTTTTTCTCTTTAATTCAGTAAATGAAGCATTTGCTAAAAGACCTCCTGAAATTAGGAATCAACAAGATTTAGATCTTAAACAAGATATGCATGGCCAAGATTTAAGTGGAAATGAATTTGTTAAGTTCGACCTTAATGGTTTCAACTTTAGTGAAAGTAATTTACAAGGAGCTGTTTTCAATAATAGTAAACTTAATAATGCATCCTTAAATGGGGCTAACTTAACAGATGCTCTGGCTTATGCTACTGACTTTACAGGAGCTGATCTATCAGATGTTAATTTCACAAATGCTTTATTAATGGAGAGCAATTTTGATGGTGCAAAAATTGATGGAGCTGATTTTACTGATGCTGTTATTAGTAGGATTCAACAGAAAGAGTTATGTGCAAAAGCTAATGGTACAAACCCTAATACTGGAGAAAGCACCGAATACAGCCTTGGTTGCTAATGAGTTTACCTTCTAGACGTATACCAGTAATAGTTGTTTCTGGGTTTTTAGGTTCAGGTAAGACAACTTTTTTAAGATATTTAATAAAAAATAGTAATAAAAAATTTGGATTATTAATAAATGAATTTGGAGATGTTGGAATAGATGGAGACTTATTAAAAAATCATTTATCTTGCGAAAATGGCTCAGATGAGTGTGTTATTGAATTAAACAATGGCTGTATATGCTGTACTGTTCAGGATGATTTCATACCCTCTCTAAAAACTTTATTAAATCAAACTCTTAATATTGAAGTAATTATTATTGAGACAAGTGGTTTGGCATTGCCATTACCTTTATTAAAGGCTTTAAATTGGCCAGAGATTAGAATGTCTGTTTATCTTGATTTAGTAGTTGGGATTGTAAATGGAGAGTCAATGCTTGAAGGCTCGCCAATTAATAGTTTAGATAAAATTAGTAGTCAGTTTGAAGACACTCAAATTATTGAACATAAAACTTCAATTAATGAGTTATTTGAAGAACAATTAGAAGTTTCAGATCTTGTTCTTATCTCTAGATCAGATCTTATAAATGATGAAGAATATATCAATATTAAAAACGAAGTTTTAAAAAAAACAAATCCTAATGTCCCTGTAATTAAATGCTTTAATGGTGAAATCAATCTTAATTATATTTTTGATTCAAATTTGCAAAAACAGAATTCAAATAATTTTATTAAAGATGAAAATAATCATGACCATTCTCATGTGGAGATTTACTCTAGCTCATTAAAAAGTAATTATTTTCTTGATAAAAATGAATTTGAAATAGAGATGAAAGAATTATTAAAAGATCTAAAATTTTTGAGGATTAAAGGTAGAGTCTGGATACCAAATAAAACATTACCTTTACAAGTCCAAATAGTCGGTTCAAAAATCAATACTTGGTTTGAAGAAGCTCCACTTGATTCTTGGAGGCCAAAATTAGGAGGAGGTTTAGAATTAATAATGATTGGATTTGAGGAAATGTCATTTAAACTTCTCGAAACAAAAATTACAGAGAAATTTAATGTTTTAAATGTTCCAAATTAGAAAAATAATTTTATATTATTTACTCGAAATAATTAAATATTTTCAATTTAGGAAATGAAAGATTTAGAACTTTCAATTAAATCTGAACAAAAAGCTGATCTTTTAACAGATAAAGCTAAGTTATTATGTGATAAATGTGGAGGAAGTGGCAATATTAAATCTCCTGATAATATAAGAAAAACATGTTTAATCTGTTTTGGGAGAGGTTATAAGCTTTCATAAAAAAAAATTTTTTGAATTTTCAAATTTTAGTTTATTAATTTTCTGTTTTATTTTTTTTAATTTGATTTAGTCTTCATATATGAATTAATTTAAAAATTGAACGAATTTCAAGTTAAAGTTTCAATACGACTAAGACCATCTGTCCTTGATCCTGCTGGAGAAGCTATTAAATCTGCTGCTAATAAGCTTGGGGTTAATGGAATCAATTCATTAAGAATTGGTAAGTTAATTGATATACAATTAAAAGCGGATGAAGAAAAAGATGCTATTAAAAAAGTTGAGCTATTATGTGACAGATTATTTGCTAATAAAGTTATTGAAGATTTTGAATATTCATTTGAGAAGATAGATGAGTAATTTAAAAGTGGGGATTGTTGTTTTCCCTGGTTCAAACTGTGATAGAGATGTAGCATGGGCCTTAAAAGGTTGTATTGGTATTGAATATAGCTTCGTTTGGCATGATTCTTCTGATCTGGATGGATTAGATGCAATTGTACTGCCTGGAGGTTTTAGTTATGGTGATTATTTAAGATGTGGTGCAATAGCAAGATTTTCAAAGTTGATAAATTCTTTAAAAGATTTTGTGAAATCAGGACGAAAAGTTATAGGAATATGTAATGGATTTCAAATCTTGACCGAATCAGGTTTTTTAGATGGTGCTTTGATATCAAATAGGAATTTGAATTTCATATGTAATGATGTCGAATTGAAAATTACTTCTTCAAAGGGGAATTGGTTTGACAGCAAAGCTGTGAGTAAAATAATAAATTTACCTATTGCGCATGGTGAAGGAAGATATTATTGCGACGATGACACTTTTAAGAAACTAGTTGATAATGACTTAATAGCAATAAAATATATTAATAATCCAAATGGATCTTCTTGGGATATTGCGGGAATTTTAAATATAAAAGGAAATGTTTTAGGTCTAATGCCTCATCCTGAAAGAGCATGCGATAGAAGCATTGGTGGAACTGACGGTAAATTTATCCTTGAAGCTCTTTTAAAGACATAAAAAAATCGCCTAGATAAAGGCGATTTTTGATTTTTAGAAATAAGATTAGTACTTATAGCCTGCAACAAATAACTGTTCATCTGAAGAAGGCTGAGAGCCCGCTACATAAGCACCTTTTGAAGCTTCAGAATTTGCCTGAGCTCTCGCAATAAGAGCTTTTTGACCAGCTTCAATGTTGTTACCCTTCCATGCTTTTAAGCAAGAATGTTGTAATGCTCTTCCGTATGAGAATGATACATTCCACATTGCCTTCCTATAGAGGTTATTCATATTATTTAGATATACAGAAGCTGCTTCTTCGCTTAGGCCACCTGACAAAAATACAATCCCTGGAACTGATGCTGGTACACACCTTTCCATAGTCCTAATAGTCATTTCAGCAACCTTTTGTGGATCAGCTTTCTCAGTACAATCTGCACCATTAACCGTCATAGATGGCTTTAATAAAGTTCCCTCTAATAAAACTCCATTTGTTTGGCATGCTTTATAAACTTGTTTAATGACTTCTTCTTGAACTTCAGCAGTCCTTTCGATAGTATGATCTCCATCCATTAAGATTTCAGGCTCAATAATAGGAACAAGACCAGCCTCTTGTACAGATCTAGCATATCTTGCTAGACCCCAAGCATTTTCTTGAATGGATAAATTAGTCGGACATCCATCGGCTGTTATTTGTAAAACTGCTCTCCATTTTGCAAATCTTGCTCCTTGCTCATAATACTTAGCTGCTCTTTCTACTAGCCCATCAAGTCCAGAACAGAATGTTTCTACATCATGACCACCAGGTAGTGGGTTCAATCCTTTGTCGACTTTTATTCCTGGGATAATTCCAAGGTCATTTAACTTTTTGACCATTGGTTCACCATCTGGATGATTCTGGAAAAGTGTCTCCTCAAAAAGAATTGCTCCACTTATGTAATTTCCAAGGTCTTTTGTTGTAAATAGCATTCCCCTATATGCTTTTCTATTGTCTTCGGTATTATCAACACCTATCCCTGCTAGTCTTTTTCCAACAGTTTTCGTAGATTCGTCTACTGCAAGAATTCCTTTACCTTTTGAAGCAAGTAACTGGGCGTTTTCTTTTAGTTCTTTTGCGTAATAATTTAATGCCATGCGAAAAATAAGAGGTTTGGTTGATTTTTTCAGAATATGGCGAATTATAAAAATAAATATGTTACTTAGTCAAGTATTTGATATTACACAACCTTTTTGTCTACAGTTCTACAGCTATTCCTGCCTCAGATGAATACCTTATAGCTTCACATACTTTGTGGCTTTGTAGGCCCTCATGTAAGCCAGGAATTACTGGAGTTTTATTTTTAATACTTTCTGACCATAAATTATGTATAAATCTAACTGGCGCTATCCTTCCGTCAGACCAAGTTTTATCAAAGGCAAACCTTGCGTCAGCACTTATAACTTTTACATTATTTAATCTATCTACGAAAGTTAAATTAAATCCATGTACATAATCTTTCTGATTATTACTTGTTAGAAAGAGAGATCCTTCGCTTCCATAGACTTCTAAACAAAATCCTCGGCCACCTTTCGAAACCGATGAGAGTGAGACTTGGCATGGAATTAATTCTTGTTTAAAATTATTCATTTCAATATTAGCCAAGCAAATATCTTCACTTGTAACTTCGTAGTTTTCTCCAGAGATAGTGTTTGGTCGATTTTTTATAGAAGTTGATAATTTACCATTAACTTTTTTTATTTCACCAAAGAACCAATGCAACATATCAAAGGCATGTGTTCCTAAAGCTCCAATTACACCTCCTCCTTTATCTTTTAAGGAATACCAGTTCCACTCTCTATTAGGATCTGCTCTGCTTCCCATAAGCCAATCTAATTTTATTAAATAAATTTCTCCTAATAAATATTCATTAAGTATCTTCTTTGTTTGTAAAAAAAGAGGAACACCTCGATATTCAAAATCAACACAAGCACTTAAATTATTTTTTAATGCAAGTACCTGAAGTTCTTCTATCTCTTTGCTTCTAAGGGCAACAGGTTTTTCAAGCAGTATATGTTTTCTATTGATAAGTGCTTTCTTTGCTAAATCAAATCTAAATTCCGGTGGAGTAGCAATAATAACTCCATCTATTTTTTTATCATTAATTACTTCATCCCATTTTGAAAAACATTTTAAATTCGTTTCTTTTTCAATAATCGTACACTTATCTTTATTTGGATGATAAAAATATAAGTGATTGAGTGTTGATGATTCCCTTAATGCCTCTAGATGTACCTTTTTCCCAAAACCATAGCCAGCTATACCAATATTTAATAATTCATTAGATTTCTTCAATTAAAAACCCCCCTCTAAACATCCCTTCTCAATAATGACATCAATTAATTCATCATTATTTGATGTCTGCCATTTTGAATTAAAATTCGGAATTCCATTTATACTAGTATCTTTATACTTCTTTTTAACACAATCTATTCTCATAACATATAAGGATGTGTCACCATTTTTCTTCTCTTTATCTGGATTCTTATAGAATTTTGTTAAAACGCTTATCTCATTTTTATCTAATTTCTTTAAACTCCCCAAATCTAGCCACTCTTTACCATCTTGATTTTCTTTAAGAAGAATCCAGTCAACCTCTCCTATCGCTAAAATAGGTGTAATTGAAAAACAAAAACATAAACAAAAACAAAATACTAAAGTTACAAAGATAGAAATTACATTATTGAAAATGTTCATTTTATTAGTTAGATTCTTTAACAATTTCTTTTACTCCATGAATTTTTAAAATTTTTGTCAAAGTACTTTTAAGTTCTTTACGGTTTACTATTACATCAACAAATCCATGCTCTAAAAGATATTCTGCGGTTTGGAAATTATCGGGTAATTTTTCTCTTAATGTTTGTTCTATAACTCTTCTACCTGCGAATCCAATAAGAGCCTTTGGTTCTGCAAGAATTAAATCACCCAGCATTGCAAAACTAGCTGTTACTCCACCAGTTGTAGGGTGTGTTAAGAGAGGCATGTAAAGTAAATTCTTTGATCTGTGTTTCTTTAAAGCTCCTGATATCTTTGCCATCTGCATAAGACTTAACATACCTTCTTGCATTCTTGCTCCACCTGAAGCGCAAACAATTAGTAAAGGGTATGCTTCTAAAGTGGCACGTTCAATAATTCTTGTGATTTTTTCACCAACTACTGAGCCCATTGATCCTCCCATAAACCGGAAGTCCATCACTGCAAGAGCTAGGGGTAACGAGTTTATGGTGCATAGACCTGTAATTACTCCGTCTCTTAAACCAGTGCCAGCTTGACTTTCTCTTATTCTATCCGAATAAGATCTTCTATCTTTAAAACCAAGAGGGTCAGTTGGACTTAAATTCTTATCTAATTCCCTAAATGAATCTACATCGGAAATAATTTTTATTCTTTCATTACTATTAATACGATTATGATGACCACAGTTGCTACAAACATTTTGATTGGAAATTAAATCCTTTCTGTAATCAACTTGTGAACATTCAGAACATTTTACCCAAAGGCCATCACTTTCATCAGTCTCTTGCGAAACTTTCCCAACGAATTGATCTTTTCGTCTTGCAGCAAACCAGTCGAATAAGGACACAATATCTTATGTTGATTCTTTAATTAAAAGCCACAAATGGCCATTTTATCAAGTGTTTTAGTTTGTTCTTTAAATTGTTAGTTATTTTTTTTGCTTTAAGAAGCTTTTTTGTCTTCAATCATTCTATGAATAATTGGTGTCAAAATTAATTCCATTGCAAATCCCATCTTGCCACCATTAACTACAATACTGGTAGGACTTGACATAAATGAATCATTTATCATTCCAAGAAGATATTGAAAGTCTATCCCCCATTTCTCTCTTGCTCCCTTTCTAAAATGGATTATTACGAAACTTTCATCTGGTGTTGGAATATTTCTACAAATAAATGGGTTTGAAGTATCTACAGTTGGAATCCTTTGGAAATTAATATCTGTTCTACTAAATTGAGGGCAGATATGATTAATATAATCTGGCATTCTTCTTAATATCGTATCAACAATTGTTTCGGCAGAATAACCTCTCTCAGCATTATCTCTATGAATCTTTTGAATCCATTCTAAATTTGTTATCGGAACTACCCCTACTAATAAATCAGCATAAGAGGCAACATCATAACCATCTCCAACTACACCTCCGTGCAAACCCTCATAAAATAAAACATCAGTTTTATTTGGAATATCTTCCCAAGGGGTAAATTGACCAGGTTCTAAGGCAGTACCAAGTCTTGAATTATGTTCTTCTGCTTCTTCTTGGCTATGCAAATAGTAACGTTTCTTTCCTCCTCCAGTTTCACCATAAACTTTAAAAAGTTCTTCCAATTTATCAAATAAATTTGCCTCAGGTCCAAAATGTGAAAAGTTTTCACCTTTTGCTAAAGCATCTGCCATTGCCTTTTTCATAGGCATTCTTTCAAATCTATGATAACTGTCTCCTTCAACAACAGCAGGAACAATATCTTCTCTAGCAAAAATATGCTCAAAGGCTCTTTTGACTGTACTAGTTCCTGCTCCTGATGATCCTGTAACAGCAACTACTGGATGACTTTTTGACATTTTTAAAAAACAACATATAACGATTGTGACAGGTCATATGCTTATTTTTTTAATTTAGTTAAAGAATTTTTTTATTTATTATTTTTTAAATTATTTCGTTAATAATTTTTTCTCCCATTTGGGAACAAGAAATAATTTTAGATTGACCATCATTTAAATCTGGAGTTCTGAATCCCTTTGAAAGAACTTTATCTATTGCAATCTCTATAATTTGTGAAGCTTCAGGTTGATTTAGTCCAATTTTTAACATCATTGCAGTTGATAAAGCCATAGCAATAGGATTTGCGATATTTTTACCTGCTATATCTGGAGCAGATCCATGAACTGGCTCAAAGACACCAGGACCATGATTATTTATAGAAGCTGATGGAAGCATGCCGATTGACCCACTAATCATTGCTGTTAAATCACTCAAAATATCCCCAAATAGATTATTTGTGAGTATTACATCAAATTGAGAGGGATTTTTTATTAATTGCATAGCTGCATTATCAACATACATGTGGGTTAGGTTTATTCCTTTTTCATTCCCTATTACATTTGTTACTGTATCTCTCCATAGTTGACTTACCTCAAGAACATTTGCTTTATCTACAGAACAAATATTATTGCCTCTTTTTTTTGCAACTTTAATAGCAACATCTGTTATGCGTTTTATTTCTGAACTTTTATAAGTCATAGTATTGAAACCCCTTTTATCATTATCTATATTTATTATTCCTCTTGGCTCTCCAAAATAAATTCCACCAGTGAGCTCTCTTACAACCACTAAATCAACATTTTCAATTATTTCTTTCTTTAAAGTACTCGATTTTATGAGTGGATTTCTTATTTTTACAGGCCTAATATTTGCAAAAAGTTCTAATTCTGATCTTAATTTTAACAATCCAGTTTCAGGTCTTAATTCTCTTGGTAGCGAATCATATTTTAAATCCCCAACGCAAGCTAAAAGTATTCCATCTGAGGATTTACAACTCTCTAATGTTACTTTAGGAGCTGGTTCTCCAAATTTTTCATATGCAATACCACCAAATAGTTCCTCTTCAATTTCAATATTAAAATCAAATATCTCAGATATTCTTGAAAGAATCTTTTTTGAAACTTTAGATATCTCTGGCCCAATTCCATCTCCAGAAAGTAAAACAACTTTATAAGTTTTCATTAATGTAGTATATCTCTAAAGATTAATTTATCACTTATCCATATTTCTAAGTTTTTTTGCTAATTCCGGTAATTTTTTAAAAACAGTTGAACTTCTAAGCCAAGATTTATTGGGCATAGCAGGGAATCCACTTATAATTTCTCCATTTTTAATATCGCAATGAATGCCACATTTAGAACTTGCAATAACATTATTACCAACTTTTACTCTATTATTTACACCTACTTGACCTGCAAGAATAACGTTGTTTCCAATAATAGCTCCACCGGCTATTCCTACTTGAGCTGCAAAGGCGCAATTTTTACCAATCTTAACTCCATGACCAATCTGTACTAGATTATCAATTTTTGTACCTTCTCCAATAATAGTATGCCCAACGGATGGTCTATCAATACAACTATTTGTACCTATTTCAACTGAGTTATTCAAAATTACTCCACCTTTTTGAGGCATTTTTATCCATTTACCTGATTCTGGAATAAAACCAAATCCTTCTGATCCAATTACGGCATTAGAGTTAATTACGCAATTATCCTTAATAATAGTATTTTCATGAATAACGCAATTAGGATAAATTATATTATTATTTCCTATGGCAACATTATCCAATATTACCGCACCTGGAAAAATTTGATTATTATCTCCTATTTTTGTTTCTTTCCCGATAAAAACGTTTGCTCCAATAAAACAATTTTTACCAATAGTTGATTCGCTATTAATATTAGCTGATTTATCAATACGAGCTTCATAAATATTTTTTTTATATAAAAGATCTAGAATTTCTGCAAATGCAATTCTTGGATTTCTAACTACTATTGTTGAGATCGATTTATCTTTAGTCAAACGTATAATTTCTGGATTATCTGATACTATTATTACTCCTGCCAATGTAGTAGAAATAGAATCTTTCAGAATATTGTTTTCTTCTAAAAAAGTAATTTCATTTTCTTTAGCGACTTCAAGTGATGCGGCATTTTCAATATCTATTTCCTTAAAAATATTGCTATCTAGGTAATTTGAACGCCCTTTTTTTAATAAATCAATAATTTTACTTAATAACATTTTAAATTCTATTTAGGTTAAGGCAAGAACATCACGATGAACAACTACTCTAGAGTGCGTCCCATTACTATTCTTTTTTAAATTACTTTTTAAGAAATCACTACTTAAAGATGTTATACCTTTGGCGATCTCTTTTTTATCTTTATTTAATATTCTTACAGGCTGATTAGAGGCGAAATCTCCTTTTACATCAGTAATCCCTACAAGTAATAATGAGGCACCTTTATTTAAAAGAGCAAGGCATGCTCCATCATCAAGAATTATTTCTCCAACAGTATGTATAGCATGCGCAAGCCAACTCTTTTTATTACCAATTGGTTTATCAACAGGATAAAAAATAGTGCCAACTTTTTTTTCTTCAAAAATATTTTGAAGATTATTTTCATGTCTCCCATCAGCAAGTTGAACCTTTATGCCTCCTTTGGTAGCAATCTCAGCAGCTAATAACTTAGTTGTAATGCCCCCAGTACCCCAATCTTTCTTAGGGTTATTATTATTATTATTATTATTATTATTATTATTATTTTTATCTTTTATTTCTTTTAGTTCTTTACTATTGTAAACTTCAAAAATTGGTTTTGCTTCATTATTTTTTCTTGGATCATCAGAGTAGAGCTTATCAATATCAGTAAGTAAAATTAGTTTATTAGCATTAATAGCTACTGCAACAAGCGCAGATAGGGTGTCGTTATCTCCATATTTAAGTTCCTCATTAGAAATACTATCGTTTTCATTAACAATAGGAATAACATTAAATTCAATTAATTTTTTGAATGTCTTTGATGCGTTATTAAATGATTCCCTAGTATTAAAGTCAGATTTTGTAATTAAAATTTGAGCAATATTATTACCTAATTTGTTCATTTCTTTTTCATATAAGCTCATAAGATTTACTTGACCTACTGCTGCAGCTGCTTGTAGCGAAGAAAGATCATTTGGCCTTTCTTCTAAAGATAATTTTTGACAACCTAAACCTACTGCTCCACTGGTAACTAAAACAACTTTATTTCCTTTTAAAATAAAATTATTTATGTGTTCACAAAAATTTTTAATCACTTTTTCAGTAGAAGATTTGCCTTTGGCCCTTAGAATACTTGTGCCAATTTTGATTACCCAGAGTTTCATTTAGAATAGTAAAAAAGTAATTATTTTTTCAAAAAATAATGTTAAATTTAATTTTATCGGGAATCCATTTTTGTCTATACGAGAAACTAATATTGTAAATATATTGCATCTATTACCTACTATCACATCGGTAAGAACTCTATCACCTATTATTGCAATATTATTTTTATCTTCATTTAGAATATTTATAACTTCTAAAATTACTTTCTTGGAGGGTTTATAAGCTTTGAATTTATATCTTATGCCCAATTCCTTCCCGATCATTTTAATTCTCTCTTTTGAGGGATTATTACTTACTAAGTAGAGAGAAAATAATTCTTTTGATTTTCTAATCCAGTTTTTAACTTTTAAAGGTATTTTTTTTGTATCCCTACTTACTAAAGTCCCATCAACATCTATAAGCAAACATTTAATACCTCTTTTATGTAATTTCTGGTGTGGAATTTTATAAATTGGTATCTTAGAGTCCCAATCTGCCTTGGTCAAAGCTTTCATTTCTTAAGAAGCATTTTGTTCAAGTTCAATTTCAATCAAGGGCTGAATTCTATCAAATTCCTCATCTTCTATTAATAAAGCTTCATTTTCGTCTAATTTGCCTACAATAAAGAAAGGATCTAAAGGAATATATAAACCATATTCGTCGTTTAATAAATTGAAGTTTACAAGTAATTCATAAGTTTCACTATCGTCATTTATTTCATCATCTTCTAAATCATCAGAAATTGGTTCTTCTAATTCTCCAGATACAGTTAATGTTACGGCAGATCTTATTAATTTTAAATCATGTTCTTGGAGTACAGCATCTGCGTTCTTTAATATTTGCTCGTTTTTATCAATTTTTTCGATCAGTTCAGGTTCTTCTTTTTCGTTTATTTTAAATAAAGTAACAGGAGTATCAACTGGTGTCAAAAGAGCATATTCATTATTCTCAATATTTACTATTTGCTCTAAATAACAAAATAATTCATTTTGATTTGAATCTCTAAGTAAAATTGTCTGAGCTTCATATCTTGCTTGACCTTTTTGATTATCCATTTTTTTTATTTGAGTATAGCTTAATTTTAATAATTAATTTGTAATTTAAAAAGTTATTCTTTTAACTCAGGACCTTCTATTATCCATTGTTCAAGTATTATTTTTGCTGAAA
>CETH01022201.1_pt1 | contig 30866 bp, 30 predicted proteins | sample 361461 | NCBI WGS metagenome assembly CETH01 (sample SAMEA2622695, study PRJEB7988) | marine metagenome | isolation source: saline water (ENVO:00002010), including
TGAGGAGGCTAGTTTGAAGCTACAATGTCCTCAATTGAGTGACACAATGCTGACAAATCATGGATGCTTTCCACGGCACCATTGGAGAAAACTATCCTACATCTTTTCTTGGAGTGCCCGTTTACCTCATCCAGAAGATTAGCGACGACTGCGTCTAGATCGTTCTCGGAAATTAGATTCATAGATTTTGAGATTAGTGTTTCCTCGTCGACCCCCACCTCTAGCTTGAATCCGATTCTTCTTGATTCTTCGACATGCTCCTTTAGAGTTTGAAGGTGTTTCTTTGTTGAGTGGAGTTCGATTGTCCAATTCTCGGCGCCACTAGGCATTTTTCCGTCATTGTATTCGGGCTCATAGTCCAAGACTGCGGCTGCATGTAACCAGAATTCTGGCTTTGGAATAGATTTTGCAAGATGGATTGATTCCTCCAGCATCCCCCCAGGAGATTCGGCGAATCTTACGTCGGGTAATGAAAATGTGGGATTTTGCGAAGTATGTCCAGCCAAGCATACCACATCATGCCCCATTCTATGCAGATGCTCTGCTATTGCCCAACCAGTTCTACCGGTGGAAGTGTTCACGATACTTCTGACTGAGTCAATAGGTGCGGTGTTTCCCCCGAGAGTAACGGCAACCCTCTTGCGATTTTCCAGCCCCCTATTTGTCAGATTACAGAAATGTGCAACAATTTTTGTCGCACTGGGTTGTTTCATCCTCCCCTCAGATGGTTCATCCAACAAAACTTCCACACCCAGTCCTTCCAAGGATGAAATTAGGTCTGTCGTTACTGCGTCATGGAATAAGTCATTATGCATTGATGGTACAAACATCATTGGGATTCCTCGGCCAGATGCTGCAGAAAGAGCCATCATCATTGGCGAATCAAGTAAACCATGTGTGAATTTAGCAATTGAATTTCGTGTAGCAGGAGCGAGAATGAGGCCATCAAAATCGCTCAATTGTGACATTTCTGGATCCCAATCGGTTTTGGCTTGGTCGCCTGACCCCCAAGACAACGCAAGGGGCGAGATGATCTTCTCTGCGGACTTACTCATTATCGGATGAACTGCTGCTCCATGCCTTCTTAGCTCCCGTGCCAGCTTAATTGACTCAGTTGCAGCAATTCCTCCGGAAACGGCCAGGATGACCCTTTTTCCCTCAAGGCTAGACCCTTGGACGGTGACGCCGGTATCCTCACTCACGTACTTGCTATTGGTGGGTCATTGATGAGTGCGTCGATATGGTCACAAAGCTTCGAGGGCTATGGAAATGCCCATTCCCCCGCCTATACACATAGAAGCCATTGCCCTTTGTTTACCAGTTCTGTGTAATATGCTTGCAGCTTTGCACGTTATTCTTGCACCCGATGCACCGAGCGGGTGACCTATTGATAGGGCACCGCCATCAATATTTACAGTCTCGGGATTCAATGCTAACTCCCTAATGCAGGCAATACTCTGAGAAGAAAATGCCTCATTTAATTCGAATACATCGATGTCAGAAACTCCCCATCCGGCTCTCTCTAGAGCTAGGTTGGTTGAAGATATTGGACCAAGGCCCATTAATTCGGGACGGCAGCCAGTCACTGCACTGGATACTATTGCTGCAATGGGGCTAAGCGAATGCGATTCTGCAAACTCCTCACTGCAAATCAGTGAGAATACTGCTCCGTCAGTAAGTGGAGATGATGTTGCCGCTGTAACTGAGCCTCCTTCGACAAAGGCTGGTTTTAGGTTTGACATTGATTCAAGTGTGGAATCTGGTCTAATGCAATCGTCTTGGGTGATTTCTCTTCCTTTGGATGATATGGAAACTAACTCATCGGAGAAATTTCCTTCTGAATCGGCCTTTACTGCCTTGAGGTGGGATTCGAGCGCGAATTTTTCCTGTTCTTCCCTAGAGATCCCATACAGATCTGCGACATTTTCAGCGGTAATTCCCATGTTGATGTAAGCGTGAGGGAAATCTTTCTCCAATGTCTGGCTTGGGCTCCAGTTGAACCCTCTTCTTTTGATCCTGGACATAGACTCAATCCCCCCACACAAGAAGCAGTCCCCCCAACCAGCAGAAATCTGGGCTGATGCCGTAAGAATTGCCTGCATTGATGAGCCGCAAAGCCTGTTGATTGTCGAACCAGGAACTTCTGGGGGGAAGCCCCCGTGAAATGCCATCAGGCGACCGATGTTGTAACCTTGTTCTCCTTCCGGATAAGCACATCCTACGATAATGTCGTCGATTTCATTTGCTTCAATGGACGAATTGCGCATGAGTGCGCGTATCACCTGTCCGGCGTAGTCATCGGGACGTTCAGCTGACAAGGCACCCCGGTGGGCCTTGGTAAATGGGGACCTTCGCCAATCGACAATTACCGACCGCACGAGCAGTCCTCGGGAGTCTTGCCCATAACGGTTCCCGGGAAGACGATGCATCTAATGACCGAGGGGTTCTTGAATAATCCACATCGAGGTAAGCACATGATTAGGGAATGCTCGATGCACGGATATTTTTCCGATGACGATCTTTGTCCTGCATGCAACTCTGAGGGCAAGTTCATCTTGAGCACCAGGGAAAGGGATGGCATGGCAAGGAAGCTGGCGCTTGTACTTAGGCACGCACCAGAGAAGTTCGACTTGGAAATGGACATCAACGGTTGGATAGATGTCAGAGATATTGTTAGGAAATTCAAGGATGGGGGCAGGAGGCCACAACATTGGCTAAGGCCGCACCACCTTAGGGCGATTTCGGAAACTGATACCAAGGGCAGGTATGAAGTTCGAGGTAATATGATGCGTGCAACTTACGGCCATACCGTGGAAATCGAATTGGACCTCCCCTCAAATGACATCCCAGATTCTCTTTTCTATCCATGTGATCCGGCTGAGTCCGAAAATCTTGTCGAAGTAGGAATAAGCCCGGGAGATCGTTCCCACGTACATCTCTCAGCTTCGATCAGATATGCAGCTGAGGCTGGCAGGGTACACCACAATGACCCTACTATCATTGAAGTGGATACAGCAAGAATGGTGGCTTCTGGGGAGACAATTTGGCATGCTGGTGTTACTGTTTTCCTCACTGATAGCGTTTCTGGGGAGTACTTGTCAATAGTAGGGGATGACGACCCAGAGCTCTCTTTACTAAGGGAAATGTGGGCTGAAGAAGAGTAGTCAGAATTCACCGCAAACTGGACAGAACTGTAGATCACTGATTTTTTCTGCCCCACAAGAGTGGCACTCTCCGGTTTTCGTAACAGGTTTTACGTCTGCATTGGTCTGTTCTCTGACGGCCGAATCCCTTTCTACGAATGGAGAAGAAGAGTTATTTTTCAGGCTACTTAGAACCTCTCGATAGCGAACTACCTCAGAAATGGCAATCTCAATTTGTAGAAGCCTTCGGTCCCTATCAGATTTGTCTTCAATTGAAGAAGCGATTGCTAATTCTGACTGCAGCCACCGCTGGAATCTTTCAAGTTCGGCTGTGTCAATCACATTAATTCCACTGAGCACTATGGGTTAAACTGTATGCTGTCATTTGAAAATGTTAGAATACGTGTCTCTTGACCTTGGAGGTGGAAATGGCACTCAGGGTGACAATAAAATTAGGCGGGGGCCTAATAACTGACAAGGGTTCTATGAAGAAATTCGACCAAAAGGCAGTTGAAAAGGTGGTCGGTGCACTATGTTCTGTTTCTGAACTTGGAGCTTCAATCATACTTGTCCATGGAGCTGGCTCATTTGGACATCTACTGGCAAAGAAATGGGGAATTGCAGATGGGTTGGATATTCATGAAGAGGAAGAGCAGGGGGAAGCAGTTAGAGAGATTCGTTCAGATATGAGGGAATTGAATGAGCTGGTTATTGAAAAAATGACAGAAATGGGTTTGGAATGTAGTGGCCACCCGCCCTCTGACTGGGCCAAAGGGACTGGGCCAGGTTTCACGGGAGGCGTTTCAATGTTTGAAAGAAAACCTAGTGATCCCATTCCAGTAACATTTGGGGACGTTGTTGATACTGACGACGAGTCCAGGTTCGGGATATTGTCAGGAGATGATTTGATGTTACGATTGTCCACTGAATTAGAAGTCACGCATAGCATCTTTTTGATTGGCGATTCTGATGGCGTTTTGACTGGACCTCCGGATGAAAGCGATTCTGAATTGATTACACATTTGGGGCCTAATACGAAAATTAATGGGAGGCATGAAGTCGATATCGACGTTACTGGGGGAATTGGATTGAAAATAGACAGGGCTCTTGAGATTGCTAAGATAGTCGACGAAGTGTGGATAATTGATGGTAGAAAACCCGATAGAGTTCTTGAATTATTGACATCTGGAGAAACTACAGGGACTAAGATTCTGAGCGGTTGAGTCTTCATATACATCTCTCCCCCCCATGTGTCTTGATGGGCACTGAAATCGGCGAGTTAGGAGACCATGATGAGATTCAGTCAGAGATGATGTCTGAAATGTGCTTGGTTGTAGATAATCAAGATAATGTCATAGGTTCAGAGACTAAGCATGCCTGCCACAGAGGTCGTGGGATTAGGCATCGCGCCTTCAGTGTACTAATTTTTGATTCAAAGGGGCGGCTTTTGATACAGAAAAGATCGGCCGAGAAAATTACATTTCCAGGAGTGTGGGCGAACAGCTGCTGTAGTCACCCTCTGGACATGGAATCAGAAAATGATGGTTCGCATGGAGTAGAGAATGCCGCTAGAAGGAAACTTGACCAAGAGCTAGGAATCCCAGTGGGAATTACTGAAACCTGGTCTTTCCACCACATAGGGAGGATGGAATATTCTTGCAGGTGGGACAAAGATTGGATTGAGAGGGAGATAGATCACATTATGGTAGTTCAGACCGATACTGAAGTTAATCATAATGAAAATGAAATCTCAGATGTCCTCTGGGCCGACCCATTAGAAATTAGAAGAATGATGAGTGGGGATGGAGCTTGGGGTGATGAGGTCGTTGCCCCTTGGTTCAGATTAATTTGGGAGAAATATGCCAGCCCCCACGATTGTGACCCAACTGCCATGAAAAGTTCGATAGATAAGGAAATTATCTACTGTGGGGAAGTAGGCATGGATGGAGAGTCAGTTATACCCGGGCAGGCTCTTCTAGATGCCCTCTCTGACCATCGAAACCGAGTAGAGGGCGAGATTATGCGTAGCCTAGGAAAAATGGAGCAGAGTAATCTTCATGGCGCTATGACTCACCTGTTCAAGGGAGGAGGGAAGAGGCTTAGAGCTATTCTTCCCAGGCTTGTTGGAGAGGCTTTGGGTGGTGCAAATGAAGGCCACTACACACTAGGTGCATCAATTGAAATTATTCACAACTTTACATTAATCCATGATGATATCATCGATCAAGATCCCATAAGGAGGGGTCTTGATGCTGTCCATGTTGAATACGACGATGCGACAGCAATCAATGCTGGCGATGCTATGCTGGCTGTAGGATTCGAAATCCTGGCAGAGTCAGAAGATATTTCCGATGATCGACTAAGCCATCTTATTCGATCGATCGGCGAGATGGTTAGAAAGGTTGCAGAGGGACAGCAAGAGGATATTGAATTTGAGTCCCGGGACGTGGTGTCCGAACAAGACTACATCGATATGATTGCAGGCAAAACTAGTGCAATGTTTGAGACCTGTGCCAGAACAGGAGCTATACTATCTAATGCTGATGAAGAAGCAGTGAAAAATATGGCAGAATGGGGCCTAAATCTAGGACTGTGTTTCCAATTAATGGACGACTTGATAGACATTACTGGAGACACTGAGACTCTAGGAAAGCCCGCCGGTTCTGATATAGTTCAGGGAAAAATGACGCTTATTGCAATACATGCAAAGAATAGTGGATGTGATTTACCAAATTTCGATAGCGTGTTCGGCTCGGGCAACTCAGATGATGAAGCATTATCCAAGGCGGTATCTGAATTGCAGCGTTCTGGATCGATCGAGTATGCAAGAAGCAGGGCGATGCATCACCATACTTTGGCTCACGAGTGCCTGGACAATCTACCCTGTTCGCAAGCAGTTGATATTCTTAGGGAGTTGACTGACTTTCAATTGATTAGAATAAGCTGATCAATCTGTGTATTGGGCCTCTCCTGGAATATCTTCTTTGAGACCCTTCCTCTGTCTAATTTCTCCAACTATCTTGTGGAATAGTTCGGGTGGCACCTGGTCATATCCTGCGTTCTCAGTATTCCAAACTGCCCTGCCTTGTGTTGCAGCCCTTATATCATTGGAGAATCCGAATGATTCGGCAACAGGCATCTTGCCAATCACGCAAGTAACGTCGTTTTCTACAGGCATGTCTTCAATAACACCTCTTCGAGTAATTAATTGCCTGGTAATCCCTCCGGCCCATTCGGTAGGAGCATCGATTCTAATTTTCTGAATCGGTTCGAAGAGCACAGAATTGGCTCGCAATAGGGCTCCCTTGATTGCATTCCTTACTGCTGGAATTGTCTGAGCGGGTCCCCTGTGTATAGCATCCTCGTGTAACTTTGCGTCCACAAGTCTAACCATGACTCCGGTCAATGGCTCGTCGGCAATTGGTCCCTTCTTACAAACATCGTTGAATGCCTCGATTATGAGTTCCCTCGTTTCATGGAGGTTCTGTATGCCCTTTGTATCGTTGACAAGGACGGTAGTGGCATTGATGGCGTATATCTTCCTCATCAGATCCTTATCCATTCCAAGCTCGCCGAACTTATTGCCGACCTCCTTAGCATCCTTTGTTCTAACTGGTCCATCTCCGAGATCCCCTTCCCTCAATGCACTGATTACATTCTCCGGTAGCTGCTCTACCTCCACATAGAATCTGTTGTGCCTGTTTGGGGACTTGCCCTCGAAGGCCCTGCCCTTGTTGTCACCCCCTATGGATTCCCTGTAAACCACTATTGGATTACTTTGGTTTACCTTGATTCCCTGTTCCTCCTCGAGTCGGTAAATCGTAATCTCGAGGTGTAGTTCTCCCATTCCAGAGAGTAGTGCCTCACCGGTCTCATGGTTTGTATCTACAGAAAGGGACGCGTCTGATTTAGCCAAACTTCGTAATGCCCCTATGAATTTGGGGAGATCCTTCATTGATTTCGGCTCAATTGCTACCGTAACTACTGGTTCTGAATAGTGCCTGATTGCCTCGAATGGCGTCTCGTCCTTGTCCCTTGAAATTGTGACACCTGCAGCAGCGCTCCTCACACCGGTTAGTGCAGCAATGTTTCCTGCAGATACTCCAGGAACCTGAATCCTATCTCCTCCCACCATCATGCTAACCTGCTGAACTCGCTCAGCCTTGCCGGCTCCACTAGCCCATACTGTCTCCCCCTGCTTTATTGTCCCAGAGTATACTCTTCCGACAGCTACCTCGCCCGCATGTGGGTCCATCCAAATCTTTGTAATCATCAGAGAAAGAGGTCCATCTGCGTCGCAATTGACCATCGTCTTGCCCACTTCCGAATCAAGATCCCCCTGCCAGATGTTTGGAATCCTGTATTCTTGAGCGATCAATGGTGAAGGGAGTTTTTCCACTGCCATATCGAGCAATACTTCGTGCACTGGTGCCTTCTTGGCCAGCTCCTTCTGTTGCTCGTTGTTACAATATTCGAAAATCTGAGTGAAGTTTACTCCGGTCTTCTGCATGAATGGTACGGTGATCCCCCAGTTGTGGTATGCAGAACCGAAGGCAACTGTGCCCTTGGCAACGTCAACTTGCCAATCTGACTTGTGTTGTTCGGGTGCGAAGGTCCGAATCAGGTCGTTTACCTTCTTTATTTGCTCTTGGAACCTTGCCATCATATCCTCTGGAGTCACCTGGAGCTCGTTGATCAGTCGGTCCACCTTGTTGATGAACAGGACTGGGCGTACTTTCTCCTTCAGGGCCTGCCTGACTACAGTCTCAGTTTGAGGCATTGCACCCTCTACCGCACAGGTTAGTATAATGCACCCATCGACAGCCCTCATTGCTCGAGTGACGTCCCCTCCGAAATCTACGTGACCCGGGGTATCGATTAGGTTGATCAGGTAGTCTTCCCCATTTACCCCATGCACCATGGATGCACTGGCAGCATTGATTGTTATGCCTCGAGCGCTTTCTTGATCGTCGAAGTCCAATACTCTTGATTTTCCCGCTAGTTCTTCGGACATCATTCCTGCGCCTGCGATCAAGTTGTCGGATAGAGTAGTCTTACCGTGATCGATGTGGGCAGCGATGGCTAGATTCCTAATTCGCTCACGAATGTGCATTACCTCTGTAGCGCGCTTAATGTTGTCTTCCTTACGACCCATATTCTCACCCAGTATTTTTTCCGACCTGAAAACGGTTCATAAAGACAATTGAGCAGTTTCGGAGAATGGGATTAATGTGGCATAAAATTCGGCTCATCGAGCAGAGGCTGCTATTCGCTCTACTTCGTGCCTCTTCCCTACTGCGAAAGAATTGACATCTCCCTCTGATGCCTTCGAGATCTCTGAGATGATTCCTTCTGTGAGAGACTTCTTGCTCTTCATTGTTGCAGAAGCAGAACCAATTGCAAGGTTTCGAAGGGCTACGTCAAGCCTTCTGCTTGGTGAAGAGTCGACTGCCTTGGGCTGACTGACTGCCCCAATTCTTACTCTGGTAGTCTCCTCACACGGTGCTGCTTCAGTGATTGCATCGATAAATTTCTGAAGTGGGTTTTCACCGCTCTTAGCGTTGATTCTGTCGAATGCCTCATCCAGAGACTTGGCACAGTATTGCTTTTTTCCGCTGTACTTGCCTGATCGCATTAGATTGTTGATGAATCTCTCAGTCACAGATAGATCCTGCTTCCCGAACCAGGCATTGGCGTGACGGCCGCCCGTGTGAGGTGCACCGATCATCTTCAGATTGACATATCGAGAAATTCCTGGGTCGCTACAAACTACCTCGCTAGCATCCCACTTTCCAAACACCATCGTCCCGATACCGGCAATTGGGGGCTCGGAATTTTCAGTCTCGACTTCAGTCCCGACGCTATTTTCTGAATCATCCATTTGAAAACACCTCACCTAACTGGCTTCTCCTTTCGTCCCCTTACCATTTCGTCTAGTGAAACGCCATTGACCTTGATAACCTTGTATCTGACGCCAGGAAGATCCCCATATGAACGTCCTTTACTTCCTCCGATTCCTTCGACCATCACCTCGTCATGTTCATCGATGAACGAAATTGCACCGTCTCCGGGTGCAAATGCAGTTAGCCTGTTTCCAGTCCTAATCAGGCTAATCTTGACTGCCTTCCTGATAGCAGAGTTAGGTTGCTTGGCTTCGAAGCCTACCTTCTCAATCACGATTCCCTTTGCCTGAGGGCTGCCCCTTAGAGGGTCGTGCTTCAGAACACCTCCTTGCTTTCTCTTGGCTTGTCTGTTGCGAAATTTCCTCTCCTTCCACCTGTATCTCTTACGATCAGACTTCATCTTCGAACCGGAAAATAGACCTCGTCCCAAGCATACACCTCAAAATGACGGCTCGGCGACCTGCCGTCCATTTATGAGACTGACGGGCGGACCATGCTGCAGAATCGTACTGCGGGCACTAATGTAAGCCTAACATTCAAGCGGCTTAGTTTTCCGGGGTATATTGTGGGATTCAGGGAACTTGTCGACGGCAGTCGGGTAATCGATACGCCAGTTAGCGTCAACTTTGACATGCGGGAAGAATCTGAATCATCGGAAAACGAGTCGTTACTGTTCAGCGATATTATTGAATCGCCGGGACACAGGGCGGCGATGAACATACTTACTCGCCAGAGGCTTTGTGAAGCATTCGAAGTAGAACCGGGAGAACTGATAGACATACTATCTTGGGCAATGGAGAATCCCTCAGAGCCGATAATTATAGACAGTGCAAATGCACCGGTTTTTGAAAATACAATCGCCGAACCGGATTTATTGGGGCTCCCAATTCCTTGGCACTATAGGGAAGATGGTGGCAGGTATCAGTCTGCTTCGATAATAATTGCACAATATGGCGGAATACGGAACACCTCCTTCCATAGACAATTGGTTAGAGCAAAGGATTCCACCTGTGTTAGACTAGTGCCCCGACATCTGAGAACAATGGTCAATAAAGCACAGGATGAAAGGGACGAGGTCCCCATTGCTGTAGTAAATGGCCCCGATCCAGTAGTACTATTGGCAGCTGCAATGTCATTTGATGAACCCCTAGACGAATTGAGGGTAGCTGCAGCTCTTCATGAAAGATTGTATGACTCTAAATTTGAAGTTGTGGAGCTTTCGAATGGCGTTGTCGTACCGGCTATTTCTGAATATGCCATGGAAGCAAGAATAACAACATCCACAGGTGAAGAAGGGCCCTATGTAGACATTACCGGGACAGTTGATGATATCAGACTTGAGCCAATAATCGAGTACGATAAGATTCACCATAGGAATTCTCCAATTTTCCACGCACTTATCCCTGCTGGCGTTGAACACATGACTCTGATGGGGATGCCCAGAGCACCGACCATCAAAACAGCAGTATCAGAAGTTGTAAAATGCACTGACGTATACCTCACTGATGGTGGTAGTGGATGGCTATCATCTGTCGTCCAAATTATTCCTGAGGAAGAAGGCGATGGCATGAAGGCCATTAAAGCAGCATTGGACGGCCATAAATCGATGAAGCAAGTAATTGTTGTTGACAGTGACATCGATGTAACCAATTCATCGAGAGTTGAATGGGCCCTAATGACTCGATGGCAGCCGGATAAGGATACTCTAATTCTTTCTAGTCAAAAGGGCTCTAGTTTGGATCCGAGTCGTTCTTCAGATGGCACAACAAGCAAGATTGGCATGGATGCAACCATAGAGCCGGGAATTGATCGTTCGCCATATGAGTCTGTTCTGTGAGAGAGGGACTAATGCGAGAAGATGGCTTTCTATCTGAGGCACTACAACACCCTCGAAGGAGTCTTGGGAACAGATACAGGAGCCAGGCGGAAAAGTTTCTGAGAATAATTGAAGATAACGAGAAAAATCTCTTCTGGGCAGAACAGAGCGCAAAGCAAAGTGTTCTATACGACTTCACGAATGAAGAGAACTGGGGTATTTTAATCAAAATCAAAGTATTGATGAATGATTCTGAGGGGGCTAGAGCTGTTCTGGCCGATCTCTTTTCTGTTCTAGGCCGAGATCCTTCTTTAATGGAGCAATTAGCGGATAGGGACATCATAGATTCTTGTGAAGGAATGTTGGATGCGGCTTTCTCCAATGATCCACTAGACCCTGACAAGTGGTGGGAAAGAATCGGGAAGAAGCGAGGGGGAATGGAGTCATTTTCTGAAAGGCTGAAAGCACTTGATGTTTCGGATCAGAGAGCCAACATACTGTTCTCAAGAAGGTTGGAGAGAGTCAGGAGAGGCGGTTTGGAAGAAGAATTCATTGAATTGACGAGGATACTTCTGTCGCAGAGACCAATTAATCACGAGGCATGGGAAGAATTGGGCATGATGTACGAGAGGAGGTCGCAGTACGACGAAGCCTGGCTTTGTTATGACCAGGCGAAGAGTGTGTTCCCCGAATCAATGGCGATAGAGCGTTTCAAGTCCAGAATGGAGTCAATTGTCGATGGTGGTGTGGGTGGGTCCTGGAGGGCACCCTCTATCAATGACAGGGCTGCCTTTCTCGATAAGCTTGGTAATCTTTCGAAAACACATCAATTCTCGGAGGTTGAAGAAATTGAGGATAACGACAAAGATGGCCCATTCTCAAAGATTGAAGGCCTGAGGTCTGATGGAAGAAACACAGAGGCCTTCTTTCTTGCAAGAAGAATGGTTGCTGAAGGGATTGATGGTGCTGAAGATAAGGTCGCTGAAATACTGCAAGATTTGGAGGGATAAATTGGCTTTTGTTGTTGTATGGGCGGTTTCTTCCCGAGAAGAAGGGTGCTGGATTATGGTAAAGAATAGGTCGAGAGGATGGGAATTGCCCGGAGGCAGTATTGATCAAGATGAGGTGCCAGAGGAAGCGGCACTGAGGGAGCTATACGAAGAAACTGGTGTTCTAGGAACTGCAAAGGCAATTGATTCTAAATTAATCCAAGGAGGCCATGTGGTTCTGGTCGAAATAGACATTCCAGTCAGCCCTCAACCGTGGAAATCGCTGGATGATGCAATAGAGGAAGTTGGTTGGTGTCTACAGATACCAGATAATTCAGCTTGGGAGGATGACGAGATTGGGAGGATTATCGATCATGATTGGAGTACTTCTATCAGCCTCGGGTCTTGAATCTCACTTCGCCTTTTTTCTATTGATTCCCTCCATTTTGGTTCTTCCATAGTTTCGCTAGCATCCAAGACCAAACCCAAGTCGTCTCTCTTCTGACCTGAGACATCCATTAGCGCGTTTGCTAGTATCATCTCTACTGACTCCTTTATGTCATCGGGATTAGATGGGGTAGTTGTCATTCCTGGTTTTTCCCTTGGCTTTGCATCTACTATGCGCTCATCCATAGTTGGAGAATCTGGGTCAATTTCGTCTAATGCAATGTCTAGCCATTCCATGGCACAAACGACTGCCTCAGCGGGCATGTCTGATGATGATAGCCTCCTCATTGCCATCCAGAGATGCCTCATTGCAGGTTCAAGGTCTCCGATCGATGAAAGTATCCTCCCAGACTCTAGACGCGAAAGCCCGATCAGTTCAGCAGGATGACCTGCTTCAGAGGAAATATCTGCAAGCGTCACTAAGGCCATCATTCGTTCACTGGAGTTTCGATGCCATGATGCAAGGTTTAGCAGAGCGAGACCATGGAGGGACGATCCCGGGTTAATGGAGGCAAGTCGATCGACGCACCAACGTAGCTCGTTGCCCACGTTTGCTGGTGCAATCGCACCCAATAGGGCCCTTTCCATCCTAATCCAAGCCTCAGCCTCAAAATCCCTATCTTCCAGATTCCTTGATTTTTTCAAAATCTTCTCACTGAGTTCCAATGCTTTCTCTGTATTTCCTACTGACAATAATGATTGGAACAGAAGAGAGTCGGAGTGATCTTTTTCTGTTAGAGCCGATTTGTCCTCCATCCAATATTCACGTCCTCTCGAAGCTCTCCACCATTTCTTCGTACTTTTTACGGATACTTTCCTCCCTCTCGACTAGTCTTCCAAGGTGCTCGTTAAGTGCTTCTTGGGCATCCTTCAACTCTGATTCCAATAAGTCACGATCATCGACCTCGAGGAGAATATTGCCTAGAGAACGGTAAACAGGACGTTCAGGGTCTTGCTTGGATAGGGCTTCTATGGTTATTCCATACTCTGAAAACTGAGAGGAGATTGTTTGTATCTGGTTCCTCACAATCTGCAATTCTCTTGCTAGAGACTGAATTTCTTCGGTTGACACTTCCTCGCTGATTCTAATCGCCCCCGCCGGTTGCTTCAAGGGACTGTTCGGATGCAATTAGTGCTCTCATAATCGAGTTCCACCTTGCCCGGATGTCACTGAAGGAGTTTGTCCTCAGAATTAAGGAAATCTCGCTACCATTATGTGAGAATTCGGCCTCTGTTATTAGAGAAGAGGAAAGTGGTCCGGATTCGCTGTGCTTCAATAGCAACTCCAGTGAAACTGAGTCATTCCTCTTCTGTTGATGCATCTGAATCTCTCTCGGAAAGCTTCCTCTCGAAATCAAGTGCAGCCTGCTGGGCGATTACAGTCATATCGGTTGCAGTGGCCCCTTCCAGGGACCTCCTGACTATTCTCTTATTTGCGTCGCTAGCCCTTGTATAAGGCTCCCAGACACCACCAGAGAATGTGTGACTGCACTTCCTGCATTCCCAGATTCCGGCTGCCTTCCTCCTTACCTTAGCGTAGTGGCAACTGGGGCAGGTGTACTTCCTTGATTTCTTTGAAAGTGCGGACCCTGCCCTACGTCTTACGCTCACGCCGTACCTAGCGCCGAATCTTGCGGTTGCTCCAGCCTTCTGAGTTCTCTTAGCCATAATTTAACCTACATTGAATGTACTATCTTTCTGAGTTCCTTGGTCCTCTCCTGAGCGTTAGTCATGATTTCTGCGAATTCCTCCGCTGAGAAAATTCCCTTTAGACCCTTCTGAAGCGAGTGGACGTTGTCATCGTCTCCAAGGGTGATGTGGATCCTCTCATCCCCGCCTAGTTCCTCCCTTGAACTGGCATCGTAGACAAAGCGTCCACCAACCTTGTGGTATGAGCACATGATTGGGGTCTTCGAAACCGATAGAGAGTAATCTTCGCCCACCTCAAAACGCTCTGCGGGTACAGTGGCGTTCCTTAGAGCAGCAATCCCAGCTAGGGCAAAGGCATCGAATAGATTTCCATCATCAGATACAGCAAAGAGGTCCAAGATAACTTGCCAAGCCTTCTCGCCCGGGATTATGCAAAGAGAGTCGACATCTATACAACCGGATTCTCTGATTCCTCTATCGACCACTCTGCCGAGCTCGATTGCCTCAGGACTGGGGGGGCCGGCTTCCCAATTTCTTCCTGCAATAGGTCGAACATCAGCCGAACACATCAAACCGCCTTGATTTGGTCGGTCCGGATATGGCTGCATGATCTGGAACTTTACCCCAGCAAGAACGATTGTGTCTCCCATTCTCACCCTAGCTGAACCCTCGGCCCTGGGTAAAACAGAATGCTCAATCTCTAGATTTCGCCCTTCCCACTGTGATCTTCCATCGATCCTAGAATTATTCGCAGCGAGATCGGAAAGATGAGCGCGGAGAAGTTTTGGGACTATTGGTATAGTCATCGAGAGCCACCTCCTTTCAGTGCCTCGACCATTAACCCATGGACTACCTGTGCTGCGTCCATGTTATACTGCCATGCTTGCTTGAATTCTTCTTGAGATAGGTCTCCATCCATCTGCAAGAATACTAGCTCTCCTGAATTCGGGAGAATCCCCATAGGCAAGTCCGCTTCTCCATAGTTATCCTCTTCTTTGTTCAAATCGCAAACTACCACGTCATTGATCTTCCCGCTAGCAACGCTGACTACCAAATCTGTCATTGGAATTCCTGCATCAGCTAAAGCAACCGAAGCGGCAGTCAACCCGACACACCGCGTTCCGGCCTCTGCTGACACTATCTCAATAGTTACTCGAATCTTCGAACGGGGGTATAGTTCTAGCAGAACCACACTTTCAAGTGCGTCCTTGGTAACCTTGCTAATCTCCCTGCTTCGACGATTAAATCCTGGCCGCATCCTGTCAGTAGTTGAGAATGGTGCCATGTTGTATGCAACATCCAGAACTGCCCTGTCCTGCCTCTGAATCTTTCGTGGATGAGCCTCCATAGGCCCGTAAACAGCTACAATGGCCTCATTTGTACCCCATGTCATCCTGCATGAACCGTCAGCCACGGGAATGACTCCAGTCTCTATTGTGACGTCTCTGATGTCGCCTGGTGAGCGCCCATCCATACGTAGACCGTTCTCATCGATCATTTGCACGTCTCCGTAACCTCCCATCAGTTCTCACCGCCATTGTTTCTCTCAGAAATTACTGAAAGTTTGTTCCTTACTTCAAGGATTCCGTCGAGATCCCCGTCAATCCACATCCGGCCATTGTCCGCCACAACTATGCGGCAATCTGCTTCCGCTTTCAGCCTTCTTAATGACTCGCCGCCCTTTCCTATTAGTCTGCCTAGAAGGTGGGGGTCAATCTCTTCGACTACCCCGGACCTGATCTTCCGCAGACCCATTCCTTTCATTGTGACTACGCTCGAATGTGTCTCCTCTACTTCTTGTATCCTGCATAGGACTGCGTCTCCAATGTCCATTACTGACCTGGTCCCGCCGAAGTCTACCTTCCCTGGGCCGAGGCTCATTGGAAGAATTGCGTTAAACGGTGCTCCCAATTCAATGAACCAGAGATTGTTGGTACACCCTTCGATATACCCAATCACCAGATCTCCTGGCCTAGGGATGTATCTAGTGTGAGTGGGTTCAACCGAAATTGAACCGCCCTTTTCCCTTATTCTTCCTTGCTTTACTGCCTTGAGGCGTCCAGAGATAGCTATTACGCCATGCCCTGCCTCAAAATCTTCTGAGTCGCCTAGGTCTTCACCAGGCACTACGAGGTTTTGCCCTCGAATATTTCCTCGCGGCCCCGCCGCGCCATTCTTTTTTGTCATGTTATCGGGCCGCGCGACCGGCCCACTGTTCATAACCGTTGATGCTGGCGATAATAGCAGAATCAGTCCAATTCTCTTACTTCAACATCTGACGACCTTGATGCAACCTTGTCAATAATGTCATTCTTCATCCCTCCTGGGACTGAAACAACGCAGACCCAATTCCCATCACTCGTCCATTCTTCCTTCTCAATAGAATCTCTAAGCATTTGACTTACACCCCCGTAGTCCTTTCCTTGAACCATGAATGCAAGACGGGCCGTAATGAATTGGAGAGGGATGACTGGTCGGAGTGCAGAAACTGCATCTGCAACCTGACTTTCTACAGATTTGAATGGATCGATCGAGAAGCGTATCTCCTCAAGTGCATTCTCTATTCTAGTCCTCGGATGGGGCGTTTTTGTCTTGGGATCTGTAGCAGTACTGGCTATTTCATTGATTATCTGAAGCTTTTTCGCTGCCACCATATTCTTTCTTTGGGCCGTAGTTAGTTGAATATCGCCCTTTTCCAGAATTATTCTCGCACAGGCCAAAACCTCATTCGTTCCGAAGGCTTTCTCCAGGGCCTCTCCTGCTGGCCTCTCACCTGCTCTAGCATCTGACCATATCTCTTCGATTGCAAGAAGTTCCCCCAGTTCGACTGAGTCGTGGTCTTCTTTCCATTTATCGACCAAGTCGGGATCTACGAGAATTTCGTACCTTCTGCCTCCCTTCTCGAGACGGGCCATTACAGCGTCATCCAGACTTACCATGATCGCCGATATGGCAATTGGCTTATCATAATGGGGTTCAAGACAGTTTGCCCAGGTGCTTGAGAGTTGCTTCTCTTCCCAGTTTTTCATAGCCGTCCTTATCAACGCATCCAATCTCAACGGTTTCTGAGTTCAAATCTTCTTCGAGTGACTCTCGGAGTGCTTCGAGGCCCATCTTGATTGCAGCATTCTGAGTTAGGCCGCTCTTCCACTTAGCCTCGAAGTAGTCGATAGCAGTGGCCTTTCCACGTCCTATTGCGCCGGCGTTGTATGACTGATAGGCGCCCGATGGATCCGTTTCGAACAAGTGGGAACCGTCATCGTCAAAGCCTGCAATTAGAAGTGCTGTTCCAAACGGTCTTGCACCGCCGTATTGGGTGAATGACTGCTTGTAGTCGCACATCTTCTTGACTAAGGTGGATACTGGAATGTTGTCACCGTATGTCATCCTATTTACTTGGCACTGTACCCTTGCTCTATCGACCAACTGGCGTGCATCGGCAACCAGTCCAGAAGTAGTGATTCCGACATGATTGTCTATCTGGTACATCTTCTCGATTGAGTCTGTGATTACCAGCTTGCTCTGAACTCTCTTGTCAACAATTAGAATCACGCCGTCCTTGTAGACCAAACCAACCGTCGTCGTCCCTCGTTTTACGGATTCACGAGCATATTCTACCTGATACAGACGTCCGTCTGGGGAGAAAGTAGAGACTCCATGATCATATCCTCGTCCGCTTGGCTGCATCGCTATCGACCCCATGCCATAACGGACTCTTATCAATCTTGGTCGGGGGAAGACTCAATCGAGTGTCCATTACCTGCAAAATAGGTCGGTGGGAGAATGAAGGTTGCAATTTTGGCCTCGGGGGGTAAGGACTCCACATATGCAGCTTGGTGGGCAGGACTTCAGGGGTGGGAAGTTGTATCACTAGTCACCGTACTGGTTAGAGGAGAAGACTCGATGATGTTCCAATTGCAGAATTCATGGATTGCTGGACTTCAGGCGTATTCCATCGGCACTTCCTGGAAACCTGTTTTTTCAGATGGTGAGGAAGAGAAGGAGATAGTCGATCTGGAGATGGCGTTATGCGGCAACGGAAATGTCACCCTCTCGATTGAAAATGTGTGGCCAAAAGGAGTGGATATCCCGAAAGATCTTGAGATTCACAAAGGGCCACTGGAAGTTGATGGCCTAGTGGTCGGTGCTCTTCGGTCCGACTACCAGAAAACCAGAATCGAGAGAATGTGTGAAAGGCTGGGAATTAGATCTTTCTGCCCCCTTTGGCACAAGGATCAATTCGAGCATATGGAGTCACTAGTTGAGCATGGGTTCGAAGTAGTCTTCACCTCAGTTTCAACAGAAGGAATGGATGAACGATGGATCGGTAGTAAGTTAGACGAGGACGCTCTGAATGAACTAAAAGAAGCATCTAGAGAATTTAGATTCAACCTTGATGGGGAGGGAGGTGAGTTCGAGACCATTGTTACGGATGCACCTCACATGAAAAGGAAGATTTTGCTAGACGGAGAAGTGATTTGGCACGGATCAAGAGGAGTCTTGGAACTCAAATCTTGCAGACTTACTTGAAATCGCTAGACTCAAACAGGAGACCCCGGTCGGAAGTCTCGTAGTTATGCCAGTTTCCCCTTTGGATTACAGGTATGGAAGAGATGTTGCCAAGGAGATCTGGTCGCGAGAGGGTAGGCATGCCCGTTCACTAGAAGTGGAGAGGGCATTGATATGGGCCCACAGCAAGATGGGGAGAGTTTCTCCTGAAGACTACGATGCAATTGCTGAGATTGCTGATCCAGGCATTGTTACGGCTGACAGAGTGGATGAACTGGAGGCGGAGACAAAACACGACATAATGGCACTGACCAAGGCAATGGCTGAAGCGGCTGGTGAAGCTGGATGGTGCGTCCACCTTGGGGCAACGAGCAATGATATCGTTGACTCGGCTGTGGCCTTACAGATCAAAGACAGTATAGAATTGCAGGAAAAATCCACAATCAAGCTGATCGAGACTTTGTGTGAAATAGCCGAGAGAGAAAGGAATACTGTGATGCTTGGGAGAACCCACGGACAGGCAGCTGTTCCAATTACATTCGGACTGAAGGTTGCGGTGTGGATTGATGAAATGAGGCGGCATCTGGAGAGATTGAGAGAAATACGTCCCCGGTGCATAACGGGGAAATTCCTAGGTGCAGTGGGTACTGGAGCAGCTCAGGGCGAAAGGGCACTCGAATTGCAGGACCTAGTGCTAGAAGAGCTTGGTTTGGAAGTCCCTGTTGCAACGACCCAGGTTGTTGGAAGGGATCGTTACATAGAATGGGTAGGATGGATGGCAAATGTTGCAACGAGCATAGAGAAGATTCTACAAGAAATTAGGAATCTCCAAAGGACAGAGATAGGGGAGGTTGCAGAGGCTTTCGATTCAAAGAAACAAGTGGGTTCATCCACTATGGCCCACAAGAAGAATCCGATTACTGCAGAGAATGCGTGCGGTCTTGCGAGAATCGTACGCTCGATGATAATCCCCTCGTACGAAAACGCTCTCCTTTGGCACGAGAGGGACCTGGCGAACTCCTCGAGCGAGAGGTTCACACTTTCTCATTCAATGATACTTCTTGACGATGTGATTGCAAAATGTGACAGGGTACTATCCGGTTTGGTGGTTGATGGGGCTAGGATGAAGGAGAATATAGAGTCGCAAAATGGTTTGATTATGGCAGAGAAGGTCATGCTTGAATTGGTCGATCGTGGGATGGCCAGAGACGTGGCTCACGAGGAGCTTAGGTCCGCTTCAATGATTGCAGTAGAATCTGGCTCAAATCTTGAAGACGTTTGCAGAGATTCAACATCAATAATGGAGCTATTTGATGAGGGTGAAATTTCAGGACTATTCGAGCCTGAATCACACCTCGGTTCATCGATTCAGATAGTGGATAGGGCAATAGTAATTGCAAAAGAGAAAATTTCAGAAGAGTGAAGGAATCAGCAGAAAAAAGGCAGTAACCGATGCAACGGCGAAAAGTAGCATTATCATTGCGTGTGGACCGTACTGGTTAGCATCATCCAGTGCTACGCTGAGAAACCCGTCCTCAATAACCCCGCCAATCATAGAGGCTTCGGATTCGTGAAAGTCAGGAGGTGGTCGACGAGGAATTCTCTCAGCGGGAATAACTGCCTTTGACACATTACTCGCAGGACACTAAGGGGGATTATCCTTACTGACTATTCTTCCTCGGGCATAGTGAAACCGGCTTGTTCCAATAAATTGTCCATGTCTTCCAAGGCTTCTTCGTCTGGGTTTGTTAGAGCCTCTGGCTCCTTCGCCTCTCCGCTGTAGTCGTCACCACCTTCGGCGGCAAATTTCATCCTCCGTTGTCTGATACCTAGAAGGGTCCAAACCAAATAACCTGAAATTGCAATCATTACGAATGTAGCCAAAATCTCACTAAGCCCGACCATGTTCCCGGATTCGGGGGGGTCGTTTCAGTTTGTCCCCGGTAAACCTTGGGAAAGAGGCCTAGACAGGTGTCTTCGGTTAGATGGAGTGGGTTCTATCCATTCACCAACGTCATACCCCATTGCTGTCTCAAAATCTATGCATTGCCAAAATCTTCCCTCAATTCGCCCACAAGATAAGCATCGAATCCCCTGTCCACGCCCAGAACTCCTCATAGTCCTAGAGCAGCAAACCGGCCTGCCAACAATTCTAGCGGTTGCAAAGTCTAGTTTTATTTTCTCGAGATGAATCGACCCATCGGGTGAAACCAATCCGGACCAGGTAATTATATCCCCTGGCATTAGGGATCTTAGAAGCCTGTTTACTGGCCCTCCCTCTGAGAAAGCAACTAGTTTCACTGCCTTGCCGGAAGAGAATACGGAAATGTTTGCATGACCTCCCCTGGTCTCTTTGGGAAATGAGGTAACAGTGCCAGATGCAGGGGATTCGATATGGTCGTCACTAAGCTGATTTGTTCGATGAATTGCGAAAGATTGGGCCCTCTCAACATCCTCTCGAGATTGAAGCCAATGGTGCGCCCTTTCTACAGCCGTAAATGTCGAGCCACGAATACCGTATAGGACGGGGCAGGGAGTCCTAGGGGCAATCATCCCCTTCCCCTTGGTAGGATCTCGGTTAAGGAATGTCTGTGGGTGAGTTTTTTCGAGCTCCAAGACTGATTCTGGCGAGATGAGTCGCCTCGTACCAATTCTGGACTCCTCCCTCCAAGAGATCAGTTCCCATGAAGAGTTGTCAGTGTTTTCCCAAGAAATTGCAGCACAGGCACCGACAACACCGAATGTGGACTCGGGGAGGAGAACTGTAACGCCCCTTTGAATCGCATCTGCTAGCAACTGTTCTGAGTCGACGTGCCTTCTGACTGCATCCCAGTACCAGTAATCTGGATTTTGGTCAAACGAGATGACTAGGCAAGGAGAGGCTTTGAACACGGATGGTGGGTGATTGCTAACCTGTTCCAGTAAATTAGAGAACCACTCGGTACAGATTCTCTCAAGTTTCTCGGAATCAGTATCGAGAATCTCTATAATTGCGCCAAGGGCGCCATTTCCACGGGTTCTTCTTTGGGCGAATGGCCACAGCCGCACCAGCCTTCTTTCGATGACTTTGCAGTCTATCGATCGACTGATCTCTGTAAGTAGATGGTCGAAGCTAGAAGTTGTGCAACCAAACTCAACATGATCGGTGTCATCGAGGCCGATGCGGCACAGTCCCAATCTCTCACCCCTCTTAGTAACTCATGATCTGCTCAAAAACTCCAGAAATTCCGGATTCAGAGTCACATAGAATTCCTTTGACCCCGAATCTCTCTGCTGCGATAATGTCTGATTCTCGATCGCCAATCAAGATTGAGTCTGATTCGCTTGGACGGTCTATCCAGTCATCACCGAATGAGAGAATATTATTCTCTCCAGGGAATCTGTGAGCATTGTCAATAATTTGTCTTCCTGCTTCAAGCATTCCTGGGTTTGGCTTTCGTGACCAAGAATCCTCGAGGGGGCTATATGGGCTATACAGAATCAAGTCTATTTCGGCCTCTTGGTCCTCTTCTAGAAGTAGTGCCTGCAATCTATCATTTATTTCTGCAAGGACATCATGCCCCCAAAGTCCCCGCCCTATTGGAGACTGGTTGGTCACTATGCAAATCCTGAAGCCCATTCTCCTTAGACTAGAAATTGCCTTTCCCGAACCGACCAGAATTTCCAGTTCGTCGGGAGAACTGACATAATCATCCTTCCATTTGTTTAACACGCCATCTCTGTCCAGATACGCAATTCTTCCACCCCAATCAGCATTCTCTGGAAGATCTATGAGCCTCAATGGGGCTTCAAGAGGAGAACCGTGCCTATGGGGCGGCAACATCTTCTTACAACCCGTGATTCGACTTTACTGCCTCTTTAATGATATGATTGATTATCAATTGAGTGTCCTCGATCCTCTCCATTGACTGTGAAGGAACCAGGATGCAGAGGTCTGCGATATTAGCCAATTGCCCTCCTCCTGAACCCCTGTAGTCTCCAGTTATTGCCACTGTTTTACAGCCGTTCTCCTTAGAGAACTCAATTCCATTAATGACGTTTTCAGAATTGCCTGAACCACTGAAAGCAACTACCAAATCTCCGGATCTGATAAAGGTCGAAAGTTGTCCAACAAAGATGTTTGCGTAATCGGTGTCATTAGCCCACGCAGTCAGTGATGAAGCATTGTCCGAGTGAGAAATTGTTCTTAGGGAGAGTTCCTTCGACCAGTCCCCTGCACTATGGGACGGAGTGCCGGCACTTCCGCCGTTTCCAATGAAGTGGACAGTTGCTCCCGATTTCCGAGTAGTCTCGACTAGCTGCCAGAATTCTTCCATCTGAGGCATGGGCAAGTTTCCTATTGTCTCCATAAGGGAGGAGGCGTAATCTTCGGCGAATTCGGTGAAGTCGAAACTCATATGTCCGATTGTTCGGGAGGGGGCATCCTATTTACGGGTTGATGAAAGCAAGTGGCTCGTGGAGGACCCGATATCTGCATTTGTTGGATCGTTCGCGACTAGTTTTGGCATCTCTGATGTGACCATGCAGCTACTGATCGGATCACTTGGTTTGGTGATGATGTCATTTTCATTTCATCGTCATTCTGAGAGATATTCGAAGGGTCTCGCCATAATCTCATGGCCTTTTATCGGCCTCTTCTTCTACCTATACTCTGGACATTTCGTAGAGATATCCGATCCTGTTTTGATTGTCATGACTGCTGGAGCCCTTCCCGCGGGCCTAGCAATTTCGTATTGGGAGTGGGTTTCCGATGGTAGCGGAGATGAAACTATTGTCTGGTTGAGGGGATTCGTCGTTTGGTCGATGGTCCCATACTATGTTGTTTTCGGGATTCCTCATCTAAATATGGCATTCGTGCAATTCACTGCAGTTAGTGCCGAGTTGATGCTTGAGTTTGCAGGATTTGGTGGTTACGAAATCGGTTCAATGATGATCGAAAGGCACGGGGAGGTCGCGATTCCAGTTTCAGATTGGGATGGGAATCGCTTAGTTCTTAGCGAACCTCTCGGAGAAGGTGGCTTCTACGCACCAATGATTAACGATGAGGGTGAATCTGTGGTTGCATTCATTCTGGCTTGCTCTGCCCTCCAGTCAATGGCAGTCTTCATAGGGGCTATTGTGGCATTAAAGTCAGTTCATTGGAAGAGGCGGGCACGTGCACTGGTTATTGCCATCCCAACCATACATGTTCTGAACGTTTTCAGGAATGCTGGAATTGTCTGGCTCACTGACACATATCCTACTTGGAGTCTAGCGGGTATGGGAATCTTTGATTTCGCCCATAGCTATGCTGCGAAGGTGGCGAGCCTTTTTGCAATGTTCCTCATGGCTCTGGCCCTTTTCGACCTACTTCCTGAACTTCATAAACATGTAATGAAGGTAATGAGCCCGATTGTGAAACTCAGACAATTCTTGACCTGATTCTATCGAAAAGCTTCCCAGAAAGGGGCATGTCGTGCTCCCATGCGAATTCCTTCATTACTCTGATTGCTTCCTTTTCTAACTCGGAGTCGCCAACAAAGTCTGTTAGCTCAATCTTGTTGTTTCTAGTATTGGCCTTGAATGCCGCAATTGGGTTTTCCTTGTGGAATACTAGGTATGCGGTACCAAAGCCGAATCTTTCTCTAAGTAGGCTTCCGAAATAGTGTATCAGGGGATCCGAAGGAGGAATGACCAAGTCTCGGGTTTGGCTAATCCTCTCCTCGCCCTCAAGCATATCGAGTCGGCCCCAGCATATGTCCTGGAGGTCATCTACCAGGAATCCCTTGATCAAGGTCCCATCGTCCTCGAAGTCATGCATGACATCGCTGATCTCTTCGGGAGAGAAGGACGAGCCTGCGAGCCTCTCCACCTGCTTTAGGGTGATTACTGGGTAATCCTCTACGAGCGTTCGCAAGTATCTTCTTTTGACCTCCCACAAATCGATATTCCGCAGTGGTTCTACTGTTCTGAAACCCCCTCGATAGTCTTGGATTAGGTGGCCACTTCTAACCAGTGGTGATACAATTTTGCGGAACTCTGACCTCGACATTGCATTCCTTTCCATGAACAAATCGGGATCGTTTGTGTCTCTGAAAAACTGAAGAATCTCTTCGTCCTCTGGATCGTTAGATACGTTTCGAATAGATAGAAGCCTCTGGAAGTGTTGATATCTTGCCCAAACTAGATGGCCACGGAGATTTGATCCTTGATGCAACTGGTGAGCCGCGACCATTGAATCGAGATTAACTCTGAACATCTCGCACCGGCCCCTAAGTGAAAAGTCGTCACGTAGCTCTGTGGAGTTCTCGAGGGCGATAGTCTCATTCTCCCACCTACTATTTTGGTGGATTGAATGGTGGTAGAAAAGCATCCTATTGATTTCCTTTCTTGATCTTGGTTCCACCACCCCCCCTCTGATGTATCGCTCCCCATCCCCCATTGATGAGAATCCCAGTTCGGCTAGTATCTGCTGGATGTTCTCGTCGCAGTCGTGGACAGGTACTCCATTGAATGCATGAAGCACTGATACGTCTACGAGTCTATCCCTGTAGTTTTCTAGCAATTCGGCGAATGTTTTCTTGAAGTCATCAAGATAGGAGTGCGGGATGTTGATGTCCTTTATTTCCAAGTAGTCATTGACCACGAACATAAGGACTCTTCCTATTGGGTCGACCCCCTTGAAGACAGGATAGTACCATCCTTGCTTTAGTAGAAGTCTGACCTCCTGTATGAAACGGCTGCTGAATGGATCTGATTGTGCGAGGATCCGCATCTTCCTATCTTCTGGCAGGGGTGAGAGGAGGCTTTCTGCGTCTTCGTGAGAAGAATAGTAGTCCGTGGGATCGGGTTGGAGGGCTACAACCCTAGCAATTGATCCTCTCCTCTCTAGTTCCCGGAGTGTGTCTGCCAGTTCCTCCACTGGCCTAGAGACGAAAAGTCTCAGAGTGTGTAGCCTAACGGGCCCTATTCGAGCAATTAATTCGGTTAGTGCCTTGTCGAAAGGTAATGGTTTGATTCTTCCGTGAAGTCTCTTGAAGATGGCCATTGACCTCTTACGGTTTGGAACATCGACGAACTGCTTAGCCACCACGAGTTGCCTCTCCATATTCGAGAGCGCGGACTTCAGGCTCCTCTGGATATGTGCATTCTCTTTGCCCTTGGGATATTCGGAAAATAGGTCGTTTCTGGATATTCCCTCTTCGGGAATCTTCTCAATCAACTCCTCTTCGAGAGGACCGAACCAAGGCTCTGAACGAAGGCCCATCAGCATGGGTAGTTTTTCACTTAGGGTGTACCCCACCCTATTGTGGAGTAATCTTCCGTTGTATACGTCAGAATCATGTTTAATGTCCTTCCAATCACGGAATCTATAATTCTCGACGCGATGTAGTAACTCCTCCCTCCTCTGAACAAATGTTAGATTGCGAATTGCATCTGCTGGCTCTTCGAACCTGGAAAATGACTTGTTCAGAATTAATGTCTGGAGGGTTCTATAGTCAATGACATTGAATTCGCCGCCTGTGATCCTGTACTCATCAATTCTGAGAATGAACTCGCCCTCGTCTGTTTGAGTGAAGAAGCCAATCGAGACAAGGTTCCTCATCTCGAGCTCCTGAAGAACAGATTCTACCTGAGCAGTTGGGAAGGGAAGGCGGGAGCTGAGTGATTCAATAGTCTGTGGGCCCTCCGAACCTAGCATATCTAGAAGTTTTAGCCTCAGGCAGTCCATTGGGTCAGAGAGTGCCTTTTTCTTCCAATTGGATGGCTCCCCCCCGACATAACCCTCACCGACCTCATAGTTCAGACCCCCAGTATACAGTTCCCTGAGATCATCCATCTCAGCGGCCCCTGCAACAGCGAGGCAGCCAAGGGTCCCGTGCACCTCAGTCATCCTCATCGAGAACCACTTGCCGTCTATCTTCTCAAGGCCGGTCCCCCTTACTTTGGTAATTAGCCCCCTCTCTGCAAGGTCATGGACCCAGGAGCGCATCTTTTCGAATTCAATTCCCTTCAGCTTTTCACTGTACAAGGGATGAGTGAGTTGCCTCTCCAGACCCCCTCCCATGTCCATCAGCCTGAGCAGTTCATTGGCATTTGTTGGTATCGAGACCTTGGATTGGTAGTAATCGCTGAGCTTTTCCTTGTCAAGCTCAGTGGCTAGTGATCTTGCGCCCAATAGACGCCTGAGTATTTCGGGGTCGACATCCTTGATCAGGTATGCCCGTGTCCTGAGAGAAAGAAGGTCCTCGAAAGAGGACATGAATAGGGTCAGCCCCAATGGAGAGGGTATCTTGACCCTGCGATGCACAATTCGAACGTCCTCGCCATCCATCCTCTCTATGAATTGTCTTAGCTGCCCCATTCCCAAGTCTGTTGTTAGGATCTCATTCATTGCCTCCCTAACGATTACGGAATCATCCATTTTCCTATGTTTGTTCATTATCTGCTCTGCTTTGACCTGGAATTGCTTGGGGCTCACCTCCTCGGCCCCAATCCTTCTAGGATTCAGCATGCTCCTTGAAGAGACCTCGCGGAAACGTTTTGCAAAGAGCTGTGAATCTATGAGGTACTTGTTTAGGATTTCCTCGCTACCCTTTCCTCGGAAAACCTCAGGTATGAGAGAAACCTCGACCTCGTGGCTCAATTTTGCCATGAATCCATTCTCATCGAAAGAGAGCTCGTGCACGATGATGTCATCCCTGGTTGCCATTCCAGCGAATAGGTAACCTAGTGCTAGATTGAATGCCCTGCCCCTACATGTCGTAACCACATAGGTGGGCAGAGGTGCTTCGACCTGTTCAACAAGGATTCGGTCCCGAGAAGGGACCTGGAAGGTAGTGGCAGAGTGTTCGTCCAGAAACTGGGATAATGCGTTAGCTACTGGTTTATTGAGGCCCATTACGTCAACTAGGAATGGAGTAATCGGATTTCCGGTCCTATACTGGATGGATAGGATACCCAATAGTCCGAGGACCTCGTTGCTTAGTTCGCTAGTCCTGCTCATCGCTTCTCCGGTCCAAGATGGTATTGTGGGGCGGAAACCGGTTGCCGGGGTCACATTCACCCTGGTTCCGATTACGCTAGCAACCCTGTATGTTGATCCTCCCAGAAGGAAAACGTCACCATTCCTCATGCTGGAAACGAATGAAGAGGATAGTTGACCGACTAGCGTCCCATCTGAAGTGAAGACGAGATAGTTGTTGTCTGGAGAAATGGTGCCTATATTTGTGTAGTATATCATTTGGGCGTAGCCCCTCTTTCCGAAACGATTCTCCTCCCAATCAACCCACACTCTTCTCTCCTCTTCCAAGAGGTCCAGCACTTCGATGTAGTCTTCATAGGGGAGTTTACGATATGGCCAAGATGCTTGCACCAATTCGTAAGCTTCGTCGATGTCCCATTCCCTGATTATTGTCAATCCGATTAGGAACTGCGCCAGAACATCTAGGCAATTCTGTGGGAACTTTAACAGATCCATGTTCCCCGATAGTATTCCATTCTGAAGTGCGACAATCTCGAGTAGATCATGAGATGAGGTAGGTAGGAAACGTGCCCTTGGTAGGCCCCCTACCTGGTGGCCTGCCCTACCAATCCTCTGAAGAGCCGTGGCAATGGAACCAGGAGAGCCAACTTGGATTACCAAGTCAACTGATCCGATATCGATTCCCATTTCGAGGCTCGAGGATGAAACTACGCACCTCAGTTTACCATCTTTGAGCCTCTGTTCTACATCTAGCCGAATTGATTTATCCATTGAACCGTGGTGGCCTTCAACGCCGGCTACCCCTGCAACTTTAAGACGCTGTACGAAAGTCTCTGTCATGTTCCTAGTATTCACGAAAACAAGGGTTGTGGTGTGGGCCTCCACAAGCTCCTTGATTCGATCGATATTGTGATCTAGAACCTCCTTAACGGGTATTGATGAGAATCTTGGAGTAGGTAGGATGATGTCCAGGTCGAGTTTTCTTGACCCTGAAATCTTGGCTATCGAGACTCTCTGCTGATTTCCTTGTTCCTCTCTAGAGTCACTGGCAACTAGGAACTCGGCGACTTCGCTAAGGGGCTCCATTGTTGCACTGATGCCAATCCTCTGAACATCAGATTCAACTACAGAGTCCATTAGTGCAAGACTCAGAGACAGATGAGTCCCCCTCTTTGTCGGCACAAGGGAGTGCATCTCGTCGACAATCAACCATTGCAAGTCATTCAGAAGAGGTCGAAACCTCTTCGAGGCGAGGGCGAGGGCCAACGATTCCGGAGTAGTGATCAGAATGTGAGGGGGCTTCCTCAGCATCCTCTCCCTTTCTTTCTGGGGCGTATCACCTGTTCTGAGGCCTACTTTGATCTCCTGAGCCCTACCGGGTAGGAATCTCTCCTTTATTTCTGTAAGAGGTCCGATTAGATTCTTCTGGATATCGTTTGCCAGGGCCTTGATTGGGGATATGTAGATGCATTGGACGGAATCTGTTAGCTTGCCCTCTAGAGATTTCCGAACCAAGTCATCAATAATTGAAAGGAATGCGGTCAAAGTCTTTCCAGAACCCGTGGGTGAGCATAGTAGCAGGTGCTCCCCCGACAGAATCTGGGGTATGGCAACTTTCTGAGGCTCGGTGAAATCGGGAAACTTGTCTTGAAACCAATTCCTCACTGGGGGGGAGAGTTTGCTCAGAATGTCCTCGGTCTCTGAAATCTCTGAGACATACGTAATTTCTGGCATTTTTTTCAAACCACCTTGCGTTTCAGGGTATCGATTGCATAAATTAATGCTTCTCAATAATTAGTCTGAAATTGTCCAATTGTGCCCGAAAAACTCGTGATGGCAACTCAATCGCATGGATATCCCTGAACATTAGGATGGCTTGAAAACCACGATTGGTTGTCGTTGTCCATATGGACGACAAAGGGAGGCTGTCGAGACTGAGCTCCCTGCTGCGCAGGAGAGGGATAGTGCTTCCATCTTTCGAGATATATGGCGGAGTGTCTGGTCTAGTAGATTACGGACCGGTTGGAGCCAGAATAAAGCGACGTGTGGTTAATTCGTGGATTGAACACTGGGGCAATATTCCTAACGTAGTAGAGATTGATTCGCCGACAATTACCCCTGAGCCAGTTCTTGTAGCAAGTGGACACGTGGGTGAATTCAATGACAAGATGTCTGAATGCAAATCCTGCGGAGGGACATTCAGGAGCGATCATCTGCTTGACGGGTTACACGAAAATCCGGACACATTGGATGCTTCTGAGCTCGATGAATTGATTGCGAAGAAGGGGGTGAAATGCCCAAGTTGTGATTCCCAGGACTGGTTAGGTGCTAGTGCGATGAATCTGATGTTCCAAACGAGCATTGGTGCGATGAGCGGTTCGAGGGCTGCTTACATGAGACCGGAGACGGCTCAGGGGATGTTCATGCTTTATCCGGCGCTCTACAGGCATTTCAGGCAGAGGCTACCATTCGGAGCAATGCAAACAGGGAAGGGATACAGGAACGAAATTAGCCCTCGACAGGGGATGATTAGGCTCAGGGAGTTCAATATGGCTGAATTGGAGTATTTCATCGATCCCGAAAGTCCTCCTACCACCGATTTGAGCAGATGGGTGAGAAAGGTCCGCATTCTTCCTGACCCCGATGGACCTCACCCGAGTGAGGTGGAGGTAACAATCGAAGAAGCGTTCGAATCGGGGATTGTGAAACACCCAACCGTGGCTTGGTTCCTGGCTATGACAATGCAGTTCCTCGAAGATGTCGGTGTCGATCCCTCAAAAGTTAGGTTCAGACAGCACGCTAGTACTGAGATGGCTCATTACGCTTCTGACTGCTGGGACTGCGAACTCAGTGGCGAGCACGGATGGATTGAGGTTGTCGGGATAGCCAATAGGACTTGTCATGATTTGGAGTCGCATGAGAATTATTCCAAATCTGGGCTATTGAAGGGCTGGAGGAACTTCGAAGCTCCAGTAAAGGAGAGTCGTGAGGTCCTAAAGCCCGAGGGCTCGGTCATAGGGCCCGCTTTCAGAGAAAGGGCTGCGGATGTGTCAGCGGCATTATCAGGATTGAAAGAAATACCCGAAAGTCTACCCTTTACGCTATCTCTTGTTGATGGCACTAAAGTGGAGATAGAAGAGGGCATGGTGACTAGAAGTCTTCAGGAGACGGTGATCTCCGGAGAGTACTTCACACCACACGTAATTGAGCCGGCATTCGGCATAGACAGGATAATCTGGCATATCCTCGATCACAACTATCTTGAATTGGAAAAAGAAGGAGAGGAGTACACAATATTGACTCTGGAGCCATCTTTGGCTCCTTGTGACCTAGTTGTATTGCCACTTTTCTCCAAGGATGGCATGGATGTGATGGCGAGAGAGGTTTTGTCCCTTATTTCCTCAATTTCTGGCATTATCGCTGAAATTGATACTAGCAGATCAA
>CETH01443809.1_pt1 | contig 30827 bp, 32 predicted proteins | sample 361461 | NCBI WGS metagenome assembly CETH01 (sample SAMEA2622695, study PRJEB7988) | marine metagenome | isolation source: saline water (ENVO:00002010), including
CTACACGCTTTCCAAGCGTGCGCCTTCGGCCACTCGGCCAACTCTCCAACGAAACAATATTAACATTTTCCGTACTTATTATCTTTAAGATTTTATTTATTTACTCAATCAGTTAATCTTGAAAAGGCAATGAAGAAATGGAAAATTGAAGATAAAACATTATTAAAAAATCTTAAAATATTTGACTTGTTTGAGTATAAGTTAGTTTCTCCATATTCTAACGAAAAGAAGGAAAGATTTAACTTTTATGTCTTAAATTCTGTTGATTGGATTAACATACTTCCTATTACAAAGTCAGGTAAAGTCGTATTTGTTGAACAATATAGGGCAGGAACTGATTCGATTACACTTGAGCTTCCAGGTGGAATGGCTGATAAGAACGAATCGCCAATTGATTCTGCTAAGAGAGAGTTATTCGAAGAAACAGGTTTTTCGAATGGAGAATGGTCCAAATTGGGTTACGTTAATCCAAATCCCGCAATACTTAATAATAGATGTCATACTTTCTTAGCTTTAGATGTTGAAGAAATATCAAAACCGCAAAATGCAGGAAGTGAATATACACAGATAAAATTTGTGGATCTTAAAGATTTAGACAAAATGGTAATCGAAGGTAAAATTACCCATTCGCTTGTAATTAATGCAATTTATTGGTACAACATCATAAACGCACGTTAATCAGGGCGAATGGCGGAACTGGTAGACGCGGCGGCCTCAAAAGCCGCTGGACTTATGTCCATAAGGGTTCGAGTCCCTTTTCGCCCATAGAGGATTTTATGAATATAAAAAAGTTTTTAGATGTTAATTTCCTTAAGTTTCTTTTTCTTTCTTTAAATGGAAGAATTGATCGAAAAACTTGGTGGTACTCACAGTTTTTTCTTGTTTTTTTTGGAGTATTAATGCTAATACCACTTTCTTCTTTATTAGGCTTTTTGAATTTTGATAAATTCCAGGTTGAAAAACTTGTTTCTTTCTTAGTTCTTCTAATATCGGCATTATCTATTTTTCCGGATTCTAAAAGATTGCAAGATAGGTCGATTAATGGACTTCTTGCGATACTCCCATATATATTCGCAATTCCATTACAGTTTCACTTTGTTCCTGAGTTTTTGCTTAAATTCTATATTATATGTATGTGGGCCTTAAAAGCTTATATTTTTGTTAATACCGGTGTTCTTAAGGGTGACGATGGATCAAATAAATATGGAGAATTAGACAGCTTTAAGTCTTAATATCTAGGCATTTTTTCATCATAGTTTGCAGCCCAAGCATCTATTCCGCCAGCAAGATTTTTAACTTTCTTAAAACCCATACCTTTTAAGATTCTTGCTGCTTGCAAGCTTCTCATTCCGTGGTGGCAATAAACAATTATCTCATCAGCACTATCAAGTTCGTTTGCTCTTGATGTAATTTCGCCTAATGGAATTAGTGTGGAATCTTGGAGTTTACATATTTCATATTCTCCATATTCCCTTACATCTAATAATGTAATTTTTCTTTTTTCATCAATAATCTTTTTAAGTTCATCAACATGTACTTCGAATTGATCTTCGTTTTCGGGCGCCGTGTTTATTCCGCAAAACTCATTATAATCAATTAACTCTGTAATCTTGGGTGTATCAGGATTTTTCCTAAGTTTAATTTCTCTAAATGTCATTTTTAATGAATCATAAAGCATTAATCTCCCGCTTAAAGATTCTCCAACATCTAGAATTATTTTTACTGTCTCTGTGGCCTGAATTACTCCGATTATTCCAGGTAAGATTCCTAGAACACCGCCTTCAGCACAAGAAGGAACCATCCCAGGCGGAGGTGGTTCAGGGTATAAGTCTCTATAGTGAGGACCATCTTTATAGTTAAATACTGTAGCTTGACCTTCAAACCTAAAAATACTTCCATAAACATTTGGCTTGTTTAATAATACGCAGGCATCGTTTACAAGATATCTAGTTGCAAAATTATCTGTTCCATCAACTATTACGTCATAGTCCTTAAAGAGATCTAGTGCATTCTCTGATGTTAGCCTTAAGTTGTAAGTATTAATATTTATGTCTGAATTTAATTCTAGGAGTCTTTGTTTTGCAGATTCAACTTTAAGGACCCCAATTCTGTCTTCCGCATGTAAAATTTGTCTCTGAAGATTGCTCAAGTCTACAACGTCATCATCTACAATTCCAAGAGTTCCTACACCAGCAGAAGCTAAATATAGAGCTAGCGGTGAACCTAAGCCGCCTGCACCAATACAAAGTACTTTGGCAGCTGCTAGCTTTTCCTGTCCATTAACTCCAACTTCTGGCATTATTAAATGCCTACTGTATCTTCCTATTTGACTTTTGGTTAAACTCAATTCCTCACCTTGTTTAAAAAGTTAAGTTGAAAATATAGCATAAATTAAGGAATTTAAAATATTTAAAACCAATTTATTTATTATTTAATAGGGAATATTTGTTTTTTATGCATTAATTAAGTAAAATCGTACTACAAAAATTCCTACAATGGGGTAGAATATAAAATGAAGGAAACAACTATAAAGATAAGTGTAACTCAAGATGGGCTTTTGCCAGAAGAAGTTACCCTACTTGGAAAAATATTTATTCCACCTATTCAAAAGCAAATTTTAAGATCAACTGGTTTTGAAAAAATTGACGATTCTACATATGCTGGAGTAATGCCAGTTAAAATTATTGCAAGTACTAAAACACAAGAAATTGAATTTGAAATTGGAGCTATCCCTGATTTTCGTAAGAAGGTGGTTGAGTTTGTAAATGTAGTAAGTCTGCAAGATTTTATTGAACCAGATCCAGAACCTGTTGTAGAGCCTAAGAAAAAGGCATCTAAAGGAAAAAAAGAGAAAAAAGAAGAAGTAAAGCCTAAGCGAAAATCAGTTGTTGGAACTAGTCCACTCAAAACAAAAGCAAAAAAAGCATCTAAAAAGAAGGCTGTTGTTAAAAAGAAATCTGCACCAAAAAAAGAAGCTACTAAAAAAGTTGCAAAGAAAGTAGTAGCTAAAAAATCTACTACTAAGAAAGCTTCAGTTAAAAAAGGAGCAGTAAAAAAGAATACAAAAAAAAGTAAGAGGAAATAAAGATAAGTAAAGAAGTAAGAATAAAAGAATCACTAACTTTTGACGATGTTTTACTCGTCCCTTCCTACTCCGCAATTATGCCATCGGCTGTTAACGTTAAGACTAAGATTACAAAAAAGATTTCATTAAATATTCCAATTATCAGTGCTGCAATGGATACAGTTACTGAGGCAAGAACAGCTATTGCTATGGCACAAGAAGGCGGAATTGGAGTAATTCATAAAAATATGACTATACAAGAGCAGTCTGAGGAAATTCAGAAAGTTAAAAAATATGAAGGAGGAATGATAATTGAGCCCCATACTATTTCTCCACATTCAACTGGAAAACAGGCTCTTGATATAATGATATCAAAAAATTTCACCGGATTACCTGTCACTGAGAATGATAGAGTTTTGCTAGGAATAATAACAATGAGAGATTTAAGATATGAAAAAAATCTTCATTACAAAGTAAATAAGCTAATGACTCAAAAGAGTGATTTAAAAGTTGTCGAATCTGGAACAAGTCCAAATCAAGCTCGTGAATTATTGCATAAATACAAGATAGAAAAACTACCTGTAGTTGATAAAAAGTTTAGGCTTCAAGGTCTAATTACGATGAAAGATATCGAAAAAAGTAAGGAATTTCCTCATGCTTCAAAAGATAAGCAAGGAAGGCTATTGGCAGCAGCCGCAGTAGGGGTTGGTGCGGATATGAAAGATAGGGTTGAAAGTTTAATTGCTAATGGCCTAGATATTCTTTTTATTGATACAGCTCATGGACATTCTAAAAAAGTTATAGATTCTCTTAAATTCATTAAGAAAAAGCATAAGAATCTCCAAGTGGTAGTTGGAAATATCGCTACTGCAGAAGCCGCAAAGGATTTAATAAAAGCGGGAGCAGATTCGTTAAAGGTAGGAATAGGTCCAGGATCAATTTGTACAACTCGAATAATTGCAGGAATCGGTGTGCCTCAATTAACAGCAATATTAGAGGTTTGTTCTATTGCAAAGAAAAATAAAATTCCTGTAATTGCTGATGGGGGTATTAAATATTCCGGCGATATCACGAAGGCTCTTGCTGCAGGTGCAAACTGTGTAATGATAGGAAATTTGCTTGCTGGTACAGATGAAGCACCAGGAGAAATGGTCTTATATCAAGGAAGAACATTCAAAACATATAGGGGTATGGGGTCCGTAGAGGCAATGAAAGAAGGTAGTAAAGATCGATATTCGCAAGATGATATTATTGATTCTAAGTTAGTACCTGAAGGGATTGAGGGTAGGGTTTCTTATAGGGGACCAATAAGTAAAGTGGTTTATCAGTTGGTCGGAGGTCTAAAGGCTGGAATGGGATATACAGGTTCAAAAGACTTAGTATCACTTAAAACAGCTAATTTTCTTAAGCTTACAAACGCTGGCCTTAAAGAAAGTCATGTCCACGATATCTCAATTAGTAGAGAAGCACCAAACTATTCATTAGATTAATATTATGAACTATAGCAAAGTTTTAATTCTAGATTTTGGCTCACAAGTTACAAAACTAATAGCTCGCCAAATAAGAGAGCTAAATATTTACTCAGAAATTTTGCCTTATAAAACAAGTTTAAAAAAAATAAAAGAAATCAGTCCAGATTGCATAGTCTTCTCTGGAAGCCCCGCCAGCGTTCACGATAAGAAATCACCTAAGCCTGATTTAAGAGTCTTAGATTTGGGAATCCCAATTCTTGGAATATGTTATGGAGCACAATTCCTATCTCAAGAATTGGGGGGAAAAGTCGCTAAATCTAAAACTAGAGAATTTGGACCATCAAAGCTTAAAAAGATTTTGAATTCTAAATTATTAAAAAAAATTAACAATAATCAAATCTCATGGATGTCTCATGGAGATACAATAGTTAAGTTGCCAAACAAAATGAAAGTATTAGCTAAATCTGAATTTGGCTCTATTTCTTTGTTTTCATCTTCAGACTTAAAAATAGTTGGTACACAATTTCACCCAGAGGTTGTTCACACGGAGTTTGGAAAACAATTTTTACGAAATTTTATAGTTGATGTTGTTGGATGTAAACAAAACTGGAAGCCAGACAAACTGGTAAGCCAGAAAATTAAAGAAATTAAAAATTTAGTAGGAAAGAATATCGCAATATCAGCAATTTCTGGTGGGGTTGATTCTAGTGTTTCATCAGTTCTTGTTAGTAAAGCAATAGGTAGTAAACTTAAATGCTTTATAGTAGATACAGGATTAATGAGGCATAACGAAGTTAAAGAAATAGTTCCTGTTCTAAATAGTCTGGGAGTAAAACCAAAGGTGATAAATGCAGGAACCCTTTTTCTTTCAAGGCTTAAGGGCATTGTTGATCCTGAAAAGAAAAGAAAAATAATAGGTAAAACATTTATTGAATTATTTGATAAAGAATCAAGAAAAGTTTCAAATGCAAAATTTTTAGTTCAGGGAACTTTGTATCCAGATGTAATAGAAAGTGTTAATGTTAGTGGCCCCTCAGCTATAATTAAATCTCACCATAACGTTGGTGGTTTACCAAAAAAAATGAAGCTCTCATTGATTGAGCCTTTAAGAGATCTTTTTAAGGATGAAGTAAGATATCTAGGTAAAGCATTGAAAATTAAAAAAAGTTTAATTGGAAGACATCCTTTTCCTGGACCAGGCCTAGCAATTAGAATAATAGGCGAGGTTACAAAGGATAGAGTTAAGCTACTTCAGGCAGCAGATAAAATCTTTATTGATATCTTAAAAGAAAAAAAACTCTATGATAAAATCTGGCAAGCTTTTTGTGTTCTTGTACCTATTAAAACAGTAGGCGTAATGGGAGATGAAAGAACTTATGAAAATACAATTGCAATAAGAGCTGTTAACAGTGTAGATGGTATGACTGCTAACTGGGCAAGAATTCCATTCGACACATTGGATCTAATATCTTCAGAAATTATTAATAATGTAAAAGGTATAAATAAAGTTGTCTTTGATATTTCAAACAAACCCCCAAGTACTATTGAATGGGAATGATATTATTCTTTAACAACTATTTATATTTTTAAAAGAATCGTTAGATTTAAAATTAAAGGAGTCATTTGTCATGGATAAAGTTTATAAATTACTATTAGGGATTATTGGTATTAGTCTGGTGCTTCTTAATGTTCAACTGGCCTATCAATATTCGAATATTGATAATAAGATTATAACAATTCGAGTTATTGATGGGACTGAAAACTAGATTTTGTATTAATTATGGACCTGTGATGTCCATATAAGTACCCTAAAGTATTGATTTTTTTGTAAATATGGTTAACTTAAACATATGGAAGCAAAAATTGTCCAAAAATCCCCGTTCCCGGTAGAGGTCGAAAGCGGTAAAACATATTATTACTGCTCTTGTGGCTTAAGTGAGAGCCAGCCCTTTTGTGATGGCTCTCATAAAGGTACAAATTTTAGACCGCTAAAGTATGAAGCTACAGAATCTAAAAAAGTTTATTTCTGTGGTTGTAAGAATACATCCAATCAAGTTTTATGTGATGGTTCTCATTCACAACTTTAAACACTAATATTCTACTGGAACAGGATCTACACTTCTCCACATATACCAAGTTGCAACTGTGCAATATGGAGACCATCTTGCCTTAAATCTTTCAAGACTTTTACTGTCTGGTGGATAATCTGTATTGTAGTTTTTTGATATGGCTTTCAGCAAACCAATGTCCTGAATAGGAAAAATATTTTGTCTATTTTGATTAAAAATTAAATACATTTCAGCTGTCCATTTTCCAATACCTTTATTCTCGCAAAGGTATAATATTGCTTCTTCATCATTTAAGGCTTTCAGTTTTGAAGGGGAGAAATTCTTGTTTAGAAAGTTTTGTGATAAGAGCTTTAAGTATTCAGTTTTTTGTCTTGTAACTCCACAGCTTCGTATTTCATCCTTCTTTAAATTATTTATATTTATAGGAGTAATTCTTTTGGATTTTTTTGATAGTCTTTTCCATACAGATTCAGCAGATTGAACAGATATTTGTTGGCCGATTATAGATTTACATAGTGAGTAGAATGGATTCTTTTTAGACTTCAAGTGGCCATCGAATGAATTTATTATTTCATTTAATTTCTTATCTTTTTTTGAAAGATATTTTTTTGCTTGATTCCAATAAGCAGGTTCAATCATATTTAATATTTTAGCTAATTAAATAATTTTGAACATAAATTAGTTATATTCTTAATGTGAGCGATAATTCTGGTATATCAATTTTTTGGTTTAGACAAGATTTACGTATTTCAGACAACCCAGGATTAATTAAATCCTTACAATATAAAAATACACTGCCTGTGTATATATTAGATGATATAAATAGTGGACAGGATAGAATTGGTGCCGCTAGTCGATGGTGGCTTAATAATTCTTTGAATAAACTAAGCAATACCATTAATAAGAAACTGTCTTTTTATAAGGGAAATCCTTTAGAAATCTTAAATGATTTAGTAGATAGGTTTAATATTAAAGGAGTTTTTTGGAACAGATGCTATGAACCATGGAGAATTAAAAGAGATACAGAAATAAAGAATTTTTTTATTAAAAAAGGAATCGAGGTAGAAACTTTCAATTCTGCATTGCTATGGGAACCATGGGAAATATTAAAGTCTGATAAAACACCATATAAAGTATTTACCCCTTTTTATAAAAAGGGTTGTTTAATGCACCGTCCACCCAGGGAGCCTTTATTAAAGCCGAATATAGATTCCTTGATTATCGATGATATTAAAAGTTTAGAATTAGGCGATTTAGATTTACTTCCGAAATATAATTGGTATGACCAAATGGAGGCAATATGGGATCCAGGCGAGATTGGTGCCCATAAAAAATTAGATACTTTTTTAGAGAACGGCCTTCAGGGTTATAAAGAAGGTAGAAATTTTCCTTCTAAAAGAAATGTTTCACAGCTTTCACCTCACATTCATTTTGGTGAAATTTCACCAAATGAGGTTTGGTATAAGGCTTCAGATAAAAAGGATATAAAGAATATAAAGACTGATTTGGACCATTTTTTAAGTGAGTTAGGTTGGAGAGAATTTTCTTACAATTTACTTTATCATTTCCCTGAATTACCTAGGGAAAATCTTCAGAAAAAATTTGATAATTTTCCCTGGAAAGAAAATAAAAACTTTATTGAAAAATGGCAAAAAGGAATAACTGGATATCCAATAGTTGATGCTGGGATGAGAGAGCTTTGGCAAACAGGATATATGCATAATAGAGTTAGAATGATAGTGGGATCCTTTTTAGTAAAGAACCTTTTACAGCATTGGCATGAGGGCGAGAAATGGTTTTGGGACTGTTTAATCGACGCCGATTTGGCAAGCAATAGCGCGAGCTGGCAATGGGTAGCAGGCTCAGGTGCAGACGCTGCTCCATATTTCAGAATTTTTAACCCTGTTATGCAAGGTAGTAGATTTGATCCCGAGGGATTATATATTAAAAAGTTTGTCCCTGAATTAAAAGATTTACCTATTAAATATTTATATAGCCCCTGGGATGCACCAATTGAAGTATTGGAAACAGCAAACATAACTTTAGGAAAAGAATATCCAAACCCTATTGTTGACCTTAGAGATTCCAGAGATAGAGCTTTAGAGGCATTCTCTACTATTCGAATTAAAGCTTAATCAATAAATTCAATGTGGTAATATCTTCAAGTATGCAAAGCTTTTTTCGTAAATATAGCACCGAGATATGCTATTTTTTAGCTCCAGTAATTTCGCTTTTGCTAATAAAATATATTGCCGGGATTCATTTCTTAGATTATATCTTTTTATCTAATTATGACACGACAATTGAGCTTTCTTATTTAAAGCTATATGTCTCAGGTATTACAAACCATATATTTGATAATCCTTTAATGGGTGCCCCTTTAGTTTCTGATCAAAATTATTGGCCTTGGCGAAATATTGGTATAGGAACTTATTATTTTATTATAAGCTTGTTTGAGAAAGATATATTTCAGATATATCAAATATTTTATTATTCACTTTTTCCTATTTTAGCGCTTTCAATGTTTTTATCATTAAGGCATTTTATTAAACTTCCCAATCTTATTTCTTTGGGATTAAGTCTAATCTATCCTTTTATGCCCTTTATGTTTTCTCATAATATTCAGCATGCTACAGTCTTAGCAGGAACAATACTAGTGCCCTTGGTTTTAGGCATGTTGTTTCATATAAACTTTAAGGATCTTAAATCCTACAAAATTTCCGAAATATTTAAATCAAAAACTTTTATTGCTTCCTCAATAATTATCTTTGGAAGTGTAACAATGAGTTTATTCAGTGCTTTTTACTCAGGAGTTTTACTTGTTTTTATATTACTTAGGCAATTTATTTGTTCAGAAAGGGATTACAATAGAATTATTTTAATCTCATTATTGATTACAGTTAATTTATTAGCAATTTTATTTAATGTTTTACCTCATTTAGCTTTTAAATCACAATCTCATTTTATCTTTGATTTTATGTCGAGGAATTTCGTACATACAACTCTTTATTCAGTCTCTATTATTGATTTTTTTATCCCCATTAAGAATCATGTATTTGATTCTTTTAAGTTTTATAATCAGCTTTATTCCCAGGGAACTCTAATTAGAGAGTTTTTTAATATTTCATATCTAGGCATCTTTGGTATTTCCTCTTTTATAGTTTCAATAATATTTTTTTTCAAAAGAAATAAATCAGAAAGTATTTTTCCAAAAAAAATTGCATTCATTGGAGCTCTATTAATTTTTCTGATATTAATATTTGTTAGAGGAGGATTGCTGACAACCTTTTACCTTTATACGGATCTTCTTGTATTAGGGTCGAATTATAGAATAACTCCATGGGTTCTATGTCTCTCGTTAATTAGCGGAGGATTGATTCTAGATTATTTATATAACAAAAGCATGAGGAGTAATTTTCTTGTTAAGGAATTTACTAAGCCCTACTTAAAAGGTATTTCATTCTTAATTTTAATATCAATTGTGTCATTTTCTTTGTTGGATTTTAGAGGAACTAGGCCATATTTTAATAAAAAGGATATTCCAAAGAAAGACCAAAGATATGAAGATGAAAAAAATTTTTATACAAAATTAAATCAAGTTATCAGTGATGAAGACATGATACTTCAAATTCCTTATGTATGTTTTCAAGAAACAAAAGATATTTATGGAACAAATTACAGAAATCTTTGGTCATATTTGTTAATCAATAAGGAAGCACGATTCTCGGCTATGTCATTAGTTGAGGGAACAGCATGCAGTATCAATAGTCAGCTAAGTTCGTTGTCTGACGATGTAATGAAGATGATTAAATATTCAACGTATTATGGCTATACAGGATTAATACTAGAAAAGAGAGGTTTTATTGATCAGGGAAATAGTGTTGCAAGCCAACTTAAAGAAAAATTTAATTTAACCCCATTAATTGACTCAACTTATTTATATTATGATATTACTGTAGTAAAGAGTGAGTTCCCAAAAATAAAAATTACCCCTATTGAAAGCGATGCACTTAATGAAATATTAATTAAAAAAGATAGTTTTATTAGTAGAAGTGAAATTCAGGAAATATCACAAATATTCCCAAGCCCCTGCGTTGACGAAGAAGGCACTATAGCTCTTCAGGGACTTGATGAGTTTGGTAAATTTAATTCAGATAATTGCGATGGCCGTTCTTTGTACAATAAAGATTTTTTTCATTTTGTTGACGATAGAATTTTACCCTTCCCAACAATTAATACTGACAACGGGATGATCAAAGTTAAGAGCCAATATATCGGACCTATTCTTTCGGTTCATTTATCTAGTCATATCGATGCTGGAATCTATGAAGTTATTCCAAAAGATAATAATGGTAAAATTTTAGATATTGATTCTTTATCTATTGATGCCACTCATTGGGGAAATAGTTTTTCTGTAAAAAATAAATTGAAGTTTGAACTTGTAAATAATGTTAAGGGGACCAGATTAAAACCTATAGTTATTGTTGTAAGAAAAGACATTCAGTTATTAAATGATATTAATTTGAAATCTATAACAATTAGGAGAATTCAGGGAGAAAATTAATGTTTAAAGGTGAAAAGAATTTTTCGAATTTAAAAGAATTAGTTGCAATACTCTTTTCTCCCTTTATTGCCTATTTTTTAATTGGCTATATGGTTGGCAATCATTTCTTAGATTATTCACTTCATTCTGATGCTGCATGGGAACTTACTTACATGAAATTATTTAAAGAGAGCATTTTTAGCTCAGTATATGCAAATCCTGGCATGGGCGCACCCTTAAGTATTTCTCATGACTTCTGGCCTTGGAGGCAAGCTGTACTTGGACTTTACTATTTCATAATTGGTATTTTTAAACCGAATATACTCGAAATTTATGAGACTTATTATTATTCACTTTTTCCGGTCTGCGCACTAATGATGTATTTGTCGCTAAGATTTTATTTTAAAACATCGGTTTTAATTGCTCTTGGTTTTGGAACTTTATATGCTTTTATTCCATTTATAACTGTTCATCATATTCATACATCGGTTCAAATAAATAATGTTGGCATTCCTTTGTTGATAGGTTTAGTTTTTTATTTTCAGAACAAGGATTACTCAAGTCAATCTATAAAGAGCATTCTCTTAAAAAAGGAAATATTAATTGCAGTTGTAGTAATTTTTCTCGGCATGTCTCTTAGCGCTTATAATTCCTTTTATTTTTTCTTAGTACTAGTTTTTATAATTTTCAGAGAACTATTCTCATTTGAAAAAAATAATTCAAGACTCAAAGTTTTTCTATTTTTTTTCTTTATCGGTATATTGACTTTAATTTTTAATATTTATCCACATATTATGTTTAAATCTGATAGTTATTTTACCTATGATTATATGACTAGAAACTTTGCACATTCAACTGTCTATGGGATTTCAATTGTGGAATTCTTTGTTCCTGTAGCAGACCATCTGATTAATTACTTTAGATTTATAAGCGATCTATATAATGATAATACGGAAATAAGGATAAATTTCCTTTCTTCTTATCTAGGTATTATTGGGATTCTTTCGTTTTGTACGGCAATCTTTTATTCATTTAAAAACGTAAAAGATAGTTATGGCAAAAAGATAAAATTTCTAGGAATCCTATTAATCTTCATTTTAATTCTTTTCTATCGTGGGGGTATAATAACGGCATTTTATTTATTTACTGACTTTATGGTCCTTGGCTCACATTACAGAGTTACTCCTTGGATTGGATGTATATCATTAATAGTTGGTGCAATTATTTTTGATAAAATTAGAGCTAAATATATCTCTAAAATTAAAGAGACAATTTTTGGAAGAAATTTTTTCTTATCGGTTGTATCAAAAGGATTATTTGTTGTTTTTTTTGTTTCTATAATAGCTTTATCCCTTTTAGATTTTAGAGGCTTGTCTTCTCCATTTGGTAACAAGTCACCATATGGCAACTTAGAGTCGGTTTATTTACCCCAAAAGCAATTTTATGATGAATTAAACACTAAAATAGATGATAACGATATGATTTTAAAAATTCCTTATAGATGCTTCCCTGAAACTCGTCATACATATGGGTCTTTTTATGGAGACGTATGGGCATACTTAATGATTAATAAGAAAACTAGATTTAGTTGGATGGCTTTTAAAGAAGGAACAGCGTGTGTAATCAATACTCAAATAAGTTCGATGGTTTCGAATTTAGAAGATATGGTTAAATATGCAAAATATTATGGTTATACCGGCATAATAGTTAATAAAAAGGGTTTTGCTGATGATGGGGTGAACGTGATAAATGATTTTGATAAGAAATTAAATTTGCAGCCCTTAGTTGAAAGTAAAGAAAACTCTTATTTTGGTGAATACTCCTATTTTGATATTAGTTTAGTAAATCAAAATTATAAATCATTAAAAATTACACCTATTGAGGGTAATCCAATAAATAAAATTACTGCCAAAGAAACAGTTACAAAAGATGATATTAATAATATTCTAAGAATTTTTCCAAGTCCATGCTCTACAAATAGTTCATTAATTAGTAATCGGATAAATAAAAAGGGTAGGTATGAAGAAATGGAATGTGATCCTGTAAGGTTACAGAACAACGAATTCTTTTACTTTTCAAATGATAAAATTAATACCTATCCAGAAATTATATGGAAAAATGGTGAAATGTTAATTGATAAAGATTACGTAGGACCTGTTTTATCGATTGCTATACATAGTGACTTAAAAAAAGGGGAATATAGCATCAAGATTATTAGCAATAAAGAAGTTGATTCAAATTTAAAATACTTTGATTTTAATATTACTCAATGGGGTAAAAATTTTAGGAAAAAGGACAATTTTATTTTTTCTCTAAAGGATGATGCACCGGCAAGAAAATTAAAGGCGATCTGGGTGCATATATTTAAAAAAACGAAAACTGATTCAGATCTAAACTTAAGAGCGATATCAATAAGAAAAATAAAGTAAAATTTAAAAATTAATAATTAGTGTAATATATATTTATGGATGCAAAAACCAATATTATTGTTCAGCTTAGAGATATATGGATTAAGCTGAAAGACGAAAAAGAGCAGTTATCAGTAAAATTCGGCAAAGATTTATCTGATGCAGAAAAAGAGGACGCAAGACAGGCAGAAGAGGGTGCTCAAAAAGTTTATGATGCTCATTTAAATAATATTGCAATGAATGTTAAAAATAATTTTTATAGTTGGAAAGATGTTGAGAAGATAGATAAAGATTTAGCTTTAGAAATTGAAAAAATTTTACAAGATGATTGATAGCTACATGGCTTTCTTAAAGAAAAGTCTTTGATTAGTAATTGATATTAATTCCCATCCGTCTTCACCCAACTCATTTAGTTTGGTCTGTGTAATATCCGAGTGTTCTTTAACCTTATTCTGTTGAGCACCTTCTTCAATTCTTAGTTCATGTGAAGAATCATCTAACTGAATAAAATCTGAAACATTTAAAACTTTATATTCAAATTTCAATCAAATTACTCCTCTGTTACATTTTCGTCTTCAATAACAATTTCTTCAATATTATCTGATTGGTCTTCAAGAGATTCTGTATAAGATTTGATTTCATCAGCAGATAAATCTTTGTTTTCTTCAAATCTTCTTCTAAGTCTTAAATCAAACTTATCAATAGATCTATTATCCATTATAAATAAACTCCAAAATATATTTTATATTTAATATTATCTACTTAGCCGCACCAATCATTTGGTTCTTACAGGAATCGCATTCACAGCCTATCATCCAACCAAAAACTTGAGATTCTTTACTGCACTTAGAGCATGAAATTGTAAATAAACAACCTTCTCTTTTTTTCTCAGCAGTCTTAACTTCCCATTTATTAACTGGTTGGTCTGGACAATCCCAGCAAATTCTATCTATTTTATCATTCATAAGAATCCTCCATTTAAAAGGTAATTGAATACTAAATAAATAGCTTTGTCAATGATATAATACTATTGTGTATCTCTTAATTGATTGTGGAAATTCAAGTCTTAAATTTACAATTAGCAATGGATCTTATATTGAAGAGGTCCATTCTATGGATTACTCAAATCTGAAGGTATTTAAGTCAAATTTTAAATCTAAAATTAATCATATTAGACTGAGAAATTTAGTTACATATGTATATATAGTAAGTGTAAATCGCGAGATTGAACCATTAATAGAAAGTATTTTGAAAAGTCTGTTGAAAGGCATCAAGGTAAAGTTTCTAAAAAAAAGGGTATTTAAAAATTTTAAATCTAGTTATAAAAAAATTAATACTTTAGGATTAGATAGATTTTTCAATTGCCTTGGTGGTAACTACTTATATCCAAAGAGTAATTTGATCATTATTGATATGGGTACTGCGACTACTATCGATATACTGGAAAAGAATTTATCTCACAAGGGAGGCCTGATTTTACCAGGAGCCTTAATAGCACATTATTCATTAATAATGAATACATCAATGATCAATAAGAAAAATATTCTTTTAGATAAAAAATTAATTGGTGCATCTACTTCTGAATGTTTATCATCTGGTTTTTTAAACGGACAATCGGAAATGATTAAAGGAATTGTAAGGGAGATTAAAAAAACATCTCAGTTGAAGTTTAAAGTTTTAATTACAGGTGGTATTTCAAATATATTCATTGAACAGTTCAAAGATTATAAATACCATTCAAGCTTAGTTTTAAATGGAATAATAAATTTTATAAAAAAGACTAATTAAAATGATTCAGTTTGAATATTATTCATTTAATAGAAGAAAATATTGTTTTTTAGATATAAGAGGTGAATTAAATAAAAAATTTATCCTTCCTAATTGTGATGATTTATTTTTGTCTAAGTATAATATAATGATTGAGGTTAATAAGCCTGAAGATTATTTCCTAGATCAAAGATTTAGTAAACTCAATAAAACAACTTCTAAAAGTCAAAGTTGTATATCAAAGATTATATCAAGTAATAAAATAGATATTTTGTTCAAATATAGGAGTAAAGAGTTTTCCCTGAAATCATACCTTCCTTTTTGGGGTAAGACCTTAGAATCAGATTGTTGGGTGTGTATTATCTCTCAAAAGATAGTATAAGATTTTGACTTTATTTTTGATAGCAGAATAATTATATTGATGAAAAAAATTACTTTGCATAATTTGATAGTAACTCTTCAGAAAAAAAAGATAGATTTAGGTCCAAATCCAAAAGAAACTATCAGTATGTATTCGGAGTTAGGTTTAATACCGCCGGCAACATTTAAAGTTGATGATTCTACGTCTTCATCTTCGCCAGAAATTCTTTATCCCAGAGATACACTTGAAAAAATTGTTGAAATAAAGAAATTAAAAAAGAAAGGATTAGAGATAGACGAAATTAGAGATACTTATGCGCTTGATTATGTTAAGAACTCAATACAAGAAATGTTAGAAACTCAAGATAAAGATAAGCTAAAAGAATTAGCAAAAGTTTTAACTGAAGGACCAGAGCAATTATCAGCCGCATTAGAGGCTCCCCTTGTTCGTGTAATAGAAACAAAAAATTCTAAAGAATTATCAAAGATTATGACTTTATTTGCTGGTCAGGGTTTCACAGCTTTATTAAAATCTAATGAACATTTAGAGAAATATAATGTAAATGAAGCTAGAAAATCTCTTTTTAAGTCAATCTTTTATATAACAGTGATTTGTTTAAAATTAGCACGAACATCTAAAGATAAGATTCTTGAGGATTCAGCTTTTGAAACATACGATAATATGGTTGTTGGGCCAATAAAAAAAGCTAGTAAGAAAGTTCAAAGTGAATTTAAAGTATCACTCAATGAATACATGAAAACTAAGAAGAAATCTTCATAAGCTTAAATTCAATACTATCAATAAGAGCTCTCCAGCTAGCATCCACAATATCAGATGATACACCAATAGTTGACCAACTGCTGTCTTTATCGCTTGATTCAATAATGACTCTAACAAGCGACTCAGTTCCTTTGTTGCTCCCAACAACTCTTACTCTATAGTCAGTAAGTGTAACTTCATTTAGAAAAGAATATTTATCTGTTAGAGCGCCTCTTAACGCTAGATCTAATGCATTCACAGGTCCTGAGCCTGAGGCTGTATTTTCGATAGTTTCATCATCGATTTTTAATACAACTTTCGCAGATGATTCGTTTGAGGGTACAATTTGTCTCGTATTGATTTCAGTTTCAATCAACTCTATTTTTGGTTTATATTGCCCTGAAATTGTTTTTACAAGTAATTCAAAAGAAGCATCTACTCCTTCAAATTCATATCCAACATTCTCAAGTTTTTTAAGTTCGGATAATATTTCAGAGATATTATCATCAGAAACCCCCTTTATTATTCCTAACTCTTTTAGCTTATAAAGGATATTACTTTTTCCCGCTAAATCAGAAATTAAGATTCTTCTTGAGTTTCCAACTTCTTCAGGATTAATGTGCTCATAAGTAAGATTGTTTTTAACAATTGCATTAACATGGATGCCGCCCTTGTGAGCAAAGGCGCTTCTACCAATAAATGGTGACTTACTATCATGACCTAGGTTTGCTAATTCACTAATGTAATTTGAAACCTCATATAGTCTTTTTAGGTTCTTGTCTGTTATGCATTTAATCCCCATCTTTAAGTTAAGATTAGCAATAATCGTACATAAGTTAGCATTTCCACATCTTTCACCATAACCATTTATTGTTCCCTGAACTTGATTTGCTCCAGCCCTAACTGCAGCTAATGCATTAGCTACTCCAAGTCCGGAATCATTATGAGTATGAATTCCTAGAACTATTTTCTTATGCTTTTGTTTAACTTCTTCAACAATATCATATATTTCCCATGGAGTTGTTCCACCATTTGTATCGCATAAAATAATACCATTTGCACCACTTTCAACAGCAAGATCAATACAGTTTAAAGTAAATTCTTTATTTGCTTTAAAACCATCAAAAAAATGCTCAGCATCAAAAAAAACTTCTTCGGTTCTATTCGATAAATATTCTATAGAATCAGATATCAATTGAAGGTTTTCTTCATTTGTTATTTTCAATGCCTCTGAAACATGAAAATCCCATGTTTTTCCTACAATTGTTACTGCTGGTGTTTCAGCTTGAAGTAATGCCTGTATATTCAAATCATCATCGCATGTACTTTTTGCTCTTCTAGTGCTACCAAATGCAACTATTTTTGAATTTACATACCTTTGTTTCTTTGCTTCTCTAAAGAATCCCTCATCTCTTTCATTTGACCCTGGCCATCCACCTTCAATGTATTCAACTCCTAATTCATCAATTTTGTGGCTGACTTTTATTTTATCTTTAACAGAAAAAGATATACCTTCCCCTTGAGTCCCATCTCTTAAAGTTACATCATATGCTAAAACTTTTTTTGACATAAATTAATCTAACTTGAACTCCTTGTGTAAATATTGGATAGCTTTTTTACATTTTGATTGATTTATTACACATGAGATTTTGATTTCAGAGGTGCTTATCATACTAATATTAATTTTCGCGTTTGATAAAGTATCAAACATTCTAGTAGCAATTCCAGTATGAGTTTTCATCCCTGCCCCTACAATAGATATTAGAGCAATTTCTTTATCTTGTATAATTTCTCTATAATTAATCTTTGATTTATTAGACTTTAAAATCTTTACAGTCTTGTTTAAATCATCCTTTGGAATTGTAAATGTTAAATCAGTTTTATTATCTATACTAATATTTTGCACAATCATATCTACAACAATTCCTGCAGCACCTATTGGTTTAAAAATTTTTGATGCAACTCCAGGTACATCCTCAATACCAGAAACAGTAATTTTTGATTGTTTTAAATCATGTGTGACACCAGTAATAATTTTTCTTTCTTTAATTGGTATACTTTTTTCATCCATAACCCATGTCCCTTTATTCGTCGTTTTACTTGTAGATTTTACATACAATTTTACTTTTAAATTGTTAGCATACTCTACTGCCTTTGCCTGCAATACTTTTGAACCCAAACTAGACATCTCTAGCATCTCAGGATAAGAGATATAATTTATTTTTTTTGCATCTTTGTAAAGTCTCGGATCGGTAGTATAAATACCATCTACGTCATCTTTAAGTAATTCACAGTGGCTTGCTTTAAGAGCTGAGGCAAGTGCAACGGCAGTTAAATCTGAACCGCCTCTTCCTAGTGTTGTAACATCACCTTTAGAATTAATACCTTGAAATCCTGGCACCACAACAACAAAACCTTCTTTTAAAAGATTTTTTATTTTTTTTGTACCTACTGATAATATTTTAGCTTTTGAATGTAAATCATCTGTTAAAAGATCAAATTTTGATGGATCCAAAGAAACAGCTTTTGTTTTGATTTCTAAAAGGGCAATGCTTAATAAACCAGCTGATATTTTCTCTCCGGAAGAAATGACTTGATCATATTCTTTTTCATTTGGTATTTTAGAAATTTTCTTGGTAATCTTATCTAGCCTATCTGTTTCGCCTGCCATAGCTGAAACTACAACAACTATAGATTTATTCTTTTTCGTTAATTTAGAGATATTTTTCGCAATATATTTAATTTTTTCAGTACTTCCTACGCTAGTACCACCATATTTTTGAACTATTAAATCCATACTGTTTTTTATCCTTTAATTATAATATCTCTTAGATTTATATTATCCTTTATAAAATTAAAATAAATATCTATTATATTTTTTTTCTTAGAAAATAAACTTCTAAAATTATTTGGCCATTCGATGACCATTAGTCCTTGGTTAGAGTCAAGTATTTCAAAAAAACCTATTTCTTCTAAATCTCTAGCGTCAGCAAGTCTATAGAAATCAAAATGGAATATATTGAATCTATTCTTAGTTTCATATTGATTTAATATTAGGAAACTAGGGCTAGATACGGATGTTATGGTATTTAAGCTCTCACAAAGAAATCTAACAAATTGCGTCTTTCCTGAACCCATTTCTCCGCTTAAAAGTATTAAATCACCATCTTTAATATTAAGAGAAATTTCATCTGCCAGAATTTTAGTCTCGTTTATAGAAGCATTAGTAATTTTATTATTCATTTTCAATTTTATATATCGGATTAGGGGAATGCGAGTTTTTTTCCAATGATAATATAGTATTAGGAAGTTCTTTAATAATTTGAGATGCAAGTATCCCACGCTTCGAGATTTTTGAGCCTATAGTGTCGCCAGCCTTTCCATGAAGAAAAACGCCTAAGATAGCTGAGTCTATACTTGAATATCCTTGTCCTATGAAACTAGCAATTATTCCAGTTAGGGCATCACCCATACCACCAGTTGCCATACCTTCGTTTCCAGATCCATTAATGAAAGTCTTTCCAGATTTATCTGACAATATAGTTCTAAATCCTTTAAGAACAGAAATGCATTTTAAGTCTTTTGATATTTTCTGTGCAAATTCAATTCTATTGCTTTGAATTGATTTGATCGATTCATTGCACAATTTGGACATTTCACCTGGATGAGGAGTGATAATCAAATCATTCTTATATTTTTTTAATATTTTGGGATTATTAGAAATTAAGTTAAGCCCATCTGCATCAAGAATAATAGGACAGTTAAAAAACTTAAAAGAATCCTCGATAATTTTTATTAGATTTTTTCTATTACCTAGACCTGGTCCTATTACTACACATGAGGGCTCTTTTCTAATATTCTTTTTCAATAATGGAAAAAGTTTATTCTCATCCATTGTAGAAGAATCGCTAGAATTTGGTACTTCTAATATTATTGCCTCAGGAATTTTATTTTTTAAGTTACTACTTATATTCCTTGGCACACACAAAGTTACAAGCCCACTTCCTGATTTATAAGCTGCTAGTCCAGATAATAATACTGCACCTGACATATTCTTTGATCCTCCAATTATCAATACGTGACCAAATGTACCTTTGTTTGATGACTTACTTCTTTCTCTAAAAAAGTTAGTAAAAAAATTCGAATTAATAAAGTAGGTATTTAATTGTTTCGTTAAGTCATTTGGTGTGGGTAGGCTAACGATAAAAACTTTTTTACTAAACTTTGCACCAGGATCTGTTACTAAGCCAGGTTTTGCAAAGTCGTATGTTATTGTTGTGTCAGCAACTATTGAGCCTGAATATGTTTTACCGTTATCAGGATTCAAACCCGAAGGTAAATCCAGAGAACATATAGGGGTAGATTCTTTATTTAACCTTTTAACTAAATCCAAGATTTTATTATTTAAAGGTCTATTTAGCCCGACGCCAAAAATTCCGTCAATAATTAGATCATAATCCTTAAATCTTACTTTTTTTAAGTCTTTTATTGTTTGAATTTTTAGTTTTTTAATCATTAAAAGATTACTTTTAAAGTCACCAGATTGAATTTTTGAGGTTTTTGTTATTAAGATTGAGCATTTATATCCATTAAGCTTTAGGTATCTGGCCAGCACTAATCCGTCCCCACCATTATTACCTGTTCCAATTACTATCAATGTGTTTCTTGGAGCATATTCTCTTTTAACGATTTCATATGATTTAATTCCTGCAATTTCCATCCTAATTTGACTAGGAATATGATATTTTGACGTAGATAGTTTATCGATCCGTTTAATTTGATTAGATGTAGCAAGCTTCATATTGGAAATCATAAACCAAGAGGAATGTCATTCCAATATTAATATGTAAAAAATAACAAAAAGTTAAGAATTTTCCTTAATTGACTATAAAAATTAATAAATTACAATCACCTTTAGTAGATATTAAAAATGTTTTAGTTTACTAGAAAATAATATGTTAGATAGAAATAAATCATACATCGAATCTTTTAATTTTGCCTTTTTGGGTTTATCAAAGCTAGTTGAAACAAAAATCACTAACTCACCTAAGCTTGTTAATCTAGAGGTTACAAAGAAATGCAATGCTCGGTGTGATTTTTGTGATTATTGGCAAACACAGCATGAGGAAAGACTAGACGATTATACTGATTTGATAAAAAAAATTAATCCATTAGTTGTTATGGTAACTGGTGGAGAACCAATGCTTAGGAAAGATATTGTAGAGATTATCAAACAAATTAAATCCGCTTCATATTTTACATATACTGGAATTATAACAAAAGGTGATTTGCTTGATATGAATAAAGCTAAGGCTTTATATGATGCGGGAATAGATCAAATAGCTATTTCTTTAGATTTTTTAGGTGATAGGCATTCTGAAAATCGAGGCGTTAATGGTTTATGGAGTCATGTTTCAGATCTGATACCAAGAATATCTACTGAACTAAAACGAACTATTTCTATTAATACAATTATTATGGATGATAATCTTCATCAGATAGTTGATATGGCAAAGAAGGCAAAGGAATGGGGAGCTAATATATCTTTCAGCTCTTATTCAGTAATGAAAGCTAATAATGATGAACATTTTATAAATGATGAAATAAAAAAAGTGAGTCAGGTAATTAATGAACTTATTTCTTTAAAGAAAGCCTGGGGAGACACAATTGTTTCAAGCGAATACTATTTAAGTCAAATCCCAGTTTTCTTCAAGAATGGCTATGGGCCACCATGTAATGCGGGGTCTTCGTTCTTAACTGCTACTCCGGACGGTCATATTAAAAGGTGTTCTGAAATGCCAGCAGTTTGTCACTATACGGATTATGAGCCAAATTATTTTACTAAAACTAAATGTACAACATGTTGGTTTGGATGCAGAGGGGAGACTCAGGCACCTGTTATAGCAAAAGCTAGAGAGCTTATTGGAGTTTAATTAATTTTCCCAGGTAGTCCCATTTTGATTATCAACCAATTTAATTCCCATCTTCTCTGCTTTTTCTCTCAGTAAATCAGCTTTTTCCCATTCTTTATTTTCTCTAGCTTTATTTCTTTCGAGAATTATCTTTTCAATTTCGTCTTTGTTTACTATTTCTATTTCATCTGATGCTAATATTTCATCTCTCCATCCATAGACGCCCATGGTTTCCTCAAATTCTTTCAGTTCAATTTCTGATTTATCTGATAACTTTCCATCATTAATATATTTAAAGTAATAACCAAAGGCTTTTGCAGTATTAAAGTCATCGAGCATTGCTGAAACCCAAAGTTCTTTAAAATTACTAGATGTAGCATTGTTTGTTTTAAGTTTCTTCTTTAGATTTAGAAGGCTTTTCTTTATTTCTTCTAACTTTTTATCTGATAAATCAACAGGTGTTCGATAATGGTGAGTTAAAAATAATATTCTAATAATATTTTTATTCCAAGCTTTTAACCCTTCTTTGATATTGATAATGTTTCCAATTGATTTAGACATTTTTTCTTTGTTGATATTTATTAAGCCATTATGTATCCAATAGTTGGCAAATTTTTGGTTTGAGATACATTCAGATTGTGCAATTTCATTTTCATGGTGCGGAAAAATTAAATCTCTTCCACCTCCATGGATATCAAAACTTTCACCTAAATATTTTCTACTCATGGCAGAGCATTCTATGTGCCAACCAGGCCTACCGTTTCCCCATGGACTTTCCCAATATGGCTCATTTTTTTTGGCTTTTTTCCATAAAGCAAAATCTAAATCATACTCTTTATTTGGGTTTAATTCTAAGCGTGTATTTTCAATGATTGCATCAATACTTTGGTTGGAAAGTTCGCCGTACCTACTAAATTTTTTAACGCTAAAATAAACATCCCCTCCCTTTTCGTACCCATAACCTTTATCTAAAATTTCATTTATCAGATTTAATATTTCTGGGATATTCTCAGATACAGAGGGCTGATAATCAGGAGTGGCACAGCCTAAATTTTTCATGTCTTCAATATATTCTTCTTTATACTTTTCTGAAATTTCTTCAGATGTTTTTCCTTCTTCATTTGCTCTTTGAATGATTTTATCGTCAATATCTGTAAAATTCCTTACATATCTAGTTTTGTAACCAATAAATTTTAAAAATCTTACTATTGAGTCAAAAACAATAGCAGATCTAGCGTGACCCATGTGAGAACTACTATAAACTGTGGGTCCACACACATATATTGAAACCTGATTTGGATTAATAGGTTCAAATTTTTCTTTCTCATTGTTTAGTGAATTGTAAATGTATAAATCTTTATCCATTAAGTTAATTCTTCTCCACCATCTACCATTATTACATTTCCTGTAATCCAATCAGCACCAGGATGTGAAAGCGCTATTATGCTTCCAGAAATATCACTTGTAAGCGTAAGCCTATTGCTTGGATTGTTTTTTGTTGCTTGATCAACGATGTCATTATTTCCTGGAATTTTATCAAGTGCAGGAGTTAGTGTCACTCCGGCACATAGAGAGTTGGCGGTTATTCTTTGAGGCGCAAGTTCTACAGCTATTTGTCTAATATGGGATTCAAGTGCAGATTTTGCTGCGGATACTGGTCCATAAGTGGGCCATATTTTTCTACTACCAGCACTCGTCATTCCATAAATTCTACCGTTCTTGCTAAACAAGGATCTTTCTACAATTCCTTGAGTCCAGTAAACAATTGAATTAGCCATGACATCCATTGTCATTTCCATATTTTTCTGTGTGACATTAGATGACGGATCATCGCTAAGATAAGGTTTAAGTGAGCCAAATGCTAAAGAATGTAATAGTATCTTTATTTTTTTTTCACTATTAGTTAGAAAGCTGCTAGCCTCATTTAATACTTCATTTCTTTTTTCTTCATCAGCTGCATTAATATTAAAAAATTTTGCTTTTGATCCATTTGCTTCAATTTTAGAAATAATTTTTTCTACATTTGGCATAGTTCCTTTTCTGTCTAAATGGACCCCAATTATATTTACTCCATATTCAGAGAGTTTTTCTGAGACTTCACCTCCGAAACCGCTAGACGCGCCAAGTATTAATGCCCAATGACCTTCTAACCAATTATTAATTTTCATATCTTCTCCTAAAAAAGTTTTTTTTCATTATACAGAGTTTACGTATTACATTTGTATATTCAAGGTATCATATGGATATTATATGAAAAGGAATTCAATTGAAATTATAACTACTGGTGAAGAATTGTTATCGGGGGTAACTCAGGATTCTAACTTTTTTTCGCTAGCAAAAGAAGTATTTGATAAGGGCTTTAAGGTTAATTATCAACAATGTGTAGGCGACAATGAAAAGGATATAGTTTCTGCGTTAGAAATTGCGTCTAGTAGATCAAATTATATATTAATTACTGGTGGTCTCGGTCCTACAGATGATGATTTGACTAGAGAGGCTGCATCTACTTTTTTTAATAAAAAATTAGTATTTAACAAAAATGAAGAAATAAAAATAAAAAAAATTTTCAAAACAAGAAAGAGGAAATATAGCAAGCTTAATAAAAAACAAGCATTGTTTCCTGAAGGTTCTAAAATAATAAAAAATTCTATAGGTACCGCCCCAGGATTTATTATTAAAAATAAAAGGTCAAAATTTTATTTCTATCCCGGAGTTCCTAGAGAATTTAAAACAATGTTGAAGGATTCATTCCTCATAGATTTAAAGAATAAAAAGACAAAAGAATCAAATATTACTTTCTCCAAAATGCTTCGAGTATATGGATTATCTGAATCTCAGGTAGCTGAAAAGATAAGGAAATACAGTTCTGTAAATAATTATATTGGATATCGACCTTATAATTATGAAATTCATATAAGATTAATTTCATCTCACAATAAACTATCTCTGGCTAAGAAAAGAAATCTAATCTTAGAGAAAAAAGTAAGAAAAGAGTTAGGGATGTACGTTTATTCAGAATCTGATGTTTCTTTAGCTGAAACGGTAGTTCAAATCTTAAATAAAAGAAAAATATCTATTACTACAGCTGAGTCTTGTACTGGAGGAATGTTGGCTAATATGATAACGAATGTTCCAGGAGCTTCTAAATGTTTTCAGTATGGATTTACAACTTATAGCAATAAATCAAAAGAGAAAATATTAAATATTAGAAGTTCAACTTTATTAAAATATGGAGCAGTTAGTCAAAGTTGTGTGAGAGAGATGGTTACTAAATCGAAGGATATTTCAAGTGCGGATTTAAGTGTAGCTGTATCAGGAATAGCCGGTCCAGGTGGTGGAACTAAGGAAAAGCCAGTTGGAACTGTTTTCATTGGAATATCATATCAAGATAAAACATTAGTAAAAAAGTTTTTTTTCCCTGGTTCCAGAGATATGTTCAAATTGAGAACATGCCTTACAAGTTTAGACCTGGTTAGAAGGATGATCTTATTAAAATCAAACTAATAGGAAGAATAGTTTAAGTTAAGTATAATGTTAGTATAATTATAATTAATAGGTTAAATAGAGGAGTATTTATTTGGCAGAAAATAAGAAAAAACCACCAACTAAAGAAGCTGACGAAAATAAACAAAAAGCTTTAGATGCAACTATATCAACTATAGAAAAACAGTTCGGTAAGGGTTCGATAATGCGCCTAGATAATGAATCGACAGTTAAGAATGTTCAATCAATATCAACTGGTTCTATTGCCTTAGACCATGCTTTAGGGGTAGGTGGATTTCCAAGAGGTAGGGTTATAGAAGTTTATGGACCGGAAGCTTCCGGTAAGACCACCCTTGCGCTTCATGCTATTGCCGAGACTCAACGAAGCGGGGGTATAACTGCTTTTGTTGATGCAGAACATGCATTTGATCCTACATATGCTAAAGGCCTAGGGATTAAAAATGAAGACCTTTTAATATCTCAGCCTGATTATGGAGAACAAGCACTTGAAATTGTTGATCAGTTAATACGTAGTTCAGCTGTAGACATGGTCGTAATTGATTCTGTAGCAGCTTTAACACCGAAGGCAGAACTTGATGGTGAAATGGGTGATACACATGTTGGGTTACAAGCCAGATTAATGTCTCAGGCTCTTAGAAAAATAACTGCTACTGTTTCAAAATCAAAAACAACAGTAATTTTTATAAATCAACTTAGAATGAAAATAGGGGTACCTTCTTATATGAGTCCTGAAACAACTTCTGGAGGAAACGCATTAAAATTTTATTGTTCTGTTAGGCTAGATGTTAGGCGTATTGCGTCTTTGAAAACATCTGAGAATGTTATTGGAAATAGAGTTCGTGTAAAAGTTGTTAAAAATAAAGTGGCTCCACCTTTTCGCGAGGCTGAAATGGATATAATTTTTGGAAGAGGGATATCTAAATTTGGAGAATTAATAGATTTAGGAGTTGAGTTTGGTCTTGTCGACAAAGCTGGTGCTTGGTTTTCCTACTCTGGCGAAAGAATAGGACAGGGTAAAGATAATGCACAAAAGTTTTTGCAAGCTAATTCTGACTTAGGTCTTAAACTTGAAAAAGAAGTTAGAGAAAAAATTAGCTCTAAATAATTTGTTTTATGTTGTCTTTAAATATTGAAACCTCATCAAATTTGACCAGTGTTTCACTGTCACAAGAATTAGAAATACTTGAGATTCTTAATATAAATTCTGAAACACCTAATCATTGTGAGCTTTTAGCCCCACTTATTCGCAAGCTTCTTGATAAAGGATTATCTACGTTTGATCATATATCAGAGGTTAGAGTTAATATAGGACCAGGAAATCTCTCTTCATTGAGAGTTGGTATTGCTACAGCAAATACTATTGGGTCTATTAAGAAGATTCCTGTGTATGGAATTTCCTCTTTTTTGCTTTATGGATTTTCTTATAAGGGAAATTTTGATAGTTTAATGACACTTTTTGACTTAAAAAATAATATGTTTGCTTACGGAAAATTCAAAAAAATTGATAATAATATTAAATTGTATGAAGAAAATTCTAAAATTACATTCGAGGAGCTTGAATCAGTAGATTTTGAAGATTCAGTGATTATTGGGACTGGTGCTAAGAAACTTCAATCACTATATTCTGATAGGAGAGCGGGATTGAATTACGATTCTGATTACAACATTGATTCTAGCTCACTAGCAAAAGTAGATTTAAAAGAACCTGAAAATCATATATTTACAAGATCACCCTTAATGCCTTTTAATAGTTTTTCTTTTGTTAGTTAAAATTATAAATTAATATATAATAATCGGAATGAAAAAACTTTTAGGTGCAGAGATTTTTTTTGAATCTTTATATGATCTGGGTATTAGAACTATCTTTGGCTTACCTGGTGGTTATGTTTTAAAGATTTATGATGTAATGCCGTCGTACGCAAAAAAAATTAATCATATTTTAACAAGACATGAGCAAGCTGCTACACACATGGCAGATGGTTTTTCAAGAGCTAGCGGTTTACCAGGAATAATTTTGTGTACCTCTGGACCTGCTGCAACAAATACTGTTACAGGAATCTCTACTGCTTACATGGATTCGGTTCCTATGCTAATTCTCACCGGTCAGGTACCAACTCCCTTCTTAGGAAGTGATGCATTTCAAGAAGCTGATCATATAGGTATAACAAGATCAACCACGAAACATAATACGTTAGTTAGAAAAACTAAGGATTTACCAAAAGCAATTTCAGAAGCATTGCATATCGCAAATACAGGAAGAAAAGGTCCCGTGTTAGTTGATATGCCTAAAGATGTTTTAATCAGTGAAAGCGAATATGTTATGCCAAAAAAAGTTAGTCTTCCTAATTATAATGAAAATCCAAAAACACCAAAAAAATCTCTTAGTGATTTTAAAAATAAATTACTGCAGTCGAAAAAGCCACTTTTGGTATTTGGACGAGGTTCATGTTATAAGGAAAATAAAAAGAACATCTCTTTGTTTTTAAAAAAATATAATATTCCATCACTGACTTCTTTGTTGTCCCTTGGATTGGTTGATAGTAAGGATTCCTTTGGTATGGTAGGACCACATGGTTCATATAGTTCAAGTAAATTACTTGAAGAAACAGATCATCTTATTAGCGTCGGTTGCGATATAAGAAAGATTTTACGAAAAAAAGATCTTTTAAAGAAGAATATGACAATTGTTGATATCGATAAGACAGTACTTGATTCCTCAGATAAAAATAATTTAAGTATTAATATATCTTCAATAAATTTTATTGATTTTATGCTAAAGAATATAGGGCCATATAATACTGAATGGACCCATTCCTTTTTAAAGGGCCTTAAAAATGAAAATGTAAAGAAAGAAAATAAGGAAATTTCTAAAAATAAGAAGGCTTTTATTTTTAGAAAATTGTCAGATATCTTAGGCGATGATGTCATTTTATGCTCTGACTTTAGTTATGATGATGTAAATCTTCAACAATTTTATAAATTTAATGATTATAAAAATAGCGTTCTTTCTGGTGGTAATGGTACGCCTGGTTACGGATTTCCTGCAGCTATAGGAGCAAAGTTCTCTAGACCAAAAAATAAGGTTGTAAGTATTTCTAGTGGAAATAATTTTCAATTTAATATGCAAGAAATGATTGTTGCTCTTGAGCAGAAACTGGACTTAACAGTAATAGTTATAAATGAAAAATCTTCAAATAAAAATCTAAAATATAAGGGTCCTGACTTTAAACTATTAGCCGAGTCTTTTGGGGCAAAAGCATATCAGTTTAGTTTTGATTCAAAAATAGAGTCAAATCTTAAAAAAACCCTAAATTTAAAAGGGTTAATTCTGATAGAAGTTATAATGTAATTACCAAATATATAGAAATAGTTTAAAATTAGTTTATTATAAATCCCTTTAAAGGAGATATTTATTGCGTCATATTATATCAATTTTAGTAGATAATGAGCCAGGGGTTTTAGCTCGCGTCTCAGGTTTGTTTACAGCAAGAGGTTTTAATATAGAAAGTCTATGTGTTGCTGAAACTGAGAATCCATCATATTCAAGATTAACTCTAGTTACCTCTGGAGAGGACTGGATTATTGATCAAATCATTAAAAGATTTGAAAATATGATAAATGTTATAAAAGTTGTAGATTTGTCTGAATCAGAAAGCATTCAAAGAGAACTTCTAATAGCCAGAGTTATACCTACTAAAACTAGCCGATCTGAAGTATTGAGAGTTGCAGACATCTTTAGATCAAATGTAATTGATGTAGGACCTAAGTCTTATGCCTTAGAACTTACTGGTACAAAAGATAAATTGGAAGCATTTGTTGAAATTTTAAGACCACTAGGCCTTAAAGAAGTTACTAGAACTGGACTTGTTTCAATAGCAAGAGAGAAAAAGAAATAACGGAGAATAATTATGAAAGTATATTACGATAAGGATTGTGACTTAAACTTAATAAAAAATAAGCGTGTTGGCATAATAGGATTTGGTAGTCAAGGTCATGCACATGCATTGAATTTAAGAGATTCAGGAATTGAGGTTTCTGTCGGATTAAGAAAAGAAGGAGAAAGCTGGAAAAAAGCTGTTGCTACAGGCTTAGATGTTGTTGAAGTTGACGAATTAGTTAAGAAGTCTGATATTATTATGATTTTGGCTCCTGATACTAGTCAAAAAAAGATTTATGAAGATTCAATAAAAGACAATATCACACCTGGAAAATATTTAGCATTCGGCCATGGATTTAATATACATTACAAGCAAATCGTTCCAGAAGATGGCGTTAATGTATTCATGGTAGCTCCTAAAGCACCTGGTCATACAGTTCGTGGAACTTATGAGGAAGGGGCAGGTGTTCCTGGTTTGATAGCAATTCATCAAGATCCTTCATCTGATACAAAAGATATTGCTTTAGCTTATGCCGAGGGAATAGGATCATCTAGAGTTGGAATTATAGAGACTACTTTTAAAGATGAAACTGAGACTGATTTATTTGGTGAGCAATCAGTTCTATGCGGAGGCGTTTCAAGTTTAATTTTAGCTGGATTTGAGACTTTGACCGAAGCAGGATATCCACCTGAAATGGCATATTTTGAATGTTTACACGAAGTAAAATTAATTGTTGATCTAATTTATCAGGGCGGTATTTCTAATATGAGATATTCAATAAGTGACACAGCTAAATATGGTGACATAACTAGAGGGCCTAGATTGATAGATTCTTCTGTTAAAGAAAGAATGAAAAAAATACTTGATGAGATTCAAAGCGGGGAATTTGCTGACGAATGGATAAAAGAAAATGAATCGGGAAGACCAAATTATAATCGCTTACTCAAGGATGGAGAGTCTCATCCAATAGAAGATATAGGCCTAACTTTGAGATCTATGATGACAGCTCTTTTTAAAAAGAAATTAGTAGATAAAGAAAAGAACTGATGAAGATTGATTACAAATGGACTGTTTCTAGCCAAGGTTATAA
>CETH01118248.1_pt1 | contig 30720 bp, 34 predicted proteins | sample 361461 | NCBI WGS metagenome assembly CETH01 (sample SAMEA2622695, study PRJEB7988) | marine metagenome | isolation source: saline water (ENVO:00002010), including
GAGGTTTTGATTTACCAAATCTTGCATATAAATTTAAAGCAGGTTTTGGTCCAGTTCCTTTTGATTTAATAATTTTGCATTTAAAACCTATTGAGGAAAGTTTTTTTGATAAAAATTTAGTTATACCTTCATCTCTAGTATATAGGGTCTTAAACCGAATCAAATCTTGGGCTAGCTTTACTTCATTCATTGCTAGTCTCTCAATAATTCATTCAAACTTGTTTTTGATCTAGTTTTTTCATCAACAGTTTTAATTATTACTGCACAATATAATGAGGGCATGCCAGGTTTTTTAGAAGGCATTGTTCCAGGTACCACAACACTACCCTCGGGCACTTCTCCCATTATAACTTCACCAGTATCACGTCTAACTATCTTGGTTGAGGATCCTATGAAAACTCCCATCGAAATAACACTATTTTTTCTTACGATGACTGACTCCACGATTTCACTTCTAGCTCCAATGAAACAATTATCTTCAATGATAGTTGGTCCAGCTTGAACCGGTTCCAGCACTCCTCCGATTCCAACCCCACCACTTAAATGACAGTTCTTACCAATTTGTGCTCCCGATCCAACTGTACACCAAGTATCTAAAAGTGTACCACTATCAACGTAGGCACCTATGTTAACAAATGAAGGCATCAATACTACGCCAGGTGCTATATAAGAGCCTCTACGTATCATACCGTTTGGTTCATAACGGAACCCATTTTCCAAATGTTCTTTTTCTGTCCAGCCTTGTGTTTTGCCCGGAACCTTAGAATACCAAGTGGCATAAGGCCCTGTAAGTGTAAACATCTTATTTGTTCTGAATGATAACAAAATTGATTTTTTTGCTGCTTCGTTAGTAATCCACTTTCCATCTTCAGATTTCTTAGCTGTTCTTACCTTACCCTTATCTAGAAGATTAATCATTTCATTAACTGCATCAATAATGATTTTATCTGAATCTGGTGAAATATCTTTTCTGTTCTCCCAAGCATCATTTATAATTTTTTTAATATCACTCATACAAACTATGCTACTTTTAATATATTAATTTCTTTTAAAAAACTAGAGAGATTTTTTATTTTAAAATCTATAAAATCTTTATCTGAGTCCTTTTTACCCCAATACTCATCATTTATTAACCACACAGTTTTCATACCTAGTTTTTTAGCAGGTTCTAAATTTTTAGCTATATCTTCTATAAAAACACTTTCACTTGGTTCAATATTAAATTTACTAACTAATTTCTTGTAAGGTTCTATCGCTGGTTTTGGAATATAATTGCAATCTGTTATATCAAAAGCACCATCAAAAAGATCGTAAATACCTAAATGTTTTGTAATATTAGCTACATGGTCATGAGATCCATTTGTAAATATAAATTTTTTTGCATTTAATTTTAAAAGTTCTTTTCTTAAAATTAAGTCTTTATGCATAAAATCTAAATTTATATCGTGAACATATTTAAGGAACTCTGAAGCATCAATATCATGATGTATCATAAGACCATTTAAACTAGTGCTATACTTATGAAAATAATTTGTTTGCAATTCTTTTGCTTTTTTCAAATCTAAATTTAATTTTTCAGCAATAAATTTAGTCATTCTTTTGCTAACCTGCCCAAATACAGCATCTAATTCGCTATATAAGGTTCCATCAAGATCAAATACAAAATTTTTTATTTTTTTAAATTCTTTCATTATTTTCTCAAAAGAGTGCCCGCACCTTTATCGCTAAATAGTTCGAAAAGTATAGAATGTGGTTTTCTGCCATCAATAATTGCAACAGCTTTCACATTTTCAAGAGCATCAATACAAGTATGTATCTTTGGAACAAATCCATCTTTAATTGTTCCATCTTCTATCATTTTTAAAGCTTCATTCGAACTTAACTCTGTAATTAAGTTTTGATCTTTCATGACCCCGGCAACATCTGTCATTAAAAGCAATCTTCTGGCATTAAGTGATTTTGCAATTTTACCAGAAACATGATCAGCATTAACATTATATATTTTTTTATCATCACCTATTCCTAGTGGTGCAATAATTGGAATTTCATTATTATTTAAAATATTAATCAGTAAATTATTTTCTATTGTTTTTGGTGACCCAACATATTGTAAATCTTTTGAAATAGGATCTACTTTAACAATTTGATCTTTGGCAGTTATACCCTTAGACTCGCATCCTTTTTCTCTTAATTTTTCATTAATTTTTATATTTAATTCATTTAAAGCTTCCTCAATAAATTGAATACTTTTTTCATCACTTACTCTTAATCCATTTATCCATTTACTTTCTATATTGTTTTCTCTAAATTTTTTTTCTATGGACTTTCCTCCCCCATGAACAACTATAATATTTAATTTCAATTTATAAATTACACAGATATCATCTATAAACTGACTAAATAATTCTTTAGATTCCAAACATGATCCACCTAGCTTTATTACAATTTTATCTTCTTCATACTTTTTGATATATTTTATAACTTCTTCTAATTTAGGACCATTAGAAGGAAGAATTTTTTCTAACTCTTCTTTATTAAAATTCATTATATTTATTTTTTAACAGATATCGTACGATTGATAATGTATTGTTGAATAATAGTGAGAATGTTTGTGCAAACCCAATATAGAATTAAGCCTGCTGCGAAAGGTGCAAGAATTATAGTGAGCACCAGTGGCATAAATGTAAACATTTTCTTTTGTATTCTTTGCATGTCATCATTACCAGAAGGTTGTGGAGAAAGACGCATCTGAAGCCACATGCTCCCACCCATAAGTATCGGTAGAATTCCAATTTCGAGAAACCCTGGGGTATTCCATGGTAATAAACCAAATAGAGTAAACAAATTACTTGGATCTTTTGCAGCTAAGTCGGACCATATCCAAATAAAGGGTGCGTGCCTCATCGCCAAATCTAAAAGCAAAAGCTTATATAAACTAAAGAATACCGGGATCTGGATTAATATGGGAAAACAAGAGGATGCAGGATTGACCCCATTCACTTTATACAACTTCATCATCTCTCGTTGCATTTGTTGTTTATCATCTTTAAATCTTGCCTTTAAATTTTCAATTTGAGGAGCAAGTGAACGCATCTTTCCCATAGATCTCATTGAATATTGGTTAATTGGGAAAAAAACTATTCTTACAAGTATCGTTAATAAAATTATTGCATATCCATAATTTCCTGCAAATTTATAAAAAAAATCAAGAATGAACCATAGAGGCTTAACTATAAAATACAGCATACCGTAGTTTACTATTAGGTCTAATTTATTTATTTTAAGTTCCTCAGTATATTTATTAATCAATTTAATTTCTTTTGCTCCTATTAACGATTGTATATTATGCTGTATATTTGAATTTGGTCTTATATCGTATCCTTTAAGATCGATATAACTAGCTCTATATTTATTTTTATAATCTATATCAAATCTGAATTTTCTTCCTTGTTCAGGAATAATACTTGTCATCCAGTATTTATCTCCTTGAACTAAATAACCAGTGTTACCTTCTTTTGAATATTTTTTGTCTTTAACATCATCGTAATCAACTTCTTCTAATTCATCACCAGTAATTAAAGTATATCCTTCGTGGAGAATATAAAAATCAGTTAAGTCTTCAGGAAGATTATTTCTATTAATTATTGCGTAAGGATAAAATTTATAACTTTGATCTGTAATATTTATTATTGTTTGTGTTATATTAAAAAGATAATTATTATCAATTGAGATTAATCTTTCAAATCTAAGTCCTTGATTGTTCTCAAAATAAATCTTTATTGGATTATTAGGTGTAAGCTTGCTATTTCCTTCCACAGTCCATAAAGTATCAAGCTTTGGTGTTGAAATATCAGAATTAGTGGCCCAACCAGTATTAAATGAATAACCTTCTTTAGTTGAACTTGGATTTAATAGTTGAATTTTTTCTTCGCTGTTAAGTGTTTTGTTATATATTTTAAATTTAAAATCATCAATCATACCTCCAGTTAATGATATTGATCCTATAATAAATTCATTCTCAAAATAGACTCTTTTAGATGATTTAATAGCATCATCTCGTGAAACTGATTTAACCTCAACCTTTTCTTCAATACTTGGTGCCTCAGGATTTTGAATTATTTCTTTTTGATTTGTATTTTCTAAATTTTTTGAAAGTTGTTCAGGTTGGGGAGCAAAAAATAATCCATATAATACGATAACGCATGTAGATAGTGCGATTGCAGCGATAACATTTTTGAGATCCATTAATTTCTTTCCTTTTCAACTGGACTATCATACCCACCTGTATTGAACCATGGATTGCACTTTATAATTCTTAAAATGGTTTTATATAAAGCCTTAATTAAATTGTATTCTTTAAAACACGTCAAAGCATACGAGCTACAAGTTGGTTCAAATTTACATGAATTTAAAAAAAAAGGACTAATAAAGAATCTATAAAACTTTATTAAAACTATAAATGGTAAGTTTAAAATTTTCATTATTTTATTTTTTTTAGATCTTCAAATATATATTTTTTGATTTTATTATAATCATCTTCAAATACATTTTTTTTTGCAATAAATAAATAAGAATATTTCAAGTTTATATTAAGTTTTTTTATTGACTCAATCATTATCCCACGTAAACGCCTTTTAATTTTATTTCTAATAACTGCTTTACCTATTTTTTTTTTCGTTACAAAACTTATGTTTAAATCTTTATTACTTTTACCAGAAAGTTTTTTGAAAAAAATAGTCAGATATTTATTAGAAACTTTCTTTCCTGATAGAAGGGCTTTAAAATCTTCGCTTTTTGAAAGACTTAAAATCTTTTTGCTCATTTGTTAGTGAGTCTTCTTCTGCCTTTTTTTCTTCGTCTACTTAGAAGAGCTCTTCCGCCCTTAGTTTTCATTTTAGATCGAAATCCCAATCTACGAGCACGCACAAGTTTGCTGGGGGAGTAGGTTCTTTTCATAATTAGTTAATAAATGTTTATAAAAATTTTGGTAGTTATAAGAAATAAGTAAAGTAAAGTACAGTTTATTTATTTCTTTAAAATATATGGAAAAAGGTAATAAAATTAAAATTTTTCTGGCAATCGCGTATACTGTTATCTTAACACTATTTCTTTGGACATTTTTTAGCAAATTTTCTTTAAATGACTTAACTAGCTATGATTTTATAAAAAATAACAGAGATTATTTAATTGAGATCAAAGAAAAAAATTTATTTATTGTATCGATACTTTTTTTCATTTTTACAGTTATTTGGGTTTTTATGCTCGGATTTGGTACTCCAATATTTTTAATAGGAGGTTTTATTTTTGGAAAATGGTTAGGAACATTTTTAGTAGTTTTAGGTCTAACTTCTGGAGCAACACTATTATATATTTTTGCTAATTATTTTTTGAAAGATTTTATAAAAGAAAAATTTTCAAAAAGGTTCATCTCACTAAATGAAAAGTTTAAAAAAAATGAATTTATTTACTTTTTATTTTACAGATTTTTAGGGGGAATACCTTTCGCAATTTCAAATGTTATTCCTACTCTATTTAATATAAAAATTAAATTTTTTTTTTTAGGTAGTATACTTGGTATGACCCCACAACTTTTTATTGGCACTACACTTGGAAGTGGACTAGAGAAAATAATTAACGAAAATCAAGTAGCTCCATCTTTTCTAGAAATTTTACTTTATCCAGATGTAATTTATCCAATTATAGGTTTAATAGTACTGTTAATTATTACATTAATTATTAGAAATATTTTTTATAAAAAATAATCCATTAATTTATAAAAACCATTTTAATTACTTTATATGGTATTCGATATCCAGGGAAAGAGCCTACATCGCCAGTCAACAAAGTTTTTGGTGCCCAACCAAAACAGAAGATAATAAATAAAAAAATAAATATTTTTTTCGAAATAAAACTTAAATTTATCAAATTAGATTTATCTTTAGTAATAGTTATATAATTATTTTTGTATAAATAGATAAAAAAAATAATTGCATGAAAATAACTAATATTTACCCATCTTCCCCAATCAACTCCCATTAAAAATAAAAAAAGAACTGGAGATAAAATAATTAAAAAAGGAAAAAGCAAATTATCAAATGATTTAAAAAAGAGGTATTTATTTGAATTAATTTTGAAAATTAATAATAATAAAATTAAAGGGCTAAATCCAATCACAATAATTAAAAAATATCTAACAAATACCTCTAAGGATAACAATCTAACAGTGTCAATTATATTATCATATATTGAAGACTTACTTTTAAGCAATGCACATGCACCATAACAATTTTCGTTAAAATTTAATTTTAAAAAATCGGACATTATTACATGATTAGCATCAGTCATTGGGTTAAGAGCAATATAAAATCCTAAAGTAATTGCTGGTATATAATAAATGAAATTTGTAAAAAAATTTATATCTAGCTTATTAAATTTATTTCTAATTATATCAATCGTTATCCAAAATGGAAAAAAAAATATTATAGGTTCCCAGATCAATATTCCTAGTACTAAGAATATAGTTTTATAAATGTTCTGAAAAATTTTTTTCTCTGTAGGAATAAATAGATAAATTAGAAAAAAAATAAAAATAAAAATCTCTTTTCTTGCAAGCACTTCTATTTCAGCAATTGGATAAAGTATAAATATTGGAGTAAAAATTGATAATAAAATTGTTCTATTGCAATCTACTTCTCTCAAAAAATTTAAAAGACAAAAAAAGTACGTTCCAAGTAAAATTACTTGCAAATAAAATATTGTATCTCTCAAACTTATTGATAATACGGATGAAAAAAAAATCGATATTTCGCCAATTATTCCTCTTTTAGTAAAGCCTCCGTAGTAATTGATAATCCATTCATTAATTGTTGAGTCAATTTGTACATTATGTTTATTAAATAAAAAAAATGTAGAAAAAAACATTAAAGCAATAAAATAAATTACTAAATAGTTATAAATATTTTTTTTCATTGATATATAATTATATTATGAGTAATACAAAAAAAGTATTAGTTTTTACAGCTACATACAATGAAAAAGAAAATATTGAATTATTAGTAAATTCAATATTTAAAAATTGTCCAAGTGTTCATATTTTAATTATTGATGACAATTCACCAGATAAAACTTATGAAAAAATAGAAGAACTTAAAAATAATCATGAAAATATTTTTTTGATTAAAAGAAACGAAAAACAAGGATTGGATACTGCCCATAAAGAAGCATATAACTTTGCTAAAAATAATGAATATGACTATTTAATTACTCTAGATGCAGATTTATCACATGATCCAATTGAAATTAAAAATTTTATTTATTATTTAGAAAAAAATCCTTTTGTCATTGGTTCTAGATATACCCAAAATGGAAAATGTTTAATGAAAGGGAGAAGATTAATTTTTAGTATTTATGGAAATAGATTAATTAAATTTTTATTAAATATTAATTGTAATGAATTTACAACTTCGTACAGAGGATTTAATATTTCAAAATTAAATGATTTCAATCTAAATTTAGTAAAAAATAAAGGATATAGTTTTTTTATGGGAACTGTATTTGAACTTGCAAGTAGAAATATAGAAATTAAGGAAATACCTATAATATTTAAAGATAGACATAAGGGTACTTCCAAAATACCTAAAGTTGAAATTTTAAGAACTTTAAAAAACCTTTTGGTTTTATTTATAAAAAAAAATTTTAAATAATTTTTGGTGCTCCGAGGAGATTCGAACTCCCTACGGACCCATACCAAGGGCCTATTTTCAACCAAGCTAAAACTACAGGGGTTTGAAATGTACTATTGTATAAAACTAAATATTTCAAATTATTGCCTTAATTTTTAACAATAGTATAATATATTATAGTTATAAAACTTGGACTCATCATGAAAGTATATAAAAAAATAATTTTGGATAAAAATAATAAAGTTATTTACGAAGATTCTTATAATTATGAAGGCAAATGGGCACGACTTGGCATCCACTACGACTTTAAGAGCACCAAGGGTGCAAAGCTTATGGAGAAAAAGGCAAAGAGAGAAAAAAAACTAGCTGAGAAGAGAGCCAAGAAACAAGCTAAATCAGGGTTTAAAAAAGTCGAAGATAATACTATTCCTGTAGATGAGTTAATTACACTAGACCACCTTACTAGAAATAATCCAGACAAAAAATAAGTTCATGAACGCTAGAAAAGATAAAGTTAGTAAACTAGCGATTGCTTTAAGAAAAAATTTAAGAAAAAGAAAAATACTTCAAAAAAAATTAAAATTTAAAAAAAATAAATAAATGATTTTAAATGATAAACAAATAAAAAAACTAGCTGAAGAAGAGGGAATGATAACTCCTTTTCTAGACAAATCAGTATCTAATGGTATTAGCAAGGGTCTTCAATCGTATGGGTATGATATTTCAACCGGTTCAGAGTTTAAAATTTTTACAAACATAAAAGGAAACGTAGTAGCTGATCCAAAAAATTTTTCAGAAGATAATTTTGTAACTGTAAAAAATGATGAATCAATATTGATACCACCTAACAGCTTTGCATTATGCCATTCCCTTGAAACTTTCAAAATGCCAAGAGATATAACTGGTCTTGTTACACTTAAATCTACTTACTGTCGTGTAGGCTTAGGCCACCCACCATCAGTTTTAGAATCTGGATGGAGTGGTGTCCTTGTACTCGAGCTGGTAAACCATCATTCAAACCCAATTAGAGTTTATTCAAACACTGGAATAAGCCAAATACTTTTTTTTAAAGGTGAAGAGCCAGCTGTTTCGTACTCTGATAAAAAAGGAAAATACCAAAATCAAGGACAAGGCGATCAAAAAATAACTTTTGCTAAATCAAAGTAATTGATGGATAAATTTATTATAAAAGGTCCATGTAAGATAAAAGGTGACGTACTTATTAGCGGGTCGAAGAACGCAGCTTTACCAATTTTAGCCTCCACCTTACTTTTTGATAAACCTGTAGAAATTAAAAATTTACCTCAAGTTAAAGATATAAGCACAATGATATCTTTGTTAAAGTCATTAAACTTAAAGGTTATAGAAAATAAAAAAAACAAATCATTAAAAATTATTAAATCAAAAAGAGTTAAAACTGTTGCGCCTTATTCATTAGTTAAAACCATGAGGGCATCAATTCTTGTTCTCGGACCATTGCTATCAAAATATAAAAAAGCAACTACATCAATGCCCGGTGGTTGTTTAATTGGAGCAAGGCCTGTAGGACTCCACTTAAACACTCTAAAAAAACTTGGTATGAAATATAATATTAGAAATGGTTACATAAATGCCCATGTTAAAAATAATTTAATTGGAGCAGATATAAAAATTTCTAAAATATCAGTGGGTACAACCGAAAATGCAATTTTAGCATCATGTTTAGCTAAGGGAAAAACTGTTTTAAGAAATTGTGCTATAGAACCTGAAATAAAAGATTTAACAAATTTTTTAAATAAAGCAGGTGCAAATATTAAATGGACCGGAAAAAGAACTGTTAAAATAATAGGAGTAGAGTCTTTAAAAAGTATAAGCTATTCAGTCATGGGAGATAGAATTGAAACAGGTACTATGGCGATAGCTGCTGCCTTAACAAATGGAAATCTAAAAATAAAAGGTTTTAATCCAAAGTTAATAAACACAGAACTTGAAATATTAAAAAAAATTGGTGCTAAAATAATAAATGGAAAAAACGAATTTACAATCTATGGACCAAAACAAGTTAAAAATATAAAAAATTTAAATACAAAGGAATACCCAGGTTTCCCAACAGATTTACAGGCTCAATTTATGACTCTGCTTTGCAAAGCAAATGGAAGAAGCATAATCACTGAAAATATCTTTGAAAATAGATTTATGCATGTTTCTGAATTACAAAGATTGGGAGCAAAAATTTTCATTAAAAATAACAAAGCAATAATAGAAGGAAATTCCCATTTAGAAGGTGCTGAGCTTATGTCAAGTGACTTAAGAGCGTCAGTTGCTTTAGTTTTGGCCGCAATGTCTGCAAAAGGAAAAAGTATTATACAACGAGTGTATCACCTTGATAGAGGATATGAAAAATTAGAAAAAAAGTTAAAAAAAATTGGGGTTAATATAAAAAGATTAACTTAATGGAAAAAAGGTTTCTAAAAAAAATTATTGCACAAACGCCAAAAGATTTACAGATTATTTCTGCTTTTTGTTCAGAGGCAAAGGTAAACCTAGACGGTGTTAAGTATTTACCAAAAAATAAGTTATTTCTATTATCAGTAGAAAGACTTGTTAAAGAGTCTGAAAAAAATAATAAAAAAATCAATAGTATCATTAAATTTGAATTTATAGACTCTGCAAAATCAATAAATATTAATACAAATAACCCCGACTTGCCTCTAAAATTATTGGCAATTAATCATTTTAAAAAAGAAAATAATTATGAAATTTTGCTTTTACTTTCTGAGAATGGAATTATAACTTTGTCCGCTGAAATTATTGAAGTAACATTAGAGGATCAAAAAATAAATGATAAAAGTAATCAATTGTAAAAATAAAAATTATAAAAAAAAAATTATTGATTTTTTAGATAAGAGAAGATCGGGTAAAAATATCGATACTTCCATTGTATATAAAATTTTAAAAGATATTAAAAAAAATAAACTTAAAGCTGTATTAAAATATGAAAAAAAATTTAGCAAGAATACCAAAATAAAAACTACGAAAATAGAGATTAATCAATCAATAAAAAAATTAAATCCAAAAACTAAAAAGGCAATTGATTTTGCTTATTCTAGGATTTTTAAATTTCACTCATTACAAAAATCAAAGAATATAAAATTTGTTGATAAATATAAAAATATAATTGAATACATTAATGTCCCAATTCAAATATGTGGTATATACGTACCTTCCAATTTACCATCAAGCTTATTAATGAACGCAATACCATGCCAAATAGCAGGTGTAAAAAAGATTATAGTTGCCACTCCACGTACAAATGGAAAGTTAAACCCAGGTGTAATGTATGCTGCTAAAAAATGTGGAGTCTCTGAGATAATTACTTGTGGTGGAGCCCAAGCAATTGGAAATCTTGCCTATGTTAAAAAAGTCAATAAGATAACTGGCCCCGGAAATGACTATGTTGCTAAAGCGAAAAGATTAGTATTTGGTGAAGTTGGAACAGAGGGATTTATTGCAGGACCTTCGGAAATTTGTGTTGTAGCAGATAAAAATACAAATCTTAATGAAGTTCTATCATCAATGGTTGCGCAATCTGAACATGGTTTTGAAAGTCAAAGTATATTGGTTACAAAATATAAAGAATTAAAAAATAATGTAATTAAGAATATTAGTTTGTACTTAAAAAACTTACCTAGAAAAAAAATTGCTACTAAAAGCTTAAAAAATCACGGACTTATTGTCTTATGTCAAAATGATAAACAAATAGTTGAAGTAATTAATGAACTGTCTCCTGAACATTTAGAATTGAATCTTTCTAAATATAAAAAGTATCTTAATCATATATTTAATGTAGGCAGTGTTTGTATTGGTAAATACAGCCCCATGGCAGCATCTGATTATAATACAGGTAGTAACCACAATTTAGGAACCTTAGGAACAGCAAAATTTGCATCAGGTTTAAATTTGAGTGAATTTTATAAAAAAATAAGCCATATTAAGCTATCAAAATTAGGTATTGAGAAAATAGGAGAATACGCTACACATCTCGCAGATTATGAAAATCTACATGGACATTCAAAATCAATTAGATCAAGAATGAGGAGTAAATAGTTTGACAAAAGAACAAGTCTTAGAATTTAAGGGTAAAATTATAAAAAGTCTCCCCAACGCTATGTTTGAAATCTTGCTTGAAAACGGCCATACATGCATCGGATATACAGCAGGGAAATTAAAAAAAAATAGGATTCGTGTATTAGATGGAGATCAAGTACTTTGTAGTATATCCCCTTACGACCTGTCCAGAGCGAGGATCGTGTTTCGGTTTTAAGGCCTTGTAGCTCAGTAGTAGAGCAGTACCCTGAAAAGGTATGTGTCGTTTGTGCGATTCAAACCAAGGCCACCACTCTGAAAGAGTATGTGTCGTTGTAGAAGTATGTGAAATACGTTAGGATCTTAAGCCAATATCTTAATTAAAATACTTTAGTAAATTATTTTATTATTAAGTTGCAAAAGAGTTACTAAAAAAAATAATTAATTAAATAAGAATAATAAACTTGCAAAAACTTGTAATTTTTAATAACTAGAGCTCAGCTAAAAATATTTAGCTGAATAAAGTAAAGTAACAAGAAAGAGTAAAGTAAATATGACTAAATTGACCGGACGAGTAAAATGGTTCAATGGCAAGAAAGGGTATGGATTCATAGAACGAGATGATAAAGAGAAGGATGTTTTTGTCCATGCCAGCGCCGTGAGGGACGCGGGTCTTCGTTTTCTAAACGAGGGCGACGTGATAACCTTTGAAGTAGAATCTGGAGAGAAGGGACCTTCGGCTGTACGACTATCCAAGGAACAGTAAATCAGATTTTCAATCATCATTTGTATAGGGATTTAAAAAATTATTTTTTTATTATCCCTATGCAATGTTCTCTTGAATTATTTAAAAAAAGTGTTATCTACATATCAATGATAAAAAAAGTTATATTATTTGTAAATACAAAAAGTCACCATTTCCACAAACATGGTAGCTTAGCGCTATCATTTTAATCATATAAAAATTTAAATTTAATATTAATTAGTATAAAAGAAAGGATAGGCCCCTTTGGTGTAATAGTAGCACGCATTCCTGTGGAGAATGAGGACGCCGAGCATAACGGCGATGGGGTACCAAGATGAATAAAGAAAAAAAATTAATTGATGCAAAGCTTCCAAAAGGTTTTCAAGATCAATGGGGTAAAACTTTATCTTTAAAAAAAAAGCTTTTGGTAGCTATTGAGGATAATTTTAAAAGATACGGATTTAGTGCTTTGAGTACATCTCCTATGGAACTAAGTTCTGTTATAGGAAATTCTTTGTCTGAAGACGATAGCAATCCTATGTCTGATATTTTCACTTTTGAGGAGCCAGATGGGGAAAAGCTGAGTCTAATTTATGACCTCTCTCTGCCACTTTCTAGGTTCTACGCTCAAAACTATTTGACGTTACCAAACCCATATAAACGTTATCAGATTGCAGAAAATGTTTTTAGACGAGAAAAGCCAGGGAGCGGCAGATACAAAGCCTTCGGTCAATGTGATTGTGATATAATAGGAAAATTTAATTCTACCATTGCTAATACAGAACTATGTAATCTTATAGCTAGTACACTTTTAAAGTGTGGACTAAAAAAAGGTCAATTTGTAATTAATATTAGTAATAGAAAAATTATTGATGGGCTATTAAATCAATTAAAGATAACAGATCAAAAACAAAAACAAAAAGTTTTAAGAGCAATAGATAAGCTTGATAAAAAAAATTTTGGAATTTTAGGTGTTACAGATTTATTAAGAGAAAAAAGGACTGATGCAAGTGGAGCAGTAACGGTTGGAGCAAAATTAAGCGAAACACAAACATCTGAGATAATTAGTTTCTTAAAAATAAAAGATTTAAAAAAACTGAAATCAAATTTAAAAGACTCGTTATCTCAAGAAGGTATTAAAGAAACAGAGGATTTATTAGAAAATCTAAGATATGGAGAATATGCTGATCTTATTAATTTTTCAGGAAAAATTTGTAGAGGTTTGGACATATATTCGGGTTTTATCGTAGAAACCAATCTAACTTTTGATGTTAAAAATTCTAAAGGAAAAGTTATTGCACCTGGATCTGTTGCGAGTGGAGGGGAATATTTGGTTTCAAAATTTAAAGGAGATAATTTTTTAGGATCAGGGGTCAGCATAGGAATTTCTCGTCTAACTTATTGCGTTGAACAACTTAATCAAATTAAAGCAGATGAAAGTAAGCCGGTTTTAATATGTGTAATGGATGAGAATTTATTACCGAAATATTATGAAATCTTAAATCTATTGAGAAAAAATAATATTAATTCTGAAATATTTCTAGATTCTAAAAAAAACTTAACCAAGCAGCTTACCTATGCCAATAAGCGTCAACTCAAAATAGCTTTGATTGTGGGGGGAGATGAGATTAAGAAAAACACAGTTACTATAAAAAATTTACTAGCACCCAAAGGACAAGAAAACCAATCTACAGTTTTTATGAAAGATTTAATAGATGAAATTAAAAAAGTTGTCAAAGATAACTAAAGTTCTTAAGAGAAACAAGTTTAAGTATGTAGATTTAGATACCTTAGTACCTGTAGATTTAATAAATCAAAAGTCTTCAGATAATTTTAGACATTTAATGTTTACATTTAACAACTATAATACTGCTTGGGCTCTTCGTCCAGATTTAACCTTAATGTCATTAGCAAGGTATGTATCCAATAAGACAAAAAAAAGGGAAAAAATATTTTATGAAGGAAGTGTATTTAGACAAAGAGAAAAAAATAAAAAACCTATTATTGACCAATGTGGATTTGAAATTATTGGAAGCAAAAATGAAAAAAAAGATGATGCCGAGGTTATAGATGTTGCAATTAAAATGATAAATAAGTTAAAAATAAAATCTGCAAAATTAATTATAGGTAATACAAATATTTTTAAAGAATTCCTTTATGGCATTGAAGATTTAAATGAGCGTTGGGCATCAAGGTTGTATAAAAATTTTAATAACAAAGAATATTTTAATGAATTATTATTAAGATTAGAAACATCAAATGATCTAGATGATAAAGTAATTAAGCATGATACTAAAATTTACCAAAAACTAAAAAACTTAGATAAAAATTTAGTTATAGGTCGCAGAAAAATTAAAGATATTATTTCTCGTTTTGAAAAGAAAACAATTTTTGATCCTAGAAAACCTGATCAAGGTAAAAAAATATCAAAATTGATTAGAGATTTTATTATAATTTCTAAATCACCATTAAAAGATGTTGAAAAAAAATTAATAAAATTTTTTAAAAGTAATAAAATTAAAATAAATCTAAATTATATTTTTCCAAAAAATTTACAAAGAGTTAATAATATTAAAACTTCATTTGAAAACTTTAGAACTTTGGATATGTATGATGGCTTAATTTTTAAAATAGAAAGTAATAAAAAAATAATATTTAGTGGTGGAAGAATAAAAACATCAATAATGAATAAAAAAATTAAGGTATGTGGGGGAGCTATAAATATAAATAATTTATGAAAAAAGAAAATATAGTACTGGCAGTTGTTAACAAAGGACGTTTGCTTGAAGGGAGTATTAAATATTTAAAAAAAAGAAAGTTCAAAATATTATACGACAAGGATAAAAGAAGTTTAACTGGAAAAATTATGGGCAAAAATGTTATAGTAAATTTTCTTCATGCCCGACAAATAGTTGATCTATTAAGTTCTGGTATTATTTCAATTGGTATTAGTGGATTAGATATTCTTAAAAATGAAAGTTATTTTAAACAAAAAAATATAAAAATTGTAAAACAATTAAATTTTGGCAAAGCATCTATAATGGCCGCTGTCCCAATAGAATTTGTAGATGTTAATTCTTTCGCAGATCTTGAGGAAGTTTCAGAAGAAATGAGAAAAAAAAATCAAAAATTAATTTGCTCTTCTAAGTATAAAAAATTAGCTCAAGATTATTTTATTAATAAAAATATTAAAAATTTTTCTATAGTTAACTCTCATGGTGCCACAGAATCAGAATGCAAGAATAACATTTCTAGTTTGATAGTAGACGTTGTTCAAAGCGGAAAAACTTTGAGAAGTAACTCATTAAAAACCCTCACAGACTCAAAAATTATGGATACAAGCGCTTGTATTTTGGCTAATAAAAAAGCGTTAAAGAATAAAAATGTGTTAAAAATAGTTAATTTACTTAAAAAATAGGCTTTTTATCGTGCAATGGAATAGAAAATACAATTATCCAACTTCAACTAGAGCACTTTTTAATGGAAAAAGACATTACCAGATTAATAATGAGAAACTTCCTTCAGTAACATCCATTCTTTCTGTTACTATGCCAGCAGAGAAACGAGAAAGCTTAAAACAATGGGAAAATAAAGTTGGCAAAGTCCAAGCTCAAATTACAAAACAAGAAGCTGGAAATAGAGGGACTTTGATGCATGAAATATTGGAAAAATATTTGAAAGGTAAGCTAAATCTTGACTTATTAGGTGATAATACTAGAGAAAAAATGATGGCCGACGAAATTATTGAAAACGGTTTAAAGAAAAAGCTTAATATTATATGGGGGTGTGAAGAAACATTATTTTTTCCTGGTAAATTTGCTGGTGCGGCCGATCTAATTGCGGGTGATTATGAGGGAAAAAGTTGCATAATTGATTTCAAGAATGCTTCAAAACCACGACAAGATCATTGGAATGAGGACTACTACCTTCAGCTTTCAGGTTATATTGCGGCCCATAATAAAGTTTATGGAACATCAATTAATCAAGGAATAATTTTACTATGCACAAAGGATAAATTTTTTCAAAGATTCATTGTTGAAGGCGATAGATTGAAAGAATATGAAAATAAATTTTTTCAAAGAGTAGAGCAATATTATTCCATAATAAATAGTAAAAAAAGTTATTGACATATAAATTTAGATATGATATAGTTATAATACTAAATAAAATTGTTACTAATTTAGATACGAGATATTTAGTCCTTTCTTTCTCAAAAATCTAAATAACACTTTTATTTAAAACGAGGGTACTAGTTTAGATCCTGAGTTGCTTTTCACTTTCAACTTTCTTTCTAAACTCTGATTTAAACTAGCTTTCGTAAAATTAATTGAAGTATAAATATGACACAATATGTAGTATGGGATATAGAAACTTGCCAAGCTGAAACTTCATGGTGTACTGTGCTTGAACTTGCAGCCATTTGGTTAGATGAAAACTTTAAAGAAAAAGAAAGATTTAAAGTAAGATGTAGAATTCCCCAAGATAGAGTTCCAAGCGCAACTGCATTATGTATCAATCGCACAAATTACGATTTATTAACAAAAACAAATCTAAGCCATTACCAAATGCTTAATGATATTCAAAAAAAATTTCTGGAATGGAAACCTTCAATTTTTCTTGCATATTCTGGTATAAATTTTGACTCAGAGGTACTACGTAAAGAATTTTTCAAATCATTAAAAAAACCATATCTGGAAAATACTGATGGAAACTCTAGGCACGACGCTTTAAACATTGTTCGTGCAGTTTTTGCCATTGATGAAAAAATCATAAAAAGCGAGCTTAATTCAAAAGGAAATATCTCGATGAAGTTAGAAAGTTTATCACGTCTAAATGGTTTTGATACAACTGGTGCCCACGACGCTATGATAGATACAGATTTGACAGTTAAATTGTTAAATTTAATTAAAAGTAAACAACCAGAACTTTGGGAAGAATATTTGAGAACTAGCAAAAAACAAGTAGCCGAAGATATTATTCGTAGAGAAAAAATAATCACAATACCTGAATATTTTTATGGTCGATCGAGAATGTATTGTTGTGCACCACTTCATCAAAATAGCTTTATACACCCTGTTTATATGTGGTCCCAGGTTTTTGATTTACGTGTAGACCCAGAGCCATTGTTTAAACTTACATATCAAGAATTAAAAAAAGAAATGATGAAGACACCAAAGTTTATCAGAACAGTACGTACCAATAAGGCGGCGATAGTTTTAGATGCAAGTTATGGCATGAAAGCAGATCCATACAATAAAATAGACCCAGCTATAATAAAAAAGAGAGCTGAGCTAGTTAAATCTAATGAAAAATTTGCAATAGATATTTGTAATATTTTAAAGGAAAAAGCAGAAGAAAAGAAAGATACTCAATCACAAGAAGACATAGAGCCAGAAGAATCACTTTACGCCGGAGGATTCGAAAAATTGAATAAAGATCAACATTTATTTGATGAATGGCACAAAGCAGACTGGAAAACTAAGTTTTCCATGTTGTCAAAGTTTCGTGACGATAGAAACATTATATTTGGACAACAAATATTATTTAATGAGGCTCCTGAAGTTTTGCCCAGTGAAATTTATAAAAAAATTAAAAAAAAAGTAGCTTCTAGAATTTTAAGTAGCAATAAAGAAAAATGGTTTACTATTTATGATTGCTATAAAGAAATAGATGATCTGAGAGTAAACGATGACAAAATGTTTTCGTTTGAATCTAAAGAAGAAAAATTAAGATTTTTAGATGGAATAAACAATTATGTTATGGATTTAGAAAAAAAATATATTGATGCATAAATATAATGATTAAAAAGATAAAAAAGTTATTTAAAAAAAACAAACAAACAAAAATAAAAAAAAATAAGTATGAAAACAACAAAAAAAACAAACCTGAGATAATTAATTTTATTAATAAGAGTAAAAAAAATAATAAAATTCAAACAGAAGAAATGGAAAAAAAAAAAATGGATTCTTTAGCTAAAGAATTAGTAGAAAATTATCTAAGAGCTTCACGAAAAAGCTTTTTAGATATTGGTTATTGCTTTTATCTTTTTCTTTTTAGACTTTTACAAAGAATGATATTTCAATTTAGTTATCCACTTTATAAACATTATTTAGATTCAACATCTAAAGAAATATTAGAAAATCATAAAGAATGGGTGCATGAATTTAAAGAATGGGATGAAGCAAGCAGTGAAACAAAACTTATCGGTGAAAAAAATAAAAATAAAAATGAAACATTGCATTAAAATTTCTTTTTTAAACATAAATTTAATTGATTGAAAATATGGTAAATGAATATAAGTACACACTAGAAGACTTGTCTGAAAAAACTCCTTTTTCTGCTACCTATTTGAGAAATTCCCTTTCCGAAAGTATTGATAAGAGTCACAGAAATCATGATTTAAGTTTAGAATTTATTAAATCATTAAATGAAGCAGGAATTTATTTTAAAAAAGTATCAAATTATTGGGCTGTGAGTTCAATAGACAACGTAAAATGTAAAAAACTGATTGATATACTATCAAAAAAAAAGGGATTTAATATCATCATTAATGAACAATATAAAATTTTAATTAAAAAAGTTTATAATGATTTTATTTTAAAAGGAGTTAAATTTTCACAATCAACTTTAATGGATAAGGTGAATGAATACAGAAAAGGACTATATATAATCCCACAAAAATCATTTAATAATAAATTAAATGAAATTTTATCACCAAACGAGTTAAAACATTTAACTCATGGCGATCTAGTTAATGCAGAAAAAAAAACAAAATTGAAATCAGATTTGTCTTATTTGCTTATAAAAAAAAATATTTCATTTCTAGAAATATCTAGAAAACTTGACTTAAATAAAAAAGAGTTGATTGAATTATTAAAAAAATTGGTAAAAAATATTTATAAACATAGAGGATCAGATAGAGTACAATTCTTATATTTAAAGATGTTTAGTTTAAATGAAATTGAGATTATGTCATCTAAGGCTAGAAAATTTGTAAACGAAGCAAATAAAACTTGAAAAAATGAGTAAAAATAAAGAAGCAAAAGAAACAAACAAATATAATTTGATAACTGTTGCGGAACCACCAAGCCAATATATTTCTGGAGATGAACTTTTAAGCTTACTTAAAAATTATAGTATTAAAGTAGACACATCAAATATCCCAAGATTTGCCTCAAATAATAGTATAAAGATGACAAGAGTTAAGCGAGTCGGCAGCGAAGGTAGCACACCAACTTTTTATCAAAAACCGACTAAAAATAAAATTGAAGAAATTATTCGCAATTTAAAAAATATTAATAATTCAAGTATAGGTAAAGAAATTCTTAAAAAAAAAAGAAAAGAAGTTTTAAGAATTTTTGATAATGCTAAAAATAATTCCATTAATTATACTGCAATTGCTATATTAGTTTCAAAAACTTTGAATGTTAATTGTAACAGAAAGTTTGTTGCAAAAATATTATCTGGAAAACCTAAATTTCAACTTGAAAAAAAATTATTTAAAAGGATTAAACTTTGAACGAATACTTACTTTGGTTAATAGGTTTATTAATTATTATCAATATAGTAATTAATTTATTAAAAAATAAAAACTCAAATCCAAATACATATGATCAAGAAACTCATAAACAATATAACGAAGAAATTAAAAAAAAGGTAGAAGATCAAGTTGAAAATTTAAGAACTGCTTTTACAAATAGTTTGAGCACAGTTAATACTACTGTGGGACAAAATAAAGGAATAATAGAATCTAGATCAGAAGAAATATTAGAAGCACATCGAAGATTAGTTGATAGCATAACAGGCAGCAAAAGATCTGGTATTGCAGGAGAACTTCTTTTAGAAAGTTTATTTAAATCTTCAGGACTTGTAGAAAATAAACAATGGCTGAAAAATCAATCAATTAAAAAAGATGGTACTACTTTGTCTGTAGAATATGGAATTAAACATCCCACAGGATTAGTTTTACCAATCGACGCACATTGGACAAAAGATTTATATGAACAGCTTTTAAAACTTAGAGAAGAAACTGCTTCAGTCGAAGTAGATAAAAAAAAAGAAGATTTATATAAAAAGATAATTAAAAGTTACAAAGATAAAGCAATAGAAGTTAATAAAAAATATATTGATAGTCCAATAAGTGCAGGTTTTGCATGTGTTTATGTGCCGAGCGAAAGTCTTTATTTAGAAATTAACACTCATATAAATGCTGATAAAGAACTTTTAATTTCTGAAATTCAAAGAGAATATAAAGTAACGTTTATGGGACCATCAACTTTCTCAGCATATTGTAATTCAATTCTACTAGGTTTTAATTCAATCGCAGTAGATCAAAAAGCAAAAAGTTTTTTGAAAAATTTAGCTTCACTTAATACACTTATTAAAAATCACTTTGCAATTACAGAGACTCATGAAAATAATATGAGAAGAGCTTTTGATAGCGCATCTTCTCTTTCTTCGACTGCAGAAAAAATAAAAAATAAAACGGAAAAAGTAGAACAAGAACTCCATGAAATTGATAGAAAAGATGAAAACTAAGTCAATTACTTAAAACGTTAATAAAGTAAAAATAAAAAAAATTAACTAATTTTACATATTGACTTTAAATTGAGGTTTTATAAATAGTTAGGTATGGCAACAATTAAATCCACTGACGAAAATTTTGATAATTTACTTAAAGAAAATAAATATCTGTTGTGTGACTTCTGGGCGTCATGGTGCTCACCCTGTTTATTAATTTCCCCACATCTTGAATCTTTGTCAGTGGAACTAAAAGATAAATGTGTAATTAGTAAACATAATATTGAAGAAGAGCCTAATGTCCCGGTTAGGTTTGGAGTCACTGGAATTCCAACCATGATTCTATTTAAAGATTCCAAGATTAAAAGTACTAAAATTGGAGCTACCACAAAATCAAATATAAAGTCGTGGCTTGAAGAGAACTTAGTTTAGATTTAAAACTTCTCCACAAAGATATAATGATCCAGCAACAATTCCTATACTGTCTTTATATTTAGAAATCGATTTAATACTTTCCTCAATACTGTTTGCTAAATAAATCTGTTTACCAAGTTTATTAATTTTATTTTTAAACTCTTCTTTAGTTATAGCACTTTCTTGATTAGGAATATCAATCAAAGTAATTGAATTTACTACTTCTATAAAACAGCCAACAAATCCTTCAACATCTTTATCTTTAAGCATACCACATATGAGGTGAGTTTCTTTTTTTTGTTGCTTTATCCAATTTGATATTGCTCTTGCGGCACCAAGATTGTGACCGCCATCAATTATTAACCTATTTTGACCAATTAACTCTTTTAATTTACCTGATTTTATTTCCTGGAGTCTTGCTTTGAGTTCAATTTTAGTAATACCTTTTTTTATATGATTATCTTTAACATTAAATATTTTTCTGGATGCTGCAATAGAAGTGCTAATATTTCCTAACTGATGATCACCTAAAAGATTTGGTTCTGGAAGCAATACTTCTCCCAACTCATCCTGATAATGAATAAAGCTATTTTCAGATTTTGATATATTAAAATCTCTTCCAAAAAAATATTTATTAGATGAATTATTAATTAAGGCTTTTTCTATTTTATTTCTAATTTCTTGATTTTCTTGCTTATTAACGAATATATTTGAATTTAATAATTTGGCTGTCTTTTCATGAATTACCCCGTCTATTGATTTGTCTTTGAGCCATTGGAGATGATCGATACCTATAAATCCTAAAAGGGTACAACTATTAGATTTAAACACAGAACTGGGATCAGCGGAGTGGAAAAGGCCACTTTCAATTATATTTACATTATCTTTAAAATTCTCAGCATATTTGTAAAATGCACATGTCAATATTTCAAATACTGTTGCCTCATCATCTCCTAAAGCTTTCTCTACATCATTTAATAAATCAATTAGATCATCCTCATTTATTTCTTGGTCATTAAAAACATATCGTTCTGTGTAAAATTGAAGATGTGGAGAGGAATATAAGTTACACTTGTAGCCAGCTTGATTTAAAATAGATTTCAGGCTGTATGCCATGCTTGCTTTAGAATTAGTCCCAACAACGTTTACTATATTCTTTAGTTTGTCTTGTGGGTTTCCAATCTTGTGAAGAAGCGAGTAACTTCTCCCTAACGAAAGGTCTATTTTTCGTTTATGATGCTTCTCTAGTCTTGTTAATAAGTTCTGAAGTTTCATTTGAATTTTCTGAATTTACCTCAGAATTTTTCTTTAGCAATATCTCAAGTAATTTCCCAACTTCATTTGATAAATCTTTTCTGTTTACTATGCGATCAATAAACCCATTTTTTAAAACCCATTCAGCTGTCTGAAAATCCGGACTCAGTTCCTCTTTAATTGTTGCTCTAATTACGGATTTTCCAGCAAAACATACTATGCTTCCAGGCTCAGCCAACGACACGTCGGACAACATTGCAAATGAACCAGTTATCCCACCAGCACAAGGGTCCACAAAAATAATTATATAAGGAAGCTTGTTTGCTTTTAACTGATTTACTGCAAGCGTTGTGCGCGCCATGCCGGCCAATGCTATAGGGCTCTCATATAATTTTTGTCCACCACCACTAGCAAAAAAACAAAATGGTGTAGAATTATTTATTGCATACTGCACTCCGAATATAAATGCTTCAGTTTCAGCTGCTCCAAAACTTCCACCTATAAAATCAAAATTTACAGCCCCAGCAGTTATTTCAATTCCATTAATTTTACCTTTGGCAATCATTACAGCGCAATCTTGTCCAGTTTTTTTTCTAGCTGCTAATATTTTATCTTTGTAGGACTCGAAGTTCAAAGGATCCTCTGATGGCATAGGAGTTTTAAGAATTTCGTATCTATTTTGTCCAAAAAATATATCAAATCTTTGTATGCAGCTGATTCTAAAATTTTTTCCACAGTATTTGCATACCCATAAATTTTCTTCTAACTCTTTTCTGTTGATGGGTCCTTTACAACAGCTTACCCAATCTGAATTTTCTATATCATCTTTTGTTGGTCGTTTTTTGAAAATTTTTCTAATTTTTTCACCAAGTCGAAAAGTTTTTTTCAGCCAATTCATAATTTATTTTGTTAATTTTTTTAAATAAGATCCTATAAATGTGGCTAAATTTCTACCATATTTTCCATTTTCAGTACCTTCTTTAATTTTATTTACAATAGCTGACCCAACTATTGTAGCATCTGCATACTTTGAAACGTCTTTTATTTGTTTAGATGTTTTAATTCCAAAACCAACACCAATTGGTATATCTTTAGAATATTTTCTAACAATTTTAACAAGTTTTCTTACATTTTGTATATTTACATTTTTTGAACCTGTAAGACCATAATAACTTGTTATGTATATCCACGAATTCTTACAATTTTTTATACTAGATTGTATAAATTTTTCACTATTAGTTGGAGATATAATTTTAATATATCCAATATTTTTTTTTGTAAGACCATTAATTATAAATTTTTCTTCTGGAGAATTCAGGCTAGCATCAACAATTATCACTCCTGCAATACCAGTTTTTTGACAGCTCTTTATGAATTTTTTAATTCCATAAACTATAATTGGATTTAAGTATGTCATTAAAACAAATGGTGTATCAGTTTTTGTTTCTTTTTTAACTTCACTGATAAGTTTAAATGTTTTACTCATATTCATTCCTGATTTTATTGCTCTGTCATTTGCTTCCATAATAATCGGTGAATCAGATGTACTAGTATTGAAACTCACACCTGCTTCAATTACCTGACAGTACTTTGTCATTTCTTTCATAATTTCTTTTGAAGACTTATAATTAGGATCGCCACTAGTAACAAAACCAATAAATGATGATTTTTTATTTTTTTTTCTTTCTTTAAATAATTTATTTAATTCACTCATTTTTGTTTTTTCATGAAGTCCATCATTTGAGCAACGTTTGGCTCTCCAGATCCACATAGATGTATTAAATGATTTTCCCTAGGATTTTTTCTTTTTCTTATTTCTTTAATTGCCGCGAAAATAACATAACATGCCTCAATTGCACAAATTAATCCATGCTTACGTGCCATCATCATAAAAGTTTTTTTTGCTTGAAGGTCTGTTGTAGTTAAAAATTTTACTCTCCCAATTGAATGCATATACGCTACCTCAGGTCCGATCGAACTAAAATCCAAACCTGATGCAGCCGTAAAACTTTCAGCTACATTTTCACCGTTTAACAAAACTTTTGATTGCATACCGAGTAAAATTCCCATTTTTCCACCACCCCCAATTGTAGAACCATGCCTTCCTGTTTTGATTCCGTCTCCAGCACTTTCTACTGCATACAGATCTGGTTTTTTAGATTTATAATACGGATAAGCTATTGCAGAAAAATTAGAACCACCACCACATACTGCAAATAGTGTAGAAGGATCTTTTCCAACCAAATTTTTAAATTGTTTTTTTGTTATTCTTCCAATAACACTCGCAAAAGTTCTTACCATGAGAGGATACGGCATCGGCCCTGCGACTGACCCCACAACGTACATTGAGTCAGGTTCACTTTGGAAAGCTCGAAGTGCCGCTGCCATAGCTGGCAACAAACTTTTAGTTGAATCATGAACTTCTATTATTCTTGCACCATGAAGAGCAGAAATATCTTTATTGATTGCTAATTTTTTTGCATCATTCGCTCCGACATATATATCTAATTTTAATCCAAGTGATGCACATGCTGATGCAACAGCGCGTCCATTTTGGAAAGCACCAGTTTCCGTTAGAATTTTTTTGAATCCTAGATACTTTGCTAATTTACAGCAAGCGTAAGCAGAAATAGGTTTGTGGCTATGATTTGTGTGAAGATCTGTTCTTTTAAGATAGATTTTGCCAATCTTTTTTTCACCTCCAGCTAGTTCTGTTAGCGTTTTACTAAAGTGTATAGGAGTTTGAACACCAATAAATGTATTTAAATCTTCCTCTAGTTCTTTAAGAAATTTTTTATCCTTCATTGCTTTGAAGAAACCATCTTCAACTCTTTTTAGGTTTGGAACAAGCAAGCTTGAAATATATTGTCCACCAAATTTTTCACCAGTTTTTTTATTTGTCCAATAACCAAATTTATCAGGTGGGTTTATTTCTTTAAAAGGAGGTATTTTCATTTATCTGTTTTAACTTATACATAAAATTTTTTATTTTTGTGTGATCTTTTATACCTAATTTAGACTCAAGTTTAGAGGATAAATCACAAAACTTAACTCCTAATTTTGCTATACTTTCAATATTGTCCTCAGATATTGATCCTGCAAGACCAAAATTTTTTCCTTTAGGAAGTTTATGTATTAAATTGGCAGGAAACTCAATTGATCTTTCCATACTAGGTGTATCATGTAATATATAATCTGCATCGCTATATTTTTTGTATAATGAAATATCTATTTCATTTTTAACTTGGACTGTTTTTATTACTTTTAATTTAGAGCGTTTTTTTATTTCTTTAATTCTTTCATTCGTTTCTGACCCGTGTAATTGTATACACTGAATGTTTTTTAAATTAATCTGATCTATCATATCATTATTTGCATTAACAGTTACAGCAGTGAATAAAGAATTTTTTCTATTATAATTTTCTAGTACATCTAAATCAGAAATTTTAATATTTCTTGGAGATTTTTCATAGAAAATAAATCCAAGAAAATTTACTTTTAAATCTAAACATACTTGGACATCTCTAGATGGATTAAGACCACAGCATTTAACAATCATTTTTTTAATTTAAAGATTGAATTAATTTTTTCAAATTATTTTTAATATTACCTTTTTTTGTAATAATACGACCACAGACTAGCCAATCAGATTTAATTTTGCTTGGGTGCATTGTTCTTTTTTGGTCTTGTTTATTTTTGCCAAACCTAACTCCAGGTGTAATAATTTCTTTTTTAAAAAATTTTCTAACATACTTTACTTCATTAGGACTACATACTATAGCATCCAATTTTGCTTTTTGTGCTAATTTGCTTTGATGGATTATTAAATTTTTAACAGACTTGCTGTATCCAATTTCTTTAAGGTTTTTATTATCTAAAGAAGTTAAAGTGCTAACACCAACAATACGTACTTTGCCAGAAACTTTTTTAACTTCTCTTAATGCTTCTAATCCAGAACTTATATGAACAGTTAGGTAATTAATTTTTAGATCTTTTAAAGAATTAATTGCTGATTTCATTGTATTTGGAATATCTTTTGCTTTGATATCAATGAAAGTAATCTTATTTTTTAACTTTGAAATAAAATTTCTTCCATTTTTACTTAGAATGAATTCTAATCCAAATTTATATCCAATCTTTATTCTATTTGTCTGAGTTTCTTTAATTATTTTTTTTGCTTTAGAGATTTTATTAGTATCTACTGCAATAAAAATTTTTTTACTTTTCATTTATTTTGTCAAAAATTTCTTTAGCCATTTTATATCTTATTACTCTTTTTTTTTTCACCATAATTTTTTCCCCAGTTCGTGGATTTCTTCCAACTTTTTCTTTCTGGACTTTGACACTGAAACGTCCAAGTGAACGGATTTCAACTGCTTCTCCTCTTTTTAAAGAGTTTTTTATTTCTTCTACAAAAATTTCAAATATTTTATTTAGGTGTTTTTTTTGGAAATTAGGCCAATTATCTCTGAATTGTTTTAATAAATCTGATTTTACTAGTCCCAACTTTATTTATTTTTTTTTATTTTTTTCTAATTTTTTATCAAGTAAACTGAAAGGCAAGTTCTTTCCACTTAATAAACCTTTTTCTCCATACTTCTCCAAAGCTTCAGCTTTTTGAATTTCTTCTAAAAGTTTGATTGAAAGTTGACATTTTCGAGTCTCGAAATTTAATTCTTCTATAGCACAATCAATTTCCTCATTTCCTGTAAAACGTTGAGGCCTTTGGGACTCTGGATCTAAAGAAATTTTCTGTTTTTTAATAGAGAATTCGAGACCTTCACATCCAATTATTTTAACGTAGAGAAATTTATTATCAGATTTAATTACTTTGACTGTTACAATCGACTTCACCCCCAAATTTCTTTTTTTAAAGAATTCGAACGGGTCCTCTTCGTTTGCTTGCCGAATTCCTGTTCTTACCTTTTGTTGATTTTTATCAATTGAGAGAATTTTTACCTTAACTTTGTCACCTTTTTTCATTTTTTTTAAATTTTCCTCAGGTTTTCCAAAAAATGAGATGTCATTACAATGGCAAAAAGTTTGAATATCTAACCCATCTAAAGTAATGAAGCAGGCATATTCATTTGTATTGCTTATTACACCAGAAGCAACACTTCCCACTTCGGGAAGCATATCGTACGGATTTTTGATGCACCTTTTATACGAGATAAGTATACGTCTCTTTTCTTTAGACACCTCAAATATCGAGCACATTACAGTTTGTCCTACTTTAAAAAGTTTATTTAAATTTGGATTTTTTTGAGTGTGCGAAACTTCTGATTGATGACAGAGGCTAACTAAACCAGGAATTCCCACGGCTTCCGCAAAAAAACCATATTCTTTAATTTTCATTATCTTAAATGGCAAAGGTTTATTTAATTCAAGATTAGAAACTTTTTCGTAAGGGTCAGGCATCATTTTTCGCAAGCTCATACCCAATTGGCCTTTAGTCATGTCTTGAGATATTACCATAAGATCCATTGTGTCGCCTATGCTTACTAGCTCTGCAGGATCATTCACATGAGCATGACTGAGCTCGCTCTGGTGGACCAATACGTCAATTTCTCCTGCAACATCAAAAAAAACACCAAATTTTGAAATTGATTTTGCCACACATCCTTTTATTATTGTACCAACAGGATATTTAGATAAAATTTTTGCACGACTTTCTTGTTTACCACTTTCAAGTATTTCACGTCTTGAGACGGCTACATTGCCCCTTGCAAGGTCACACTTCAAAATCGCAAATTTTTGCTCTACATTCATTAAATTTGCAACTTGAGCATCTTTTAATGGTCGCACATCCAATTGTGAACCTGGAAGAAAACAAAGCATTCCACTTTCTATATGAGATACAATATAACCTCCCTTAATTTTTTGCTTTATGGCTCCGATTAGAGGCTCTTTCTTATTATATAATTCTACAATTTTATTCCATCCTCTTAATTTAGAGGCCTTAGTTGCGCTTACTACGCAATTTAAAAATCTATCTTCTATTTTTTCTAAAAGTACAGGAATAATTGAACCTTCTTTTACTTTGTCATCAAGTCCTAAACTTTTTATTTCTGACAAATCTAAAACGGGATCCTGCTTAAGTCCCTCTATGCTTAGAGTTAAAAATTTGCTACCTATTTTAATGACTTTTGCATCATAAATCTTTCCTTCTTCTAGTTTCTTTGTTTTTGATAATTGAGTGTTTAGTAATGTTTCAAATTCTTTTGTAGCTTTATTATTTAAGTCTTTATAAATTTCCATTAGCTTTTTAATTTCCTATCCATAATTGCTTTGATTTTTTCAAAGCATCGTTTTCTACTAAGTTTAGTTGTATTAATCAATATTGAATCTTTTGTTTTTTTTAGTGGACCATGCTTTCTTTGGCGGTCAGATTTGTCCCTATTTTTAAGGCTTTTTAGAACCTCTCTAAAAGAAATTTTTTTATTAAGGCTTTTATATTCCCTAAATCTTCTTTTAGCACGTGTTTCAAGGCTAGCCGTTATAAAAAATTTGAACATTGCATCCCTGACCTGCACTGAAATAATGTCTCTTCCATCAAGCACAGAACCAGCATATTTTGTAGGAGGAGAATAAGCACATTTTTGCTGAAACCTATGCACAATATTTCTAATTTTTTTATCTTTCGCAACAATTGATGCTGAAGTCGCAACTTTGTCGGACAATAAATTTTTATTATTTAAATCTTTAATTTTTAAAATTTTGATTTTTTTTTTAATTAAAGAATAGCTAAATTTTTTTGGATATTTTATTTTTAACTTACCAATAATTCTATAAATTCGACCAGTATCTAGGTGAAAAAGATTATAATGTCTTGCAATTAGTTTTGCTTGAGTTCCTGCGCCGGCTGCCGCCGGTGAGTCGATAGCAACAGTTATAATATTATTTCTTTTTTTCATTTTATTTTTGCTCCAATTTTTTTCATTAACTTTAAAAATGATGGAAATGATGTTTTGATCGAGTCACTGTCATTTATTTTAAAAATTGCACTACCTTTAAATGTAAGGCCAGCTACACAGGCCATCATAAATATTCTATGGTCTTTCATAAAATTCCTAACTACTATATTTTTATTAATATTTAAACTTGGATTGCCATAAATTTTTAAACTATCTTTTTTTTCAATAACTTTTATACCGATTTGTTTTAAAAAATTTGCACATACTTTAAGTCTATTGCTTTCTTTGTGAGCAAGTTCGCTTATGCCTCTAAAATAAGATATTTTTGATGATTTACAAACTAGTAGAAAAATCAATGGAAACTCATCTATAACTTTACTATTGATTGAAGGGTCTGGAGTTATTGCTTTAAATTTTTTTGAGCTTTTAACATATATATCTGCAACATCTTCTCCATTATTTATTTTTTTATTTTTTATTTTTATTGAATTGGGACAAATTTTTTTAGCTAGATCTATTATTCCTGTCCTAGTTTTATTTACATTTACATTTTTTATAATAATGCTTGAATTTTTTGATAGCAAAGTTAAACAAATAAAAAATGATGCACTTGAGATATCTCCAGGTATTTCCTGAACGAATCCATTGTGTTGGTAACCTCCTTTAATTTCAATAAAATCATAAATTCCTTTTTTTTTTATTTTGATTGGTATTTTAAGGTATTTAAATAATTTTTCTGTATGATCGCGACTATTTTTAGCAATTATATTTGATATTGAATTTTTTGGAGTATTTAATGCACAAAGACAACATAATGTTTTTATTTGAGCAGACCCATTAATTTCTTTATATTGAATAGGTCTTAAATAATCTGTTCCAATTATTTCAATTGGTAATTTATTATTCTTTGATTTAACATTCACACCCATAAGATTTAATGGTTCTATAATTCTTACAGGTCGTTGTGACAGACTATGGTCTCCTTTTAAAACAACAGAATTTTTTGATTTACAAACTAGACCTCCAATTAGTCTCATTAGAGTTCCAGAGTTTTGACAATTTATTACTGTTTTGTTTTTAAATGCAAAACCTCTTAAACCTTGGCCAATTACTTCAACATATTTTT
>CETH01003422.1_pt1 | contig 30678 bp, 24 predicted proteins | sample 361461 | NCBI WGS metagenome assembly CETH01 (sample SAMEA2622695, study PRJEB7988) | marine metagenome | isolation source: saline water (ENVO:00002010), including
GATCATTTCCCCTCGATATAGTGGCACTTTTTTAGATTGTACTTTTGGTGAAGGCGGTTATTCAGAAAAAATTTTAGAAAATAGTAAAAATAAAATTATCGCATTTGACAGAGATGTAAATGCAATCAAGTTATCAGATAAATTTAAAAAATATTATAAAAATAGATTCGAATTTTATAATAAAAAATTTAGTAGTATCAATAATTTAGAATCACAAAATATTAAAGCAATTATTTTTGATCTAGGATACTCAACTAGCCAAATTTTCGAAAAAGAAAAAGGATTATCTTTTAAATTTGAAGGAAAACTTAATATGAAAATGGGAATTAATTCATTTTCAGCGCACGATGTAGTTAATAAATTAGATAAAGAGGAGCTTGCAAAAATATTTAAATTTTATGGTGATGATAAAGATGCACGTAAAGTTGCTAATGCAATAATTAAAAAAAGAAATAATGGTTTTCTTTCAACAAAAGATCTGGTCGAATTAATTAATAAAGTAAAAAAAAATTATAATTTGAAAAAAAATAAATCAACAAAAATTTTTCAATCTTTGAGAATTTTTGTCAATCAAGAAATTAGTGAGTTGATTTATGGCCTGATTAATGCTTACAAATTGTTGCCGATTGATGGTTATATTGTGGTTATTACATTCCATTCTTTAGAGGATAAGATAGTAAAATTTTTCTTTAAAAATTATTCACAAGAAAAAGGAATTTCAAGGTACTTGCCAAATTTAAAAAATACAAACCAAATTTTTCAATTAATAAATAAAAAAGCTATTGTGCCCTCTGATAAAGAAGTAAAAATAAATAAATCCTCAAGATCTGCCAAATTAAGATACGTAAAAAAAATAAAAGATGGAGCAAATTTTGAAGAATTTATTTTAAAGTTTCAAAATTTATTAGATATTGAAAAGATTGGAAAAAAATTATGCTAAGAAAAATATTTATTATAATTATCTTATTATTAATAATTTCAACGACTTATATTAAAAATTATACAAAAAAATTAGATGAAAAAATATTTGAAGTAAAAGAAAATATTAATTATTTAATTAGTATAAAAGAACTAGTTCAACTAGAGAATGATTATCTTAGTTCTCCTTCAAAATTATTAGACTTTTATAATATATATTTTGATAATGAGCTTAATTACACATTAAGAAAAAACATCGAAATAATTAACGATATTAACCAGATAAATTTTGAAAAAATGAATAAAAATGAACAGTGAAAATAACATTTTTAACTCTGAAAATGATTTTGATAAACTTAGTAATAAATATGGAAAAAATAGATTAAATATTTCTTTTAATAGGGTAGCATTTATTTTTTTTATTTTCTTATTAGTTTTATTTATTTTCTTTTTAAAGGCATTATATTTAACCGGAAAAAAGCTTCCAGAAACTAATATTATCGGTTTAAAAAAAGAAATTAGGAGTAATATATTAGATAGAAACAATAATATATTAGCTAAAACTATAATTACTAGAAATATTGGAATTAACCCTAATTTAGTTATAGATAAACAAAAATTACTTTTAAATCTTAAAATACTATTTCCAAATAAAAACTACAACGACATAAAAAAAAAGCTCGAAGGCAAAAAGTTTTTTTATTTTGCTGAAGAGCTTAATCCAGAAAATTATGATAAATTGATTATGTTAGGAGATAAATCTTTGATTCCTGAAAATAGAATTACAAGGATTTATCCTCAGAAAAATCTATTTAGCCACATTATTGGACAAATTGATAATGATAATAATGGAGTATCTGGAATAGAAAAAAGTTTTGATAAAAATCTGAAAGAAAAAAATAAAGATTTAATTCTTACCGTTGATGTTAATTTACAATATTTAATTCGAGAAGAGCTTATTAAATTTCAAGAAATTTTTAGAACTATCGGATCAGCAGCGATTTTAATGAATTCAAATAATGGTGAAATTTTATCACTTATTTCTCTTCCAGATTACGATCTTAATAAAAGATATTTTTTTAAAGATAGAAATTTAATTAATAGAGCTACAAAAGGTGTTTATGAATTAGGCTCGGTTTTTAAAACTTTTACTTATGCCGCAGGCTTAAAAGAAGGCATTATTGAGCCAGATACAGAATTTAAAAATTTAGATAAAAAAATATACTGTAGTAAATTTCCAATTGGAGAATATGATGAAAAAATACCAACAGATTTGACAGCAGAACAAATTCTAATTAGATCTGGCAATATTGGCTCTGTCAGAATTGCACAGAGAGTAGGTGAAGAAAAATTCAAATTATTTTTAAATGATTTAGGTCTACTTAATACATTAGATTTTGATATTGAGGAGATTGGTAGTCCTTTAAAATTTAAATGGGGAAAATGCAAATTAGCTACAGTCGCATACGGGCATGGTATTACAACAACACCATTACAATTAGCAAAAGGTTATTCAATAATTTCTAATGGTGGGTATGATGTAAAACCTACTTTAATTTTTAATCAAAAAAAAAGAGATATAAAATACAATCAAATTATTTCTGAAGATATTTCGAAAGAAATCAACATAGCTTTGAGAAAGATTGTATCAACAAAAGAAGGCACAGCAAGTTTTGCAAATATTAATGGTTATGAAATTGCAGGTAAAACTGGAACTGCTCAAAAATCGGTCAACGGAGTATATTCAAATAACAAAATAAACACTTTTGCTTCTGTATTTCCAGCTTCAGATCCGGAATATGTTTTAATTGTAATGTTAGATGAGCCTAAACCAAATAAAGATTATATTTATGAATATAAAGATGGCTCAGAATGGAAAATAAAAGGAACACAGTTTAATACAGCAGGATGGACAGCTGTAGAGGTTACTGGAAAAATAATTGAAAAAATAGGTCCTATTTTAGCCACAAAATACTAAGAATTTAAATTAATGTTATTAGGTAAAGTAATAAAAAATATAAAAAATAAATATAAATCTATAGAATTTAATAATATTAGATTTAATAGCAAAGAATGTAAATTTAATGACATTTTTTTTGCTTTAAGTGGAAAAAATTTAAATGGTAATAATTATATAAATGATGCAATAAATAATGGAGCTAAAATCATTATTTCAAATTCAAATTTTGAAGGATTCAATAATAATAAAATTTTATTTATAAAAAATAAAAATCCTAGAAAATTGTTATCAGAAGCTGCAAAAAATTTTTATTCTAAAAAACCAAAAAATATAATTGCAGTAACAGGTACAAATGGCAAGACCTCAATAGCGAATTTTTACTATCAAATACTTACATTGAATAATAAGAAAGCTGCAGTAATCGGGACACTAGGAGTTTTATCAAAAAAACTCAAATTAAAAACCAAAAATACATCACTAGACTCAGTCAATATTCATAAAATTTTAAATAAACTTAAGAGACAAAATATTGAAAACGTCATATTGGAAGCATCTAGTCACGGATTAAAGCAACACCGCTTAAATAATATTAATTTTGATACAGCATTGTTCACTAACCTATCAAGGGATCATTTAGATTATCATAAAACATTTAAAGATTATTTAAATTCAAAACTTATACTTTTCAATAAATTGTTAAAAAAAAAAGGTAATATTATTTTTGATGAAAGTACTATCTATTCAGATAAACTTAATAATATTTCAAGAAAAAGAAAGTTAAAAAAATACAAGCTGGGTTTTAATAATTCTTTTGCTAAAATTTTAAATATCCAAAAAATTAATGATCATCAAAAAGTTGATTTTGTAATCAATAATAAAAAATACTCTTTCAAAACATCATTGATTGGTAAAATCCAAATCAAAAATTTAATTTTTGCAATTATTGCTGCATATTTATCAAAAATAAGAATAAATAATATTATTAATTCTATTAACAAAATTAAGCCTATAAATGGTAGATTAGAAAAAATTGGAAAACTAAATAACAATGCAAATGTTATCCTTGATTACGCCCATACTCCAGATGCTTTAAAGACTGTAATATTAAATATAAGAGAAGATTTTCCTTTGAGTAAAATTTCTCTAGTATTTGGTTGTGGTGGAAATAGAGATAAAGAAAAAAGGACAATTATGGGAACAGTAGCTAGTAAATATTGTGATAATATTTATTTAACTGATGATAACCCAAGATTTGAAAACCCAAAATTAATTAGAGATCAGATAAAAAAAGGGATAAAAAATAAAAACTTTTTTGAAATACCATCAAGAGCTAAAGCTATTTTTTCATCTATACAGAAATTAAAATCGGGTGATATTTTAATTATAGCAGGAAAGGGACATGAAAAATATCAAGAATACAAAAAAAGAAAAACATTTTCCGATAAATCAGAAATTCTAAAAGCTATAAACAAGAAGAATTTAACCTTATCAAAATCAATCAAGACGAATATATTAATAGATAATCTAAAAAAAAAAATTATTAATAAAAATATAAAAATTAATTTTGCATCAATCAATTCAAAAAAAATAAGTAAAAATTCAATTTTTATAGGCGTTAAAGGTAAGAATTTTGATGGAAACAATTACGCAAAAAACGCAATTAAAAATGGAGCTATTTTTGCTATTTCAAACAAAAAAAATAAAAATTCAAAAATAATTTTTAAAAAAAATCCCTTATATCAATTTAATAAAATCACTTCATTATATAGAAAATCTTTAAATGCAAATAATATCGCAATTACTGGATCTGCTGGAAAAACTTCAGTAAAAGAACTGGTTGGTTATTGTTTAAAAAAAATAGCAAGCACATATTTTTCAAAAAACTCATTTAATAATAAGTACGGAGTTCCATTAAGTATATTTAATACTCCACAATCAGCAAAATTTGTTGTTCTGGAAGTAGGAATGGATAAAAAGGGAGAAATTGATTATTTAACTAAAATTATTAGACCTAATCTGGGATTAATTACAAATATATCTTATGCTCATATAGAAAATTTTAAAAATTTAAATCAAATTGCAAAAGCCAAAAGTGAAATTATCGAAAATATAATTCCTGGAGGAACAATGGTTTTAAATATGGATGATAAGTATTACAGATTTATGTTTATGAAAGCAAAAAAATGTAAACTAAAGATTATCAGCTATAGTAAAAGTGATCAAAATGCTGATGTTGTTTTTTTAAGTCAGAAAACAAACAACAAAAACTATGAAATTAATCTTAAAATTTTCAATAAAAAAAAATCTTTTTTAGTCTCAAGAAATTTATCTAATTATAAAGAAAATATATTGTCCACAATAAGTATTATAGTTAATTATTTTGATATTCAAAAATTAAATAAAAATTTATTTTTAGGATTTAATATTCCTAAAAGTAGAGGTTCAAAACTTCATTACAAAAAATATTATAAAAATTTAACTATAATTGATGAAAGTTATAATTCTAATCCACTTTCATTTAAATTTGCGTTGGAAAATTTTGATGCAACCTATAAAAAAAAAAATAATAAATTTGTTTTAATAGGAAATATGTTAGAACTTGGAAAATATGCAAAAAGCCTACATATCAAAATTGCTAAGTACGTAAATAAATCTAAAATTAACAAAGTTTATGTTTATGGCCAACTAGCTAGACATACATTTAACAAATTAAAACCACAAATAAGAGGTAAAATATTAAATAATAATATGGATGTTATAAATTTAATAAATAAAGAATTACCAAACAACAGCTTTTTAATGGTAAAAGGATCTAATTCAACAGGACTAAATAATATAATTAAAAATTTATAAATAAAATGCTTTATAATATACTTACGACATATTCTGATAATTACTCTTTTTTAAATTTTTTTAACTTTTTAACAGTAAGAACAGGTCTGGCAGTCATTACTGCTATGATAATAGTTTTTTTAATTGGTGATAAATTTATTAATTATTTTTCAACAAAAAATATTACAAATCCAATTCGTTCAGATGGGCCTGAGAATCATCTTATTAAAAAAATAGGTACACCTACTATGGGTGGAGTATTAATTTTGATTGGTTTGTTCACTGGTGTTTTCTTATGGGCAGACTTGTATAATCCATATAATTGGTTATTAATATTTATTACTCTTTCATTTGGGACTTTAGGTGCACTTGATGACTACAAAAAAATAAAAAATAATAATTCAAAAGGTATTTCTTCAAAATTCAAATTAATAACTCAAGTGCTTATTGGATTATTTTCGTTAATAATTTTATATTATTTTGTTGAGTCTGATATAACCACTAATCTATATTTTCCTTTTTTTAAAAATCTCGTTATAAATCTTGGTTGGTTTTTCATACCATTTTATTTATTTGTTATTGTTGGTTCATCAAATGCGGTTAATTTGACCGATGGTCTCGATGGCTTAGCTACAGTACCTGTAATTTTAGTCGCAGGTTGCTTTGCTTTTATTAGTTATGTTTCAGGAAATATAATTTTTTCACAATATTTATTAATACCTTACATTGAAGGAGTAGGAGAAGTTGCAGTTTTTTGTGGTGCTATAATAGGAGCATCAATCGGTTTTCTTTGGTTTAATGCACCTCCAGCAAAAATATTTATGGGTGACACTGGTTCATTAGCATTAGGAGGATCTCTAGGCGCTGTTGGGGTTGTCACAAAACATGAAATTGTTCTTGCGATAACAGGTGGCTTGTTTGTTCTTGAGGCTGTATCGGTTATTGTTCAAGTTATATCTTTCAAATTAACGGGAAAAAGAATTTTTATGATGGCCCCTATACATCACCATTTTGAAAAAAAAGGCTGGCCCGAGTCTACTGTGGTTATAAGATTTTGGATTATATCATTGATTTTAGCCATGATTGGACTCGCTACATTAAAACTAAGATAGATGCTTGGTAAAGAAACTTTTATCCATAAAAAAATATTAATATATGGTCTAGGTATATCTGGAAAGTCATGTTTAAAATTTCTATTTAAAAAAAATAACGTTATCGTTTTTGACGACAATAGCACACTTAAAAATATTCAAAATAAAAGTTTCTTTTTAAGTAAGGAAAAAATATCAAAAATAAATTTTGACTTTATAGTAATAAGTCCAGGAATTGATTTAAAAAAATGCAAACTAAAAAATTTTTTGTTAAAAAACAAAAAAAAAATTATTACTGAATTTGATATTTTTTATTTAATGTTTTCAAAAAATAAAAAAATAGCAATTACTGGAACAAATGGTAAATCAACTACTTGTCAGATGTTATATGAAATTTTCAAATTTAACAATTTTGATGTAAGGTTAGTAGGAAATATTGGAAACCCACCTCTGTTAGAAAAAAAAATAAAAAAACATACGATCTTTATTATTGAAGTGTCTTCTTATCAAATACAATATAGTAAATATTTTAAATCAGACCATGCAGCGATTCTTAACTTAAATCCTGATCATTTAGAAAGACATGGGAATATAAACGATTATGCCAAAATAAAACTTAAACTTATTTATAATCAAGATAAAAATAAAGAATCATATATAGAAAAAAAAAACCCTTTTATTATTAAAAATATTTTAACAAAAAAAATAAAATCTAACGTAAATAAACTCAGCTATTCAAAAGAAATTTTTTTTAAAGACAGAATTAAAAATTTTTATCTTCTTGATAAAAATAATCTTAATAATATTCACTTTATTTATTCAATATGTAGAAAATTTCGAATCTCAAATAAAAAAATATTTCAACCATTAAATCGATTTAAAGGCTTAAAATTTAGAAAACAAATAATTTATAATAGAAATAATTTAAAAATAATAAATGATTCTAAGTCAACTAGTTTTTCTGCAACGATAGGACTTTTATCTAGTTATAAAAATATATATTGGATAGTTGGAGGGAAATTTAAAAAAGGTGATAAGTTTAATTTACATAGAAAATATTATAAAAATATATTTGCGTATATAACCGGTCTAAATAAAAATTATTTTATAAGGCAATTTAAAAATAAAATAAGATGTAAATACATAAAAAATTTGAAAAATTTAATACTCAATATTAAAGAAGATATTAAATATGATTCAAATTCAAAAATAATTTTGTTTAGTCCATCAGCAGCTTCATTTGATCAATTTAAAAATTTTGAAGAAAGAGGAGAATATTTTAATAAACTTGTAAGAAAATATATTTTAAAAAGTTAAACATGATTAAAAAAAATATTTATGATAATTATTATTCATGGTGGAAAAATATTGATAAGACTATATTATTTTTCATAGTATCTTTTTTTGTAGCAGGACTATTTTTTTCTTTAGCCTCAACTTCACTTGTTGCCTCAGATAGGTTAAATACAAATTCATACTTTTTTTTTGCAAAGCACCTTGTATTTATTCTTTTAGGTTTATTAACAATGTTTATATTTTCATTAGTTAGAGAAAATTTATTAATAAAAATTTCCATCGCTCTTTTTTTTTTATCTTTTATATTATTATTATTGGTCCCGTTTATTGGTGCAGAGGTTAAGGGATCAAAAAGATGGTTAGATATTCTATTTTTACCAAGATTCCAACCGGTAGAACTTATAAAGCCATTCTATGTTGTAATTCTGGCTTTTTTACTTAATTATAAAAAATATAATTTATATTTTAAATATTTACTTACACTATTATTAATTATTCCAATTGTCTTACTTCTAATTTCACAACCAGATATTGGTCAAACTATATTGATTGTGCTTACGTGGTTAGCTTTAATTTTTGTATCAGGAGTTAATTTATTTATATTCTTTGGATTATTTGGATTTTTTATTTTAATATTATTTTATTTAATTTTTTTTGTTGGAAAATTTTATTATATAAAAATTAGAATTGCCTCTTTTTTCGATAGTTCTTCAAATAATTATTCACAAGCTGAAAAGGCTTCTGAAGCAATAATTGATGGTGGTTTTTTCGGAAAAGGAATTGGAGAAGGTACATTAAATTCAAAAATTCCTGAGGCTCATACCGATTTTATCATTTCAGTAATCTCAGAGGAATTTGGAATCATAATTATACTTTTAATAATGCTAGGATTTATCTCATTTGCATATAACGTATTTAAAAAAATTAGAGATACACATGATAATATATTTAAAATGATTCTTATCGGATTAATATCTCTATTGATGATGCAAGCTTTTGTACATGTTGGAGTTAATTTACAGGTTCTGCCAACTACAGGTATGACTCTTCCATATCTAAGTTACGGTGGATCATCAATAATTAGTATTTCAATTATTTCCGGAATTATTTTAAATCTAACTAAAAGAAGAGTTTATTAATTGAAAAAAATTTTAATATCAACAGGTGGCTCAGGAGGACATGTTATTCCTGCATTAAATTTATATAGTCACTTTAAAAAAAAATTTAATGTAAAAATTTATACAGACAGAAGAGGAGCCAAATATTTTCCTAAAGAAATTAACAAAACTATATTTGATGTTAAACAAATTTCAGAAAAAATCTATTATTTACCATTAAAAATTATTTTTCTTTTTTTTGCATTTGTTAAATCAATAATTCATTTAAAAAATAATAAATTTGATATAATTATCAGTACTGGCGGCTATATGTCATTATCATTAGTTTTAGCTGCTAAAATCTATAATATTAATGTTTTTTTATTTGAACCTAATTCTATAATTGGTAGATCAAATAAATTTTTACTAAATTTTTCAAATAAAATATTCTGTTATGACAAAAATCTAAAAGGTGTTAAAAAAAAATTTACAAATAAAATCATCGAGATAGCCCCAGTCTTAAATAAATGTTTTTATGCTGTGAATAATCTCACCGAAAATAAACGAGAAAGATTAAAAATACTTATCATTGGCGGAAGTCAATCATCGTTATTTTTTACAAAAAATTTAAAAAATGAAATTATAAAAATCGGTTCACAATATAAATTAGAGATAACGCAACAGCTATCACGTGGTTTTGATATTAAAAATTATAAAAAAGAATATGATATAAATAATATTAAAAATAATTTATTTTATTTTGAAGAAAATATTTTATGTAAAGATCATGATTTTGATATTGCTATATCAAGATCTGGAGCCTCATCTTTAGCTGAACTGGCACATTTAAATATCCCATTTATTGCTATACCATTTCCATTTGCGACTGATAATCATCAATTTCTAAACTCAAAAAGATATTATGATTTAAACTGTTGCTGGATATTAGAAGAAAAAAACTTTAATTCTGATGATATTTACAAACTAATAAACCAAATTATGATAAATAAAAATGAGTATCTTGAAAAAAAAATTAATCTCAAGAAACTAAATGAAAATGCCACTTGGGAAAATGTTAATAATAAATTAATAAAAAATATAAATGACAATTAGTTTAGGAAAAAAAGAAATAATTCATTTTGTTGGTATCGGCGGGATTGGAATGAGTGGGCTCGCGTTAATAATGAAAGATTTAGGTTTTAATATAAAAGGTTCAGATCAACAGCGTAGTAAAAATATTGATAGATTAAAAAAAAATAAAATAAGTGTACAAATAGGTCATAAAAAAAAAAATTTAGCAAACGCAACTATTGTAATAATTTCATCTGCAATTAAAAAAAATAATCCAGAATATTTAGAGGCAAAGAAAAAAAAAATACCTATTTATTTAAGAGGAGAGATGTTGGCTAACATAGTCACTCTTTACAAAAATGTTGTAATAGCAGGCTCTCATGGAAAAACGACAACTACATCGATCGTTTCAACAATTTTTTCAAAATCTAAATTATATCCCACAACAATTAATGGTGGAGTAATTAACTCAATAGGAAATAGTGCAAAACTTGGTAAAGGAGAGTGGTGTATTTTGGAGTCCGACGAGTCTGATGGTAGCTTTTTACAACTTCCATTCACCTATTCAATTATAACAAATATTGACGATGAACATCTTGAACATTACGGTTCAATTGAAAACTTAAAAAGAAGCTTTATCACATTTGCAGAAAAAACACCAACTTTCGGAAAAACACTTATATGTTTAGATGACAAAAATAATAAGTCAATTCTTAAAAAAATTAAAAACCAAAATATAATTACCTATGGGCTCAATAATAAATCAAATTTTAGAGTAAAAAATATTAAGTTAAAATCTAATTTATCTCAATTTGATCTTGAAATTAATCTTCCAAATCAAAATAAAAAAATCTTAAAATTTTTTAAAATCCCTTTAATTGGTATTCACAATATAAAAAATTGTTGTGCATCGATTGCAATAGCAATTATGATGGGAATATCAATAAATTTGATCAAAAAAGCAATATTCGAATTTAAAGGTGTTCAAAGAAGATTTAATTTTATATTTGAAAACAAAAAAACTATTTATTTTGATGACTATGCTCACCACCCTACCGAAATAAACGAACTGCTCAAATCAATAAGGGAAGTTTATAAATACAAAGAAATAATATCAATATTTCAACCTCACAGAGTTTCTAGATTAAATTCTCTTAAAAAAAAATTTAGTAAATGTTTTAAGTTTTCTGATAAAGTCATATTGTGTCCAATTTACAAGGCAGGTGAAAATCTTAAATTAAACTTTAATTACTATAAATTTGCAAAAGAAATAATTAAAAATTCAAAAGTAGATTTAATAATTATTAATAATGAGAAAGAATTAGTTAATTATACAAAAAAAAATATTTATGGTGATAAAATTGTTATAGGTATGGGTGCAGGATCTATATCTAACTGGATGAGAAATTTAGCCAAATCAATTAAATGAAAACAGACGATTTAGAAAAAATTGAATTTTCCGACAATTCTCGTTTAAGTTTAAATCATGATCTATCACGTTTAAATTGGTTTAATATAGGTGGAAAATCACAAATTTACTTACTAGCAAATTCTTTAAAAGATTTATCATTATTTCTAAAAAATTATAAAAAAAGAGGTAAAATTTACATTTTAGGTGCTGGATCGAATACCCTTTTTGATGATGATATTTATGAGGGAGCAGTAATCAAACTTGGAAAAAACTTTAATAATATATCAAGACTAAATGAAAATTTAATTGTTTCTGGAAGCTCATGTTTAGATAAAAAAGTATCTGAATTTGCAATGGAAAATGAACTAGAAGGATTTGAATTTTTATCCTGTATTCCTGGATCTATTGGTGGTGGAATAAGTATGAATGCAGGCTGTTATGGTAAAGAAATTAAAGATATAATTGTTTCAATTCAAGCGATAGATCTTGATGGAAATGTTTTAACTATCCCGTCTTCCAAAATTATTTTTAAGTACAGATCTTCAAATTTACCCAAGAATTTGATTTATTTGAGTGGAACATTTAAAGGAAAATTATCAAAAAAGAATTTGATTAAAAACAAAATCGATGAATTAAAAAAAAAAAAAGAAAAATCGCAACCAATAAGAGTTAAAACTAGTGGAAGCACCTTCAAAAATCCTATAAACCAAAGTAATAAAAAAGTTTGGGAATTAATTCGAGAATCAGTAGATATTCAAAAAGCTAATAAAATGTTTGGAGATGCAAAGCTTTCAGAGAAGCATTGTAACTTTCTAATTAATCAAGCTAAAGCAACGTCAAAAGATATGAAAAATCTTATCAATTTTATTAAAGAAAATGTATATAAGAAAACAGGAGTTAATCTAGAACTAGAAATAATTTTAACTTCATAATAATGAAGAAAAAAATTTTAATACTTGCTGGCGGATATTCTAAAGAAAGACAAATAAGTTTAAAAACCGCATACGCAGTTTTTAAACAAATAAAAAAAAAATATAAATGTAAAATACTTGATCCCAAAAATGGATTTATAAAAGAAATAAGAAAATATAGACCCAATGTAATTTTTAATGCCCTTCATGGCAGATATGGAGAAGATGGTTACATACAAATGGTATTGGAAAATGAAAAAATTAAATATACACACTCAGGCGTGAAAGCCTCATCAATATGTATTAATAAAATTATTTCAAAAAAAATATTTACAACTAATAATATTCTTTCACCCAAATATATTATATTTAATAAAAATTCTCATTCAAATAGAAAAAAAATTTATAAAAAAATAATTAAATATTTAAAATTCCCAGTAGTTATTAAACCATCAAAAGAAGGCTCTAGTGTAGGAGTTTATATTTGTAATAAATATAATTTTTTAAAGAACTTAAAAAAACTTGAAAGTGAAAAAGAAATTTTAATTGAAAAATTTATTCCAGGTAGAGAAATACAAGTGGCAGTGATGGGAAATAGAAAACTAGGAACAATTGAACTTGTACCCAAAAGAAAATTTTATGATTACAAAGCAAAGTATGATAAAAAGGCTAAGACTGAACATATTATACCTGTGGATCTTTCACAGGATAAATTAAAAGAAGTTGAAAATATTGCACTTAAAGCTCATAAATTGACTGGATGTAGGGGTATCACAAGAAGTGATTTCAGATTTAATAAAAATAAATTTTATTTATTAGAAGTAAATACCCAACCAGGACTTACTGAGCTTTCCTTAGTTCCTGAAATCGCAAAATTCAAAGGTATAAGTTTTTATAATTTAATTAATTGGATAATAAATGACGCTTCAATTAATAGATAAAGGAAAGATATATTTTTATTTAGCTTTATTATTAATACTGTTAAGCCTTCATAATACTAACCAAATAAAATATTTAAATAATTTCTTTAAAATTAGTAAAATAGAACTTATAGGTAATATTGATGAAAATTTACATCAAGAAATTTTATCATCCCTAAAAAAGTTTTATAACTATAATATTTTTTATTTAAGTTCGAATGAAATAACTAATACACTGGATAGCTACAATATTTTAAATAAATATAAAATCAAAAAAGAGTATCCTTCAGTCATTAAAGTAGAATTAGAAAAAACAAAAATCCTAGCTTATTATTTTCAAAATAATCAACCTATATTTATAGGAGACAATGGTAAAAAAATTACAAACCAAAAAATTAAAATAGATAACTTCCCTTTAATAGTAGGAAATGTTGATATTGAAAAATTTCTAAAATTGAGATTAATTTTATTGAACAGTGAATTCAAATTATCTGATTTTAATAAATTCTACTCATTTAAGTCAAATAGATGGGATATAGTTTACAAAAATAAAATATTACTTAAATTACCTGATAAGCAATTAGAAAAATCTATAAGTTTATTTAAAAAAATTTTAGATAATAAAAATATACAAGATATAAAAATTATTGATTTAAGACTAATAAATAAAATTATATTATCATGACTAATATAAATTCACTATTATCTATTTTGGAGTATGGCTCAACTTGTATCCGTCTCGCTATCTATGATAAAATAGCCTTAAATAAAAATTTATTTTTTGAAGAAAAAGTTGATTTTACAAGAATTGAAAATTATTCAGAGGATCAAATTATATCAGATATCATAAAAAAAGCTGAAAAGGAATTAGGTCAACACTTGAACGAGATTATACTAATGGTGGATAATCCAAGTATTTTTTCTCTAGATTTTTGTATACAAAAAAACTTTGAGAAAAATATTATTAAAAAAGAGGACATAGATTATTTAATCAATGAATGTAAAATTCAGGTCAAAATAAATAATATGGAAAAAGATATTTTACATATTATTAAGTCCAATCTTTATTTTGATGATAAGTTAATTAGTGAAACAGAAAGATTAACTCAAACTGCCTCAAAAGTAGTTGTTGAGACAAAATTTATCTTAATTGATAAAAAATTTTTTCAAAAAATAAGAGATTTATTTATTAAAAAACATATATCGTTAAAAAGTTTTTTTTGCATAAGTTACATAAAATCGCTTGGGTATATAAAAAAATTAGAAATTACTGGTTATAATTCTTTTATCGATATTGGTTTAAATAAAAGTAGCCTTACAATATTTAAAGATAGCAAACTACTATACATTAATAATATTCATATTGGAGGGGACCATATCACAAAAGATATAAGTAAAATTTTAAATATTAATTATAGAACAGCGGAATCAAAAAAATTGAAATTTTATAAAAAAAATCTTAATAAAGGTGTTCTAAATGAAGATGAACTTTTAAAAAAAATTATTAATTCACGTTTGGAAGAAATAATTGAGATATTATTTTTAAACTGTCCTTTAGTTCGAGCGCAGCTTATAAATTCAAATTTAAAACTTTTCTTTTTAGGCAATGGATCAAAAGTGTTAAACGAAAATCTTCTGTCGTTTGGTTCAGAGCTTAAGTTTATTAACGAAATGACAATTATCGATGAAAAAAATTTCGATTGTTGCAATAGTGCAGTTGAATTCAATGCAAGCCATATGAAAATACAACCAAAAAAAACGTCAATAAACTTGGAAAATAAAGGGTTTTTTGAGAAATTATTTGAATATTTTAGTAAGTAGTAGCAATTTTCTGTAACATTAGTTGTTTTTTGTAGACATAATTTTTTTAATATAAGTTCGTTGTGTCTATTTTAAGTCAAAAAACAATTAGAAATAAAATTTTCCTTAAAGGGACAGGTCTTCATACAGGGAAAGAGGTTGAATTAACCCTTATTCCAGCTGCACCAAATACGGGCATTTTGTTTAAAAGAGTTGATTTAAAAAAAAATAATATAATTTTACCAATTTTTAATAACGTAATTGATACAACATTATGTACCACTATATCAAATGATCAAGGTGCTAAAGTTTCAACTATAGAACATTTGATGGGTGCTTTATATGGTTTAGGAATTGATAACCTAATTGCAGAAGTTAATTCCCAAGAACTTCCTATTTTAGATGGATCAGCAAAAAAATATATTGAAAAAATATTATCTGTAGGAATAGAAACTTCATCAACTCCAATAAAATTGATTAAAATAAACAAAAAAATTTCATACACTGAAGGTAGTAAGATGGTCTCTTTAGATAAATCAAAAGTATCATCAGAAATAGATTTTGAAATTAGATACGAAAATAAATTGATTGGAGATCAAAGAAATAAAGTAAATATTTTTAATGACGATTTAAAAAATATTTATGAGTCTAGAACATTTTGCTTATATGAAGATGTGGAGATGCTTAAAAAAGCAGGTTTAGCGAAAGGTGGCAGTTTAGATAATGCAATAGTTGTTGGAGAAGATAAAATTATAAATAAAGATGGATTGAGAAACAACCAGGAATTTGTAAATCATAAGATACTTGATTGTATGGGTGATTTATATTTATCTGGATATAGAGTTGTTGGATCATTAAAAACAAGAGAAGGTGGTCACGGTTTGACAAATAAAATTTTAAGAAAACTTTTCTCTGATAAAGATAATTTCACAATAATTGAAATTAAAGAAAAAACTTTACCTCACCAAATTCTAGATAGAACCTACCTAAAATCAATAGCATAAAAATAGTAATTTTTTTAATTTCTGTTAATAAATATACATGCAGATATTAAAATTAATTTTAGTAACCTTATTTTTATTTGTATATTCATGCACTAAAGAAAAAACTTCTATCGAGATTATTGAAGATAAAGAAATAGAATTACAAATGAATGATGCTTATTTCCAGGGTATTATAGCTCTTGAACAAGACGATGGTTTAACAGCTGCACAAAAGTTTAGTGAAGCAGAATTATTATTCCCTCAATCTGAATGGGCACCAAAAGCGTCCTTAATGTCAGCCTATTCTTATTACTTTAGTGAATATTATGCTGATGCGATATATGAACTAGAGAGATTTTTAAAAACATATCCAAATCATCCAAGAACAGATTACGCTTACTATTTATTAGCAATAACCTATTATGATCAAATTGTTGATGAAACAAAAGATTTAGGATCTTTATTAAAATCTAAAGAGTATTTTGAATTGATTATTAAAAAATTTCCTGAAACTGAATATGCTATTGATTCTTCTTTTAAAATCGAGTTACTTAATGAAGTACTAGCCTCTAAGGAAATGTATTTGGCTAGATTTTATTTTGAAAAAGAAAAATGGGTACCTGCTATAAACAGATTTAAGCTAGTTGTCGAAAAATATGATCAAACAATATTTGTTGAAGAAGCTCTACATAGATTAGTTGAAATTCACTATAAAATTGGCTTAGAGGATGAGGCAAAAAAATATGCCTATGTTCTTGGATATAATTATCAATCAAGCCAATGGTACGAAAATACCTATAAGGTATTTAATAAAAACTATACAAAACCAATCACAAAGATTAAAAATCAAAAATCTTTAATTGAAAGAATAAAGTCAAAATTATTTTAATGGAAACTAAAGATACGATTAAGAAAAGCTACCTTAACAAAATAAAAAAACTCAATAAACACAATGAATTATATTATGCAAAAGACAATCCATCTATTACAGATAGAGAATATGATGAATTAAAGAAAAATATTCTAGATTTGGAAAAAAAATATAGCTATTTAGAACATATTGATTCACCGTCAAAAAAAATAGGTTTTAAACCGTCAAAGATATTTCAAAAACATAAACATAAAGTTCCGATGTTGTCTCTATCAAATATATTTGATGAATCGGATTTGTTAAATTTTGAAAAAAAAATTAAGAATTATTTAGATTTAAATATTAATTATATTTTTGAATTTAGTGTTGAACCCAAAATAGATGGAATATCAGCATCACTCACATATAAAAATGGTAGATTAGTAATGGGTTTGTCTCGAGGGGACGGCTACGAAGGAGAGGTTATTACAGAAAACTTAAAGACTATAAATGATATACCAAAATTTGTAAGTTCAAAAGGCTTTCCACCTGAAATAGAGATTAGAGGAGAGGTTTACATTAAAAAAAATGACTTTGAAAAATTGAAAGAAAAATTTGCTAATCCAAGAAATGCTGCATCTGGCTCTTTAAGACAAAAAAATTCTTCTGAAACTAAAAAAATTCCTTTAAAATTTATTGCTTATACATTTGGATTATTTAAAAATAATAATTTTAAAAAACAGTCAGAATTTTTAAAGTCTTTACAGAAATGGGGATTTAAAACTAGTAAGTATAATAGTGTAATATCAAAAAAACATGAGTTAATTAAAAATCACCAAATTTTTGAAAAAAAAAGATACGAACTTGAATATGATGTTGATGGTCTAGTATATAAAATTAATGATCTGAAGCTTCAAAACAGATTGGGATTCGTTGGTAATGCTCCAAGATGGGCAGCCGCTCATAAATTTTCAGCTGCATCGTCATTTTCAAAAATTTTAAATATTGAAATACAAATAGGAAGAACGGGCGCATTAACTCCGGTTGCTAAGGTTGAGCCCGTCAGTATAGGGGGAGTAGTTGTATCAAATGCAACCCTGCATAACGAGGATGAAATTGATAAAAAAGATATAAGGATTGGAGATGTGGTTAAAATAGAAAGAGCTGGAGATGTAATTCCTCACGTTGTTTCAGTAGATTTGTCAAAAAGAACATCAAAAGTACAAAAATATATATTCCCCTCACAATGTCCATCATGTGGCTCAAAGGTAGAAAAAGAATTTAACAAACAAACAAAAAAATTTGATGCAGTAAAAAGATGTTCATCTGAAGGATTTAGTTGTGAAAAGATAGCAATTGAAAAAATTAAACACTTTGTATCAAAAGATGCGTTAAATATTGATGGACTTGGCAAAAAGGTTGTTGAAAAATTTTGGGAAAAAAAATTTTTAAGATATCCTCAAGATATTTTTAAATTGGATTTTAAAAAAATAGAAAATCTAGATGGATGGGGATTTCAATCGGTTTCAAATCTTAAATATTCTATAGATAAATCAAAAAGAATATCATTAAACAAATTTATATTTTCTTTAGGAATAAGACATATAGGGCAAGAAAATGCAAAATTAATAGCAAGGCATTTACAAAAAAAAGAAAATTTTACTAGCATAGATAAAAACTTTGATTTTAGTACATTTATTAATATCGACGGAATTGGAGAAATCCAAATTACCTCATTGAAAAATTTTTTCTCCATTAAGGATAATTTAAATGTAATTAAAGAATTATCTAATATCTTAGATATAGAGAGAGAAAATCCTAGTAGTTCTGGTAAATTTAAAAATTTGAGCTTTTTGATTACTGGGAAATTAGAAAATATGAGTCGAGCAGAAATAAAATCAATAATAGAACAAAACGCAGGAAAAATTTTAAGCTCAGTAAGTAAGAAATTAAATTTCTTAATTATTGGTGAAAAGCCTACATTAAAAAAAGTAAATCAAGCTAAAGAATTAGGTATAAATATAATAAATCAAAAGGATTTAAATAAAATGCTAAATCATGTTTAGCAACCAGTTTCTCTCATTTCTATTAAGATATTTATATAAGTGTTCATAAACTTCTAAGTTATATTTAAGCAAATAATCTTTCTCTTTTTTATCTAATAGATTAAAATTGATTAAATCCTTATCTATCGGTGCTAATGTTAGGTTTTTAAATTTTAAATTATTTTGATGTTTGTAAACATAAATAAGGTTTTCAATTCTTATTCCAAATTTACCTTCCTCGTAATATCCAGGTTCATTACTTACTATCATTCCTTCTTTAAGTTCAACAGAATTAAATTTAGAAATCGCCTGAGGCCCTTCATGAACGTTAGAAAAAAACCCCACACCATGTCCAGTACCATGTCTATAATCTAGATTAACTCTTGACAAAGCTGCTCTTGCTTTCTTATCTATTAAATATCCCTTATTAGTTTTACTTAGATCATTTGTTACAACAGCTATATGACCCTTTAATACTCTTGTAAAAATATTTTTAATCCTGTTTGGTTGTTTTTTAAAGCAAACAGTCCTAGTCACATCTGTTGTACCAAATTTATATTGCCCACCAGAGTCGCACAAAAAAATATCATTTTTTTTTAATTTTCTATTTGTATTTTTTGATGATCGATAATGTATAATTGCACTATTTGGTCCTGAACCAGCTATAGTATTAAAACTTGGATTAAGATAATCTTTGTTAAGTTTTCTAAATAATTCCAATTTTTTTTCTAAAAACAACTCATCAAAACCAAAGTTTTTATCCTGCTTAATCCAATATAAAAATTTTGTTAAAGCTATACCGTCTTTCGTATGGGCCTTTTTCATATTTTGTATTTCAAATTTATTTTTAATTGATTTTAAATAATAGATCGGATCCTCTATTGAATTAATTTTAAACTTTGATTCGATTAAGCTTTGATAATAGATAGAACATGTAAGTTGATCAATAATAAAATTCTTCGAATTTATTTTCGATAAAATTTCATAAAAATTATTAAAACTATAAAATTTAATTTTTTTATAATTTAAATTTTTTTTTATATTTTTAATTTTTTTAATATCGCTAAAAAAATATATATTTTTATTTTTATCCAGTATCAATCTTGCATTTGGTAAAGGACTATTTGGATTATCGTGGCCTCTAATATTTAATAGCCATGCAACATTTTCTGGTGCAGATACAAAAATATTTTCACAATGTCTCTTTTTTAAAATTTCACTTAATCTTTTAATCTTTGAGGAGATTGTTTCCCCTACAATTTTTTCATTCATTTTAAAGAAAGGTTTATCTTTCTTGGTCTTTTCTCTAAAAATTTGATCTACAAGGTTTTTTTCTAATGGAATCATCTGAAAATTTTGACCAAAATATTTATCAATAATTGATGTTGTAAATAGTTTTGGATCGTATCCAACTTTCTTAATTATATTTTTATTTAAAGTATGCTTTGGGTATTTGTAAGGAATTTCAATTATTTTGAAATTTTTTCCACTTTCTATTTTACTCTGTATTAAATATCTTCCATCAATAAATAAATAATTTGATAATTTTGTTAATATCGCAAATCCAGCTGATCCAGAAAAATTTGATACAGATTTTAATCTATTAGGAAAAGCATATTCACCAAAAAATTCATCGTTTTTTGGTACAATATACGCATCTATTTTGTTACTGATTAGTAGTTTTTTAATTTTAAAAATTATTTTCATCTTTTAATTTTTTTTTGATATCTGATCCATCCAGGACTTTTAATTTCACTTTCATAATCTATATCTTGGTTAAATTCAAAGTCATCATTTTCATCATTTAAAAATTGATTATTTTTTTCAATATTTTTTTCTGGAAGTTCTTCAATAAATCTTGAAGAAATACTATCTATCCAGTCACCTTGATAAAATCTATTTAAAGAAAAAGAAATATGTGCAACTTTTTTTGCTCTAGTAATGCCAACATAAGCCAATCTTCTTTCTTCTTCCAAACCATTTTGTCCTTTTTCTTCCATAGATTTTTGATGAGGAAATAATCCTTCCTCCCAACCAGGTAGAAAAACCACGTCAAATTCTAAACCTTTAGATGCATGCATTGTCATTAGGTTTACCTTTTGACCTTCCCAATCTTGATCTATTGATGTTGCTAGCGCAACGTGTTCCAAAAAACTCTCTAAATTATCAAATTCTTTCATGGCATTTAAAAGTTCTTTGATATTTTCAAGTCTATTCTCGTTCTCCAAATCTTTTTTGTCTTTTAACATTTTACTATAACCTGACTCGTCTAAAATTAATTGTAATAACTTAACGTGGTTAATTTTTTTACTAAGATCTGCTCTCCATTTGTCAAGCAAAGCTAGAATTGAATTTAAACCTAATTTTGATTTTGGTTTAATTAAATTTATCTCAATCATTTTTCTAGCACCAGCCTCTAAGGAAAACCCATTTTTATTACAATAATCATATATTGTTTTTACAGTTGTATCTCCAATAGATCTTTTAGGGACATTTATGATTCTCTCTAAAGACAAATCATCTCTTGGCTGATTAACGACTCTTAAATAAGCTATGCAATCTTTGATCTCTGCTCTTTCATAAAATTTAGTACCTCCAATAATCCTATATGGTATTCCAATTTTTAAGAATCTTTCTTCAAACTCTCTTGTTTGAAAAATTGCTCTTACTAATATCGAAATATTATTTAGACTAAATTTTTTTTTAAGTTTTTCTATTCTTTCACTTACACCTATTGCTTCATCTTTGCCAGTTCTGTAACTATCGAGATAAACATTTTCACCCTCTTCTCCATCTGTAAAAAGTGTTTTTCCAACTCGATTTTCATTATTAGAAATTAAATCAGATGCCACAGTAAGTATATTCTGAGTTGATCGATAATTTTTTTCTAATCTTATTATTTTGGTATTCTCGTAAATTTTATCAAATTCTAAAAAATTTTTAATCTCTGCTCCACGCCAACTATAAATTGATTGATCATCATCTCCAACACAACAAATATTTTTATTTTCAGCCGATAATAAATTTAACCATTTACTTTGAATTAAATTTGTATCTTGATATTCATCCACAAGTATATATTTAAAATTTTTTGAGTATATCTTTGTTATATCAGGATTATTTTCAAATATTTTTATACAATGAAGAATAAGATCATTAAAATCACAAGCATTTAAATCAATTAATTTTGATTGATAAATATTGTAGATTTTAAGAAAAGAAGCTTCCAATCTTTCATTTTTTTTTAAAACAACATCTTCAGGGTACCAACCTTTATTTTTCCACTTCTCAATTATATTGAGTATATAATTTGGCGATATCTTTTTTGTATCTATATTTTCAGACTTACAAATATTTTTTATTAATTTTTTTTGATCATCTTGATCAACAATAGTAAAATTATAATTTAAATTAGCAGCCCTAGCATGCTTTCTTAAAATTTTAACACAAATTGAATGGAATGTACCAACCCAAGGAATACCAAATTTTTTTTTTCTTAAATTAAATAGAACCCTATTTAACATTTCGTTTGCAGCTTTGTTCGTAAAAGTTACTGCTAAAATTTCATTAGGAGTCGCTTTACCACTTAAAATTATATGGCATATTCTTGAAGTTAATACTTTAGTTTTGCCGGATCCAGCTCCAGCGACAATTAATAAAGGACCGTTTAAATGTGTTACAGCCTCTTTTTGTTTATCATTTAGGTTTTTTAAATAATCAAAATTTAACATTTTTAATTTAAGTTGTATAAATACATTTTAAAATAATGAAAAAATATTCGTTCACACTTCCTTTTAAAAGCAATTTTTTTAAAGAACAAGATCCTTTTCACCTAGTTATCGTTTTTTTTATTATTTTTTTTGGTACGGCTATTTTTTTTTCAGTTCCTACATTTTATGATTATAAAAAATACAACCAGGAGATTGAAAATGTAATTAACAATGAATTTAAAATAAATTTACACAATTTAGAGGAAATAAGTTATCGTTTTATTCCTTCCCCACATTTATTAATTAAAAGAGCTGACTTAAAAATTAAGGAGGATGAAAAAAAAATAATTTCTGAATTAAAGAATATAAAAGTTTTTATTTCATTAACTGATTTATATAGTACTAAAAAATTTAAAATTAAAAAAATTTTAGTTTCAAAGGCTAATTTTTATATTAATAATCAATCACTTCTAAACTTAATTTACAATTTAAAAAAAAATATTGTTAATAATTTTATAATTAAAAAAAGTACGTTATTTTTTAAAGACAAAAATGATGAAATAATTTTTATATCAAAAATGAAAGATTTAGATTACAGGATTGACTTTGTTAATAACAAAAAAATCCTTAAAATAAATGGAAATCTTTTTGATGCTGATTATAATTTTACTTATTTAATAGATTATAAAAATCCTAATCAACAAAATGTAAAATTAGAGCTAAAGAATCCAAATTTGAGTATCGAAAATATTTTAACTGACAAATTTAACTCAAAAAAAAATAATCAAATTGGAAGCTTAGTAATTGGATTCTTGAATCAAAAAGATACAATTGACTATGAAATTGAAAATAACAATATCTTGTTCAAAAATAAAAAAATAAAAAATTCTAATTTTGATTTAAACGGTTCTATAAATTTTCAACCATTTCATTTTGACCTAACGGTTGATTTAAAATCAATAAATTTATCTGAGATCGAAAATATTTTTTATAAAATTTATTTAAATCGTAATTTAAAATATGAAAATTTGTCTGGAAAAATTAAGTTAAATTTTAACAAAATTGATTTCAAAAAATTAAACAATGGATCTATATCTCTTTTATTTGAAAATTCTATTATCAATTCCTCAAATAAAAAGTTTAATCTAGGTGACTTTGCAGTGATTGAGGTAAATGAATTTGAGTATTTGGAATATAATGATCAAATACTTCAAATGAAAGTAAAAATAAAAATTTTAAATAGCGAAAAATTTAATAGATTTTTGTTTAATTATAAAAAGAATAAAATTTTGTCAAAAAATATTTATTTTACATATCAATACAATAATAGTGATAATACTAATTTTATTTCTAAAATATCAAGCAGTGGATTTGTGAACTCTGCTGATTTATATAAATTTAATAATTTTCAACAATTAAAAAACTTAATTAAAGATGAAAATATTCTCACGAGGGATTAATCATTTTTTTTGGATTAACTATTTTCAAGTAGTCTTTTTCATTTATTAAACCACTCTTAATAGCTTCTTGTTTTAATGTTGTTCTATTTTTAAGAGCATTTTTTGCAATTATTGATGCATTATCATACCCAATTTTAGGAGCTAAAGCTGTAACTAACATTAAAGAATTTTCTAAATCTTCTTTTATTTTTTTTGCATCTGCTTTAATTCCTCGTATACAAAATTTTGCAAAATTTCCTGAGCTGTCAGCTAAAAGATCAATTGATTGTAATATGTTATGAGCTATTAAAGGTTTGAAAACATTTAACTCAAATTGACCTTGAGAACCAGCAATAGTTATACCGCTGTGGTTTCCAATTACTTTAACACAAACCATAGTAACAGCTTCTGACTGCGTTGGGTTAATTTTTCCTGGCATTATTGATGAACCTGGTTCATTTGCTGGGAGTATTAACTCACCATAACCTGCTCTTGGACCAGAACCTAAATATCTTATGTCATTGGCAATTTTCATTAAACAAACCGCAGCTGTGTTTAACGTTCCAGAAAAATTTACAATTGCATCGTGCGCTGCCAAAGCTGCAAATTTATTTTTTGCGGGTTTAAAATTAGTTTTTGTTATTTTACTTATTTCTTTACAAATTTTTTTGTCAAAGTTTTTTTTTGTATTTATTCCTGTACCTACAGCAGTTCCCCCTTGAGCTAAAAATATAATTTCTTTTAGAGCATTTTTTATTCTTATTATCGTATCCTCTAACTGAGATTGATAACCAGAAAATTCTTGTCCTAGTGTTAAAGGGGTAGCATCTTGCAGGTGTGTTCTTCCTACTTTAATAATATTTCTAAATTGTCTTACTTTTTTTTTTATTTCAGTATTTAATAATTTTAGAGAAGGTAATAATTTATCTCTAGTATCAAGTAATATTGCAATATGCATCGCACTTGGAAATACATCATTTGTAGATTGCGATTTATTGACATGATCGTTTGGATGTACTGGTTTTTTTGATCCCAATTTTCCGCCTAAAATTTTAATAGCTCTATTTGCAATTACCTCATTGACATTCATATTAGTTTGAGTTCCTGAACCTGTTTGCCATACTTTCAATGGGAAATGATTATCAAGTTTTCCATTAATAACATCATTTGATGCACGTATGATTGCATTAGCAACTTTTTTATCGATTTGTCTTTCTTTTTTATGAACTATTGCAGCGGATTTTTTTATTATAGCAATTGATTTTATAAGTATTGGTCTTACTTTAAACTCACCTATGTCAAAAAACTTTTTTGATCTTTGTGTAGATGCGCCCCAATACTTATCCACAGGCACATCAATACCACCAATGCTGTCATATTCTTTTCTAGTTTTCATAATTTAATTTAAGGTATTAAAATGTTATACATTAAAAAATTTAAAAATCCTAGCAGATGAAAAAAAATAAGGAGAAAACAATGACTAATTTTGAAAAAGTAGGTTTATTTATGAGTACCTTTGGGCAAGACGTAAAAAAAAGGTCAGAGCTTTCAAGTGAAAAAATTAATTCACTCAGACTAAGCTTAATTCAAGAAGAATTAGATGAGTTAACTAAAGCAATTAAAGAAAATGATATTTATGAAGTAGCTGATGCACTTACAGATATCTTGTATGTAACTTATGGAGCTGGTCACGCATTTGGAATTAATTTAGATAGTTGTTTTGATGAAGTACAAAAATCTAATATGAGTAAACTGGGTAAAGATGGAAAACCAATTTATAATGAACATGGAAAAGTAATGAAAGGGCCAAATTATTTTAAACCAGATCTTTCTAAATTTCTTATTAATGATTAAGACCAAAATGGCTTGATAACTTTAATCTTTCCTTTATCTGTATTTAAAATTTCATCTATTTTAAAATTTGGATCTTTAAATTTAAAAAGTCCTAAAGAATATTTAGAGCTGTTAATAATTTTTCCTACCTCAATATTATTTATTTTTATCGCATCATCCTTAGCAATAATTCCCTCAATAATTTGTATAGGATATATTTTTCTACTTATTTTTTCTTTTAATTTCATTCTAGCTGTGTTTTCTTGACCAACATAGCAGCCTTTTTTAAAATCAACAGCATTTAATTCTTCTGAATTGGTTTCTAAACCAAATATCTTGTTTTGAAAATTTTCTGTATCTGAGCAAGGAATACCAAGAGAGTGACTTAACTGATAATATTCTTCAATATCTGAAATTTTTAAATTTAATTTTTTCGCCGATAAATATAGTTTTTCTAAATTTATTACTGTTCTTGCACCTAATTTAATGCATCTTGGATCTAAGACTACTGGATCTTCTCTAAATTTAATAGTTAATCCCAGCTTATTATTTTTCTCAAATTCTATAAAATTCTCTTTTGAAAGTGCGGCAACTACAAATTCATTAGATAAATTTGTAATTTCTACCTTTGATCGTAGTTTATATAAAGTCAATTGTTTGAAGAGATTTTCTATTTGATATTTGGGACAATCTAAAAAATAACCGCTTTTATGTCTGATTATAATAAATTCAAATAGGTATTTACCTTGTGGCGTTAGTAAATATGAAAAACAACTTTGGTTATTCGAAACTTTATTTAGATCGTTACTAATTATATTTTGTAAATAATTAAAAGCATCATCCCCATTAATATAAATAATTCCCCTATCTTCTAATATATAAATACTTTTTTTTTTCATAATTGATTATCAATACAATATAATATAGTAACTTTTTTACTAAATGTTAGATCTAATAATCAAAAATGGACAATGTTATGTTGATGGAGAATTAAAAAATGTCGATGTTGCTATTAAAAATGGAAAAATTCAGCAGATTGGCAAAATTTCTGAAAATTCCAAAGAGGAAGTAAATGCCGAAGGCCAAACAGTTTTACCTGGGTGTATTGATACACAAACACATTTTAGAGAACCTGGATCAACTGATACAGAGGATCTTCATTCAGGTAGTAGAGCTGCAATTGCAGGCGGTATAACAAGTGTATTTGAAATGCCAAATACAAATCCACCAACTTCTAATCTAAAAGAGTTTCAGAAAAAATTAGATCTCGCTAAAAATAGAATGTATTGTAATTATGCTTTTTATTTTGGAGCAACAGCAGACAATCTAAAGGATTTAGCAAGTTTGAAAAATTTAGAGGGGTGTTGTGGGATAAAGTTATTTGTAGGATCATCAACAGGAAATTTACTAGTTGCTGAAGAGAATGATATCGAAAAAGTTTTTCAAAACAGCTCAAAAGTTGTTGCAGTACATTCTGAGGATGAAGCAATTTTAAATATCAATAAAAAATTGATAAAAAAAGGAAATGTTCATACACATTCAGTTTGGAGAAGTGTAGAATGTGCAATATCATCTACAAGAAGAATTGTTAAAATTGCTGAACGATATAATAAAAAAGCACATATACTTCATATTACAACAAAAGAGGAAATAGATTTTTTATCTCAACATAAGGGTAATATTTCATTTGAAATCACTCCGCAGCATTTAACTTTGTATTCTCCTGATTGCTATAATAAACTTGGAACATATGCTCAAATGAACCCACCATTGAGGGATAAATCTCATTATGACAGATTATGGTATGCAGTTAGAAATAATTTAAACGATACGATTGGCTCTGATCATGCTCCACATCTAAAAATAAATAAAGATAAAGAATATCCAAATTCACCATCAGGAATGCCAGGGGTTCAAACTATTATCCCGGTAATGTTAAATCATGTGAATGAAGGAAGACTTAAACTTAATCAATTAATAAATTATGTTTGCGAAAACCCTGTTAAAATTTTTGGAATTAAAAATAAAGGATTTATAAGAGAAGGTTATGATGCTGATTTTACAATTGTTGATATGAACAAAATAATCGAAATTAAAAATGAAAATATAGAAAGCAAATGTAAATGGTCACCATTTAATGGAGACAAGTTTAAAGGTGCTCCTCAAGCAACAATAATAAATGGTGAAATAAAAATGAAAGATGGAAAAATAATTGGAGAACCTCTTGGCCAACCATTAGTATTTAATTAATTACTTTAGATGAATAGATATTAACTAAAGTTAGACCTATAACTATTAAAAATAATCCCAGAATAACTTGCCAACTTAGAGTTTGTCCGTAAATAAGGTATCCAAGTATTGCGACTGTGAAAATACCAAGTCCACACCAAGTTGCATAAACTACTGCTAAAGGAAGTTTTGTAACAACAAGAGATAAGCAAAAAAATGCACAAATATAAAATACAATAAGAAATCCAGTAGGTATCGGTTTACTAAAACCTTTTGTTACTGGTAAAAGCATTGTGCCTGCAACTTCAAAAAAAGTAGCAAAAATTAAAATTAAGTATGTTTTAAGCATTATCTTATTATACCACTTTGCATTAAATTTTGTTTTATTTCATCTAAAATTAACGGATCATCAATTGTTGCTGGCATTTTATATTCCTCTTTATCAGCAATCTTTCTAACAGTGCCTCTTAAAATTTTACCAGACCTTGTTTTAGGTAATCTTTTAACAACTATTACAGTTTTAAAAGCTGCAACTGGACCAACTTTATCCCTAACCATTTGAATACATTCTTTAGAAATATCCACATGTTGTTTTGTAACACCTGCTTTAAGTGCAATTAGACCAATTGGTAGTTGACCTTTCAATTGATCTTTAATCCCAATTACTGCACATTCAGCTACAGACTGATGTTCTGATAAAACTTCCTCTATTGCACCTGTGGACAATCTATGACCCGCAACATTTATAATATCGTCTGTTCTAGACATAATCCAAACATATCCATCTTCATCAATATGTCCTGCATCATAAGTTTGGTAATAACCCTCATAATTTGTCATGTAATTTTCTTTATATCTTTGATCAGCATTCCATAACGTAGGAAAAGTTCCAGGAGGTAATGGAAGTTTTACAACTATATCTCCCATCTCATTTGGTTTTGCCAAAGTATTATCAGGTCTAATAATCTTTACATCGTACCCTGGCACTGGTTTACATGCAGAACCATATTTTGTTTTTTGCATCTCTATACCTGTACAATTTCCACTAATTGACCAACTTGTTTCTGTTTGCCACCAATGGTCAATAACAGGAACATTTAATAAGTTTTCAGCCCACTTAATAGTATCTGGGTCAGCCCTTTCCCCTGCCAAAAATAAAGATTCAAATGAACTTAGATCATACTTTGAAAAAAATTTTCCTTCGGGATCCTCTTTTTTGATCGCTCTAAATGCCGTTGGGGCTGTGAAGAGAGATTTTATTTTATAATCAGAGATAATTCTCCAAAATACTCCTGCATCAGGAGTGCCAACTGGTTTTCCTTCAAATAAAACTGTTGTACATCCCTTAAAAAGAGGTGCATAGACTATATATGAATGGCCAACGATCCATCCAATATCACTAGCAGACCACCAAACATCATCTTCATCAATATTATAAATATTTTTCATAGTCCATTTAAGGGCTACGATATGGCCACCTATATCTCTTACAATTCCTTTAGGGACTCCAGTTGTTCCAGATGTATACAATATATAAGCAAAATCATTTGATCCCATTTCAACACAATCTTTATTTTTTGCATTTGACAGCGCCTCATCCCAAGATATTTCTAATGGTGCATACAAATTTATTTCATACCCTTTTCTTTGAAAAAAAATAACTTTTTCTATCTTATGATTTGCAAGTTTTAGAGCACCATCTATTAAAGGTCTATATTCAATAGTTCTTCCAGGTTCGAAACCACATGATGCTGTAATTAAAAGTTTTGCTTTGCTGTCATCTATTCTGCTTGCAAGTTCATTTGAGGCAAAACCACCAAAGACGACTGAGTGTATTGCTCCAACTCTACCACAAGCAAGCATGGCAACAACAGCTTCTGGTATCATTGGCATATAAATAATAACCCTATCTCCCTTTTTAATACCTATATCGTCAAGCGCACCGGCGAACTTCGAAACTTTTTCTTTGAGTTGGTTAAAAGTGAACTTAGCTTTGTTGCCTGTTATTGGACTATCATATATTAATGCTATCTTTTCTCCTTTACCTTCGTCAATATGATGATCTAGGGCATTGTAACAGGTATTAGTAATTCCATCCTCGTACCATTTGTAAAATGGATGGTTGGATTTATTTAAAATTTTTGTTGGTTTTTTAAACCAAAAAATATCTTCAGAAATATCTTTCCAAAACTCCTCAGGATTTTTTATAGAATTTTCGTAAATTTGATTAAACTTTTGACCCATTATGATTTGTTAATAAGAACCATTTTAATATAGATTTT